>JAEEGG010023824.1_pt1 | contig 11926 bp, 6 predicted proteins | sample 9134161 | NCBI WGS metagenome assembly JAEEGG01 (sample SAMN16246543, study PRJNA631951) | gut metagenome | biome: gut microbiome; feature: rumen; material: CR-attached | host: Bos | place: Iran: Karaj | collected 2018-10 | reverse complement strand
CATCCCCGAGGCGGGCAACGGCCTGCCCGACATCGTCGACGAGGCGCTCTGGTCGCTCCGGCCCTGGCTCTCGCTGCAGGAGGAGGACGGCGGCGTGCGCGACGGCACCGAGTCGCAGGGCGACCCCGGCTTCGCGCAGACGGTCGAGCTCGACCCGACCGGCGACTTCGCCTACGCGAAGAGCAGCAGGGCCTCGTTCGTCTTCGCCGGCGCCTTCGCGCAGGCTTCGCGCGTCCTCGCCTCGTTCGGGCGCAAAACGGAGGCCGCCGACTACCTCGCCCGCGCCCGCCGCGCCTACGACTGGGGCGTCGCCAACGTCCCCGACGGCCTCCGCAGCCTCGGCCAGTACGCCGAATACCGGATGACCTCCCGCGCCTACGCCGCGGCGGAGCTGCTCCACACCACGGGCGACAAGGCCTACCTCGACGACTTCCGCGCGTGTTCGCCGTGGGGCGTCTACTCGGACGCCCCCGCCCGCGCGGACCGGGGCGGGCGCTACGAGGCGCTCGACGCCGCCTACGCCTTCCTGCGCGACCCGAAGAACGAGAAGCGCGACCCGGCGCTCTGGGCGAGCGTCCGCGCCGCCGTGATCCGCGAGGCGGACTTCTACATCGAGGGGTCCGACCAGATGGCCTACAAGTTCGTCCGCCACCCCTTCGCGCCGATCACCTGGGGCACGGGCGCCTACGGCAACTTCCTGCGGCCCGTCCTCTTCGCGTGGTTCCTCACCGGCGACGCCAAGTACCGCGACTGGACCATCCGCACCTGCGACAACATGCTCGGCGCCAACCCGCTCGGGCTCTCGTGGATCGTCGGGCTCGGCGAGCGCTGCAACCGCGCGCCCTTCCACAACAGCCGCTACCGGCCGGAGGGCGTCGTCGTGGACGGCATGCACGGCGAAGGCCCGAACGCCGGCGGCAACGGCTACAACTACACCGCCACCGTCTATCCGGCCTGGAAGGAGGGCTTCGCCACCCTCCACAACTTCGTCGACGCGACCTTCGCCCTCGCGATGAACGAAGGCATGGTGAGCCACCAGGCCCTCGACATGGCCGTCCTCGGCCTCCTCCTCCCCGACGCGAAGTAGCGTAGCCCGCGAGGGATGCGCGCAACGGCTCGCTCCCCGGCTTTCCGGCTTTTCGGAGTTTCGGGATTTCGGCCCGGGTTGTCGGCGCGCGGCTGCGCCGCGCTTTTTCGGGACTTCGCGAAATTCCGACCCGCGGCGACGACGTCGCCGCACGAAACCCCGGGGCGAAAAACCGCAAAAGGCGGTGCGACGCACCGCCGCCCGAAAACCCGGAATGCCGGCGCTTGCCGTGGCGGGGTCCCCACCCCGCCACGCAAAAATGTCGCCTGCCAGGCGACATTTTCCCCGGGGCGTTGTGGCAGTCTATCCCCCGTTCCGCGGGAACATACCGCGACACATCTCCCTCCTACACCCCGAACAGAAAGGACAACACCATGCCAGAGCCTAATGGTCGCGAACCGCATGAAGTCTCGCCGCCTCAAAAGAATGAGATCGTCATCTATCAGCCGGACAAAACGCTTCGGCTCGATGTTCGTCTCGAAAACGAGACCGTCTGGCTGACGCAGGTGCAGATGGCGGATTTGTTCCAGCGTGACAGAACCGTGATAACCCGTCACGTGCGCAATGTCTTCTCCGAAGGGGAATTGGCGGAACGGGGCAATGTGCATTTTTTGCACGTTCCTCCTTCCGACAAGCCGGTCAAGATATACAGCCTGAACGTGGTCATCTCCGTGGGATACCGCGTGAAGTCCGTTCGCGGAACCCAGTTTCGCATCTGGGCTACGAGCGTTCTTCGCGACTATCTCCTTCGCGGGCATGCCGTGAACGAACGCCTCGTCCAGATCGAGGATCGGATGGATCGTCGGTTCGCGGAGCACGGACGGCGCCTTGACGCGCTCGAGGGCAAGGTCGACTTCTTCGTCCGGACGCAGACGCCGCCGCTGCAGGGCGTCTTCTACGACGGACAGCTGTGGGACGCGCGGGCGTTCGTGGACAGGCTCGTGAAGAGCGCGAAGCAGTCGCTCGTCCTCGTCGACAACTGGGCGACGGTGGAGACGCTGGACATGCTCGCCGCCAAGCAGAAGGGCGTCGCGATCACGGTCGTCACGTCGGAGCATCGGGACCGCCGGGGCACCCCCCGCCCGAAGATCCTCCCGGCCGACGTCGCCAGGTTCAACGCCCAGTATCCGACGCTGTCCGTCCGCTTCCGCGAGAACTTCCACGACCGCTTCCTCGTCATCGACGACCGGGAGCTGTACCTGATCGGCGCCTCCCTCAAGGACCTCGGCAGGAAGTGCTTCGGCTTCACGAGGATGGACCCCTCGGAAATCGCCGGACTCAAGGCGCGGATGTAGTCTCTCGGGCGCCGCCGTGGCGGGGTCTCCACCCCGCCACACAACGGCGCTATGCGCGACCTGCGCCGGCGCCCTCGCGACTCGTTCCACGCCAAAAGTCAAGCACGAAAATGTTGCACAATTGTTGCATTCGCCCTCCCCGGAGTTGTGGTAGATTCTTCTCCCGTACGCGCGCAACGCGCGAAACACCCTCCATGCCCCGCCCCCAACCCCGCCTCTTTCTCGATTCCGAACGAACGCGCCGCCCCGCGCGTCCTACCGGACGAATTCGTCCTCCCCGAAATCCCGCAGGAGTGGAGGGAATGAGCAGTTTGCCCCAGGCAACGTGCCGTTCTCGGTCACGATATAGACTCGCGGGCAACGCTTGCAACAAAGGAAAGTCCGTCCTTGCGACGGTGGTGACGTTCTGGTATCATCCTCCCAATCCACGTGGCACCCCGCCGCACAAGTTTTTTTGCCCGTAAATCAGTAAAACCTCTTAAAAGACATGAGCATGACAACCAAAGAAGTCATCGATGCGATCTTCAAGGATCCGAACACTCAATACCAGCTTTCGGAGTTCGATGGTCTCGGTAAGCCGGTTGAGAAGATTCTCAACATCTACCCGAAGGAGATCACTTCCGGCAAGGATGCCGGAAAGACGAAGTACTATCTCAAGAGCTTCGTGCCTTTCATGTCCGGCACAGAGGAGCTTCAGGTCTATGTGGAGGGCGGCAAGGCAAATCCCGAAGAGATCGTCCGCCAGTTATGGGTCTACAAGCTCATCCACCATTACCACTATTCCGTTGACGAAATCGGTCTTGAGGTTTCGGTCAACTTTGGAACGGAGGTCAGTACGAAGGCCGCCGACATCATCGTCTACACCAACGACGTCAAGGACACTCCGAAAATCGTCGTCGAGTGCAAGAAGCCGAAGCGCAAGGACGGCATCGAACAACTCAAGAGCTATATGAACGCCAAGGGCGCGCCTGTCGCGGTGTGGTCCAATGGACTGGACAGGGTCATCCTCTACCGCCCTTACCCCAACAACTACGAGGACACCCTTTCGGACATCCCCGCCAAGGGGCAGGCGCCCAAGGACGTTCTGGAAAGCTCCCGCACACTGTCCCAACTCAAGACCGAGTTCAACTTCAGGCACATCATCGAACAGCTCGAGGAGCTTGTTCTTGCGGACAGCGGGAAGGATGAGTTCAACGAGATATTCAAACTCATCTTTGCGAAAATCTGGGACGAGAAGCAGGCCGAGGAGGTTCGCCCCGACCACAAGGTGGAGTTCCGCAAGGCTCTCGACGAGGAAATCACCTATGATCGCATCAACGATCTTTTCCACAAGGCCTGCGAGGAGTGGCAGGGGATTTTCAAGGAGGGCGAGGACATCGAGCTGTCCAAGCGCCATCTCCAGGTGTGCGTGGGCCCGATTGAGGACTGCCGCTTGATGGGATCGAACCTTCGCATCATGGACGACGCCTTCGAGTATCTTCTTCCGACCGAGGCGAAGAAGAAGAAGGGCCAGTTCTTCACGCCGCGGCCCGTGGTGGAGATGTGCGTTCGAATGCTCAACCCCAAGCGTAACGAATACGTCATCGATCCCTCCTGCGGTTCGGGCGGCTTCCTGCTCCACGCGATGGAGTGGTGCTACCCGGCGAGCGATTCCAGAACCCGTGCCGACCGCAAGAGCAACTATGCCTCGAAGTATCTCTGGGGCATCGACTTCGAAACGCGCGCCGCCAAGACATCGCGCGCACTTATGCTTATCGCCGGGGATGGTCATACGCGCATTTTCGGCCCCGACGTTAGTAGCATCGAGCCGAAGTCCTGGTTCGAGAACAATTCCGGCAGACGCCTCATGCAGGGGTTGCGCGACAGCAGGCTTACCGCGGTGAGGATCCCCGAAAACGAGCCGCTCAACGACGACGAAAAGGCGTGGACCTATTTCGACGAGCTGAAGTTCGACGTCGTTCTCGCCAATCCCCCGTTCGCCGGCGAGATCAAGGACCGCCAGATGCTCGCGCACTACGACCTCGCCAAGCCCGCCCTGAAGCGCGCCGGCGACGGCAAGGCGCCGAAGGAGGAGCGTGACGTCCTCTTCATCGAGCGTATCCTGAAGATGCTGCGTCCGGGCGGCCGGGCCGCCATCGTGCTGCCGCAGGGAAAGTTCAACAACTCCTCGCTCGCGTTCATCCGCGAATGGATCCTCAAGCGCGCCCGGCTGCTGGCGGTGGTCGGCCTGCACGGCAACACCTTCAAGCCCCACACCGGCACGAAGACATCCGTCCTTGTCGTGCAGAAGTACACGAAGGAGCAGCTGGCCGAAATCGAGCGGGTGGAGAAGGAGGTCGAGAAGGACTGTCCCGACTACGACGCGAAAGTGAAGGAGCTTCTCGACACACTTCCGCTCACGATACCGGACGACATGGTTCCCGACGATATCTTCGACGTGATGAACGAGTTTTACGGCGAGCCCGAGAACGAGGATTCCGAGGACGGAGACGAGGAGGGCTCGCCGGCAACGCCCGAAGAGCGCCTGTCAGACCTTGTCACCCAGATCGATTCATGCAAGACGAGCCGCAACGGACTCGAAGAACGGCTTCACGCGCTCGAGAATGACGTTGAGGCCCTCAAATCCGAACAGGACAAGGAGATCGCGTCCATCCGCGCGAGGCATTCCGGCGGCGAGCGGACGCAACTCGTCAAGGAGGCGAGAAGCACCTACGGGACGAAACTCCGGGAGCTCAAGGACCGCCAGAAGGAAGAGGTTCGTACCATCAAGGCGGAGCTCAAGCGCATTGAAAAAGCGCTGCCCCAACTGGAGCGCGACGCGCGGATGCTGACGAATCGCGGACGACTCGAACTCATGCGCGACGAAGGCTACGCCATCGAGGCCCTTCGCTCCCGCTGGATCGCGGCCGAGGCGGCCAAGCGCCTCGACTACCCGATCTTCATGGCGGTGAGCGAACGAGGGGGCAAGAACAACTCCGGCGAATATCTCTACCGTACGGAGCCGAACGGTGCCGCCGCGCGCGACGCCAACGGCCAGCTCGTCATTGACCAGGACCTAGTCAACTTCGACGTTACGCCGGCCGAACTCAAGAACGCCGCGACAATACCCGAAGAAAAACTGTGCATCGCTGAGGCCTTCGTTCGCTTTGCGCAGGAACAGAACCTCAACTTCTGGAGGGCCAACTAATGGTCTCGTTCCCAGTTCTGTTTTCTGACACGGTGAAAAACAATCGCTGGGCGGCCGAGTTTTATCGGCCGGGATTCTCATTTGAGCCGATTGACCCATCAAAATGGTGCAAGATTCGCCAAATTACAAGCGACAAACAATATGGAATGTCGCTTGTTATGAACCAAGAAGACAGAGGATTCCCGATTTATCGACTCAACGAGATCGACAACTGTTTTCTTTCTGAGACCCCAGAGAAATGCGCCGATGTATCACGTCGCGAAGCGGCTCCGTTTTTCATGAAAGACGGTGACATTCTATTTTGCCGGACTAATGGGAACATAAACTATGTCGGGCGAACCGGAATCTGGTACGGAAGCGAAGAGATGGTCTTTGCGTCGTATCTGGTAAAAGTCAGAACAAAGCAAAATGAACTTAGCCCTGAATACTTGACCGTTTATCTGAACACAGCATTTGGAAGACGGCAAATTGTTCGGAGAGCAATGCCATCGAATCAGGTGAATGTAAGCGCATCTGAATTGATGAAAATCGACGTCTATGTTCCCGATGCCGATATTCAAAAAACAATTACTGAACTTGTCCGGAAGGCTTACAAAGTCCGCAAGTCGGCATTGCTTGCCTACGCTTTGGCTCAAGCATTACTATCTTCTTCCTTGAACGAAGGGGGATTGAAGCTCGATCATCCATTGTCGTACACGACGAAGTTCAGCGATGTGATGCGAGAAGGTCGCGCCGATGCTGAGTTCTTCCATGCAAAGTATCAACCGCTGTTGGATTTGATAAAACACTTTCCGTCTGGGTTTGATCGGTTGGGAGATATCTCTCGGAAAATCGAAGTGAATTTCCGCCCTGAAAAGTCTTCCGCCGCAGTTAATTACACTGAAATTGGAGATGTGGATATTTCCAACGGAAGATATACCTATAGCGTGATTAATGCATCTGCTTTGCCCGCGAATGCCAAAATCAGACTTCGTGGAGGGGAATTATTGATTTCAACAGTAAGACCCACACGAGGAGCGATTGCGATTGCGGATGATCAATTACCGGACGGAGTGAATGTATGCAGCGGAGCATTTTATGTTTGCGACATTGAAGACAGATCGCGGCGCGAGGTGATTTGGCTTTATCTTCGAATGGTGAAGAGCCTTTTTGAAAAATATTGTGGTGGTACTTCGTATCCAACAATTGATGCAAATTACCTTCGTGATTTTCCAATACCAAGGTTTGACAAGCAATTGTCGAACAAGGTGAAGAGACTGATCAAGAAGTCAAAAGATGAGGCGGCAAAGTCCGAATTCCTCCTTGCCGCCGCGAAGGCGCGCGTGGAGGAACTGATTGAAGCGGCGGTGAAATAACTACGCGACTGTCGACGATGGCCAACGGCTTCAAGGAGATGGCGGCCGAGCTCAAGCCGCGGGAGCAGATGCGGCGGTTTGCAAGCGCGGCCGATCTTCGCGACGAAGCATTGCTGGCGATCCTCCTTCGCACCGGTGCACCCGGTTGCGACGTCCTTGAACTTTCCAGGCGGCTTATATCCGCATTCGGAACGCTGGGCGAGTTCGTCCGGTCCGATTGGCGAACGCTGCGGGCGCGCATCAGGGAATACAATCGAACGCATCCCGACCGGCGCATTCTCGGAATCGGCAGCGTGAAGCAGATGGAACTGGCCGCGGCGTTCGAGCTTGTTCGGCGCGGCTATGAGACGAAGCCGGACGATGTCACTCGAATGCACATCGGGAGCGGCGAAGATGCCTGTCGCGTCTTTCGGAAAGTGGCGACGATGGGCGACGACAAGGAAAACTTCTGGGTGTTGCCTCTGGACGGGCGAAACCATCCGCTTTGCGAACCGATCAAGCTCACGCGCGGCACAAAGGACGCGTCGGTCGTCGATCCGTCCGAAGCGTTCAGGGATGCGATACGGTGGGGTGCATCGGGAATCATCGTGGCCCACAACCACCCATCGGGCGATCCGGACCCGAGCGAAGAAGACATTGAACTTACGCGCAAACTCGTCGCCGTCGGCCGGCTCCACGCCATCCCCCTCCTCGACCACCTCGTCCTCGGCGCCCACGGCTCCAACGCGGGGAAAGGGTATGTTTCGATCCGAACTTTCGACCCGGATGTCTTCGTTTCGGCGCATTGACGGATTTTAAAATGCAGCTTCTCGCATCAGGTCCCGACATTCCAGAAGAGCTGTTCCGTTTGCAGGAAACGGGAGAGCTTGTCTTCTTCTGCGGCTCGGGGATTTCTCGTCCGGCGGGACTACCGGACTTCCCCGGTCTTGTTTCTCGTGTCTACGAAGCAATCGGGGAAACGCTGCCCGTGGCGACGCCTGGCGAACCGGAAGAACCATCCGACCGGCTCCTGTTCCTCCTTGAACAGAAATTGGCCGATCCCGGCATTGTTCGCAACAAAGTGCGCGACCTCCTGATGCGCACCAGGAGGTCTTCGGAGGCGAAGCAAATCCATCGGGCGTTGCTTGATCTGGGACGGGGGCCTGACGGTCGGTTGCGGTTGGTCACAACGAATTTTGACCGTTTGTTCCAACGCGAGGTGAAGCAGCGCGGCTACGCACACGAAAAGTACATCGGTCCGAACCTTCCCTTGCTTCGCCACAACGATTGGAACGGCCTCGTATATTTGCACGGCTTCTTGGAATCGAAGAGCGGGAACCCTCCTCGGATCGTCCTGACAAGCGGAGATTTCGGAGCCGCCTATCTCGTGGATCGATGGGCGTCTCGATTTCTCGCCGATCTGTTCGCGAAGTATACGGTTTGCTTTGTCGGATATAGTCTCGGCGATCCGGTCGTCCGCTACATGACGGACGCCCTTGCGGCGGCGAAGCTCAACGGAGAACCGGGAAGGACTCACTACGCGTTTTCTCGTTCGCCGGACATTCAAACGTGGGAGGCCAAGGGCATCCGTCCCATTGCATATGAAGTGTTCGATAAGAACGGAACCGAATGCCACGCCCATCTATACGCCTCGCTGGAGAAATGGGCGTCCCTGTGGAGGGAAGGATCACTTGGGCGCAGGGGAGTTGTCGAAGAATGCGCACATTGGAATCCGCAAACCAGCACCGAGAAAAACAATTTTGTTGGGCGCATGGTCTGGGCCTTGTCCGATCCAACGGGACAAGCCGCGAAAACCTTTGCGGAGTCACAGACGGAGTATCCCGAAAGCTGGTTTGAAGAGTTGGTCAAACCGAGGGTTCCTGCCGGAAGATGGCTGGGCGTCCAAACTCCTGAGCCGGAAAAAAAGGAAGAGATCGCGCAATTCAGTCTCTTCGAACACCCTCGGTGGACTCGGGATTCGGCGCCGGGATTGGTGTCATTCTATTCGAGGACGGCAACGGATTACTGGGATCCTATCGTCGGCAACCTCGCGGATTGGTTTTTCCAACATCTGGACAACGAACGTTTTTTCATCTGGGCGGCGACACAGCGGCATCCTCCAAACAAACAGTTCCTTCTGGCCCTTCAGGAGGCTCTGGATCATACGCAAGAATTGGAGCGCGCCGACAACGAAAAGGCGCGAAACGACTATATCGCGACCCGGCCGCAGGGCATCCCGGACAAAACGATGCGCTGGTTGTGGCAGTTGATTCTTCAAAAGAAGACTGGAACGGGAGAGTTTTCTGACAATCTGTATCTCCTTCAGAATTCGGTCGAAAAGGACGGCTGGATCGAATATTCGATCAATTTGCTGTCCGCTATCATAGAACCTGTCTTTGTCTTTTCCGATACAAAGCTGGAAGGAATGTCGCGCGCCCGCAATGGACGCCGATTCTCCTTTTCCTGCGGAATCGACCTCACTTTGAACGCTTCGATTTGGGAATGTTATTGGTCTTCGTGGTTGGAGAAGGCGGGATCGCAACTGGGAGAAGTCCTTGAAGTCGTTGAAAAGGCCCTTTTGAAGGCACTGTTGTTCTTGCGGCAACTGGAAATGATCGGGCACTCGAAAGACGAAATGGACGAACAGCTTATTTCCGTTTCGCAAACGAAAGCCAGATACGGAGACTGGAACTGGACTTTCCTTGTCGTGATGCTGCGCGACATTTGGATGAAACTGGCCGCAGACGTACCTCGGGAAGCCAAACAGATCGTCGCTCGTTGGATCGATTCTCCTCACGCCGCATTTCGGCGCCTTGCCCTCTTCGCCGCTGCCGAAACGGATCTCATCGCGGGTTCGGATTGGATTCGTTGGCTTTTGCGGGAAGAGAGGGAAATACTCTGGAAGGATGCCTACAAAAGAGAGGTTTGCCAGCTTCTCAAGAAACGGGCAGGGCGTCTCTCGAAGCACAATCGCCGGCTCCTTGAGAAGTTGTTGTTGTCGGGGCCGTCCGAAATCTTTGACTTCCCTCCATGGAGAATCGACGAGGAGCGCTGGGTTCGGCTCGTGAAGTTCCGCGACGGCTCGGGTTCCCTTTCCCGTATGGGCGAAGAGACGATTGCTCGGGCGGTAAAAGCCAATCCGGCGCTTCGGACGGACAAGAAACAGTCCGAGGAGTTTCCGTCCCATTGCCGGTGCTGGAACCTCAATGACCAAGAAAATCGTCGCGTCATCAATCCTCCCGACAAGTTGGAAGATCTTAAGATATGGCTGCGTGAGAACCCAAGCTCCAATCGGTTCGACCCATCCGACTGCAAATATCGAGTCGACACATGGCGGCAATTCTGCTCGAACAAACCGAACGTTGCCATCGCGGCCTTGCGCGAAGTGTATGAAGAGGGCGATTGGCTTCCAACGAGATGGGAAGAAGCAATCGACGCCTGGACGGACGCCACTCCCGTTCGGGAACCGACGAAAGAGACTGAGGATGCTCTTCGCTCGATGACATTCGAGAACTTGGCTTCTTTGGGAGATTCTTTGGCGGCTTGGGTAAAGAAATCAGCGGAGACCGTTGATGGGTGCAGCGATCCATTTATGTCTATGTGCAATTTGATCCTATCGTTGGAAGCAGAGCCGGATCGGACCTCCGGAAAGGAACAGGAAGAACGGTATTTGGTGCTTTCACAGCATCCTGCCAAGAAAACCGCCGAGGCTCTCCTCGAGTACTGGGTTCCTACCGCGAACAGGAGCGTTTCGGTTTCTCTCCGAAACAGGGACTACATTCAAAAACTGTTTGCCAATGTTTGCAACGGGACTTCGACTCTTCCGCCAGCAACCAGACAAGCGATCCTGGCCGCTCTTATGCAGAATGCCGACCGGCTCTTTACTTTTGAAAAAGAATGGACCTCAAATCTGTTGCTTCCCTGGTTGGGGTGGAACAATCGAACGGAAGACACGTTGCTTTGCTGGCGTTTCTTCCTTGACGGCAGTTCTTTCAATGTTGAACTGGTCCAAGCCGTCTCTGAACCATTTTTGGAGACGGCGAAACACCTTGACCGGCTTGGCCGGTCAAGGCAGAACTATTTCATGCTGTTGTCGTGGGTGGCCTATCAAAGACGCGAAGGATTTTCGAAAGAACGATTGCGCGATTGCATTCAGTGTTTCCCACAAGAAGGAATCGACTACCTTCTGAAACGTCTGGCGGCGACGGCAAAGGCCGCGGGGGACAAGGGCGACGCATTCTGGCGGGAGAACGGACTGCCCTTTTTCAGAGACTATCTTCCGAAGGGGCGAGCATTCCATTCGGAAGAGTATAGTCGGAGCATGGCGCTGACGATCATCCACTCAGGCCGAGAGTTTGGCGAGGCATATAAAACCGTCTCTTATGTTTTTCATCCGATTGAACGATGGGGGGAGATTCCGGAGGCCTTGCTCGAGACGGGACAGTGCAAGCAATTCCCGGAAGAATCTGTGTCGCTGCTTTGCAAGTTGATTCAGGCGCCACAGTTTATGTACGCGGACGACCTTAAGCGGTGCGTGGACGAAATCAAATCGATGAAACCCAAATTGGCTTCCCGATGCGTTTCGTTGGAGAAAATCATAGCCCGTTGTCCGCGCCGTTCGTCGAATAGATGAAACAATTGATTCGTAGGAAGAAATGCGTTTCTTCGTCGAATTATTCGGGAGCGATCCGAACGGGCGGCGGATGATCGCGTGGGGGCGTCAGATCGGATGCCGTGACGCAGGGCACGGTTTCGAGCCCGGCGGACGCGGGGTCTACACGCGGCTCCTGGTCGACGACGCGGACCCGCAGCAGCACAACTTCCTGATGGAGCTCGTCGACAACCCCGCCGGCCTCCGCACGATCTATCGAGCGCGGACAGCCCCGCCGCCGCCTTCATCACCCGAAGGACATAGGGGTTCGGGCTGACATTCAACCAGAATCCGTCCCCCGCATCAACTGCCGCGCGCTACGCGCTTTTAGCGTGCCAGCCTCGTTGGTCCGGGGTTGCCATCGGGACGGCG
>JAEEGG010023821.1_pt1 | contig 11928 bp, 9 predicted proteins | sample 9134161 | NCBI WGS metagenome assembly JAEEGG01 (sample SAMN16246543, study PRJNA631951) | gut metagenome | biome: gut microbiome; feature: rumen; material: CR-attached | host: Bos | place: Iran: Karaj | collected 2018-10 | reverse complement strand
TGATGTCCACGGTGAACCCCACCCTGAACGAGCGTGCGGTCAAGACCATGGAGGATGCCAAACAGACCATCCTCAACATGAAGGCACCGTTTGTAAACAACTACACCGACGCCTCAGCCAAGGCTGCCATGGAGGCCTGCGCGGCGGTGGACGATGTGCTGAGCGAAGTGTACGATGCCTTGAAAAGTGTGAATTGACAGAATTAAAATACAAACAGGACAGCAACATGAAGAAATATCAGCTGATGCTCGCGGTGGCGGCTCTCTCCGCGCTTTCCACCGCATGCAAAAAGGACAAACCGGATGACCCGGTGGTTGTCAACAAGGAGTATGAGGAGACCTACGCCGGAGGAAAATTGGGGACGACCTTCAACGTATCCGCCTCCGCCTATGAGGATCCAACACCGGCTGTGGAACAGGCCGGACTGGTCAACGAATTCAAATATGGGGAATACTTCTTTGAACGTCCCTTCACCCAAAGCAACACGCCCTTCAACGGGCTGGGACCGCTCTACATCCGCAGCTCCTGCGAGGCCTGCCATCCGGGCTACGGCCACGGCAAGCGCATGGACCGCTACCGCGCAGGCGACTGGGGCAACGGCTACCTGCTGGTCATCACCGACGACAAGGACAACTACCTCAGCTCGCTGACCGGCATGCCGCAGACCAAGGCTGTCGCCCCCTTCAAGGCTCCTGTTGACGAGAACAAGATTGTCATCACATGGAAGCCCTACACCGATGAATGGGGCAACCGGTTTGAGGACGGCGAAACCTACAGCCTCATCTATCCGGAGGTTTACATTCCGGAGGATGCCTACTATGTGCCTCTCGAAGTGGGCGGCAATCCGGTGGCCTACTCCAATGTCCGGGTACGTCTGGAGGGCACAATCGGCATCTACGGCACAGGCCTGATTGACGCCATCCCCGACGATTCGCTCAAGGCGCAGTATGCCAAGGAGGAGGCTGCGGGCGTGCAGCTGAATCCGGCCATTTTCGCCAACGGCAACTGGGTTAAGACCTACGGAAAGACCAACCATCCGCTGCGCTACACCTACGCGCTGACCCGCGGCCCGCTGCAGGATGCCGCAGGCGCCAACGCCATCTGGAACATCACCAATGTGACCCGCAGCGACCGCCGCTACCATTACATGACGGAGGCATACGCCAAAACCGCCTCCAACGACCCCGATGTTCAGGCGGCATTCTACCAGTATTTTCCGGATTGGAACAAGACTGGAGATGTGTCGAAGGACATCTACAACTATCTGATGTCAAAGGAGCTTCCTGCCGAAATGAAGGACGAGGACTACAGCAACTTCATGGTATGGCACCGCGGACTGGCAGTGCCTGCCGCCCGCAACATGGGTGACGAAACGGTGCAACGCGGCAAACAGCTGTTCCAACAGTTAGGATGCGCATACTGCCACCGTCCCAGCTGGACCACCGGCGAGGACAACTTCACCGACCCCAACGGCTTCTTTGCTGACGGGGACGCACGCCTGCCCCGCTATCCTAACCAGAAGATATGGCCCTACTCCGATTTTGTTCAGCACAAGCTATACATGGTCAACGACATCCGCACAGGCTGGTGCCGCACCACCCCGTTGTGGGGTCGCGGGCTCTCCAGGCTCTGCACCGGTGCCGACGACCGTCTGCACGACTACCGCGCCCGCAACGTCACGGAGGCGATCATGTGGCACGGCAGCGCACAGAGCGACGCCCGCAAATCGGTGGAGAAATACCGCAAGCTGAGCAAGGCCGAACGGGACGCCGTGGTGAAATTCATCGAATCCATTTAATTTTAATATTTTTGATTTCAACATGATATGATGAGAAAAACAACATCAGTCATCATAGTGCTGCTTGCAGGGACTCTTGCAGGCAGCACTTTTTTGGAAAAACAGACGGGAACCGCATTCGTGTCGGAACACATCCACCACTCCCCCGCCTTCATCGCACTTTGGGCGTTGCTGGCAATCGCATCCACCATCCTGATGCTCAGGGAAGGGAATTGGAAACGGCTATCCGTCTCCACACTTCACACCGCCCTGTATCTCATTCTGGCCGGAGCCCTGCTCTCCACGCTTTTCGGAGAGCACGGCAGCGTCACCCTCACACCGGGTGAGGCGGTACAGACATTCCGGTCGGAAAAAGACGGAACCCGGACACTGCCCTTCCGGCTGACCCTGGAGAGTTTTGAAACGGTCTGTTACCCCGGCACGCGGTCGCCGATGGACTATGTGAGCCATGTTTGGGTGGACGACACGGAAAGGTCGGTCCGGAAAAAAGCCGATGTCTCCATGAACAACATACTCAAATACAGAAACTACCGCTTTTACCAGAACGATTTTGACGAGACAGGGCGCTCCGTTCTGGAGGTGGCCCGCGACCCGTGGGGGATCGGCTTCACCTACGCAGGATATATTATCTTGTTTTTCAGCCTGATTTTTATGTTTTTTGAAAAAGAGGGAAGATTCAGGACACTGCTCCGTGATCCTCTGCTGAAAAAGGGGGCGTTGGCTGCCACGGCAATCCTTCTGCTTTGCGCACAAAGCCTATGCGCCAATCCCGCCCCCCGCACACTGCCGCGCGAATCCGCCCGCGAAATGGGTAAAATGTATGTGCTCTACAACGGGAGAATCTGCCCTATGGGAACATTGGCGAAGGATTTCACCACCAAACTGTGCGGGAAGGCACATTATAAGGGGCTCACATCCGAGCAGGTGCTGGGCGGATGGATTTTCCATTTTGAGGAGTGGGCGGAGGAACCAATGATAAAAATAAAGGGTAAGGATGTCCGGAAAATATTGGGTATAAAAGGGAAATATGCAAGTTTGACGGATTTTGCCGATGACTGGGGAAAGAACAGGATTGACGCTGCAATGGAAAAACTCCCCATGGGCGACCCGATGTTCAAAAAACTTGCCGCCGCAAACGAAAAGCAGCAGATTATCCAAATGATCCTTAACAGGAAACTGCTTAAAATATTCCCCGTCGCCGACAGTGCCGGAAACCTGGACTGGTATTCGCAGAACGACGCCCTGCCGTTAGATTTGGATGGGAACGAATATCTTTTTATACGAAAGCAGCTGAACTACTGTCAGGAGTTGGTTGTCATGCAGGAATTTGACATGTTGGATACCGTTTTCGCCAAAACCGTAAAATACCAAAAGCAGCACGCCTCCGGATTTCTACCATCCCCGTTCCGCTTCCGTGCGGAGATTCTTTACAACAGGATCAGTGCCGGAAAATGGACGGCCATGTCGGCTGTTACCATCGGACTGCTGTTTTTCTTTCTCTTCCTGTTCTATAGCGGTAAAGGGAAAAAAATGCCGCTTGCAGCCCAAAGGTGCGGTTTGCTCCTCATGGTGCTGCTCACAATTTTTCTGGCATTCATGTTTGCGCTGCGCTGGATTGTCGGCGGGCACATACCGATGGCCGGAAGCCATGACACAATGAACCTGATGGCACTGTTTGTCTGCATACTGTGCCTCTGCCTGCACAAACGCACCGGAATGGCGGTCCCCTCCGGCCTGCTCATGACAGGTTTCCTGATGCTTGTTTCCATGATTGGGGGCGCGAACCCGACTGTGACACCGCTGATGCCGGTGCTCTCCTCCCCGCTGCTGAGCCTGCACGTCACCGTCATCATGATGGCATACGCGATGCTCTTTTTCGTGGCGCTCAACAGCATTTCGGCCATCGTTGCAGGATGCGGCCATGGCAGGATGCTGGAACAGATGGAACGCCAACGGCTCTTGGGCATGCTCCTGCTCTATCCGGCCACAGCCCTGCTGGCTGTCGGCATTTTCATCGGGGCGGTATGGGCCAACATATCATGGGGCAGGTACTGGTCGTGGGACCCGAAGGAGGTCTGGGCACTGATAACACTGTTTGTCTACGCCATGCCGTTACACGACAGAATCTGGCGGAATTTTCAAAAGCCCTGGTTCTTCCACATCTATTGCCTGATAGCCTTCCTGAGCGTGCTCATCACCTATTTCGGCGTGAACTTCATCTTAGGCGGCATGCACGCGTATAATTAGTAGAGACGCAATGCATTGCGTCTCTACATTCTGATACCGTTCCGGTATTCCATCGGTGTCATGCCGGTGTGCTTCTTGAAGAAGGATAATGGTCCCGTAATTTTGGACAACAGTCATAAACAAACTTTAAGTCAAGGTAAAAATGGTCTAAAGAATAGAGAGTGCAATATTTTGAACTTACAATTTTACCATCAGAAAAAAATGTTTTTTAGACTTCGGATAATGACCATTATGTCTCTTTTTTACCCAATCTAAATGTTTGTGTAAAACCAAGTGTGAAACAAAATCGAGATAAATCCATTTCATGAACCATATCACCTTCTTCTAATTCTATACTTTTCTTTGGTGAATACTGATATCCAACTTTTGCTTCTAAATAAGAATTTGTTGCTATTCGCCAAGCAATTCCTAAAGCAGGAGAAATAAAATAGTTTAACCCAGTAGAAATATAGTTATTACCATAATTGTATTCAATTATCAAAGACTGTGTTGTAAAACCCATATCCAACGAGAAAAAAGGTGTAAAGTCTTTAAGACAACACATATAATTAGCTCTAGCAAAAAAAAGTAAATAATTACTGTCCAAATAACTACAAGCAAGTCCACCTTCTGGTGATGTTATTGATGTTATATCAGTCCATTTATATAGTTGATAACCTTTACTATATCCATAACCGGCACCAAAACCCATAGAAAAGCATGGGGTGAATATGTATGAAAATGTGGCTCTAATATCGAAAACTGGTGAATGGTATGATGTATCAAAAAACTTATAAAAATCAGTTAGCTTTCCATTTACTCGATTGCGATAAGAACCAACATTCAAGTTATTAACATTTGGATAACCGCTTCCAAATTCTATTCCTAACCGCAAACCGTTATTGAAAGATATATGCTTCATATTTTTTGCCTCTCTTTTATTAAAAACCTGAACTTCACCATTTGCATAAGCCACAGAAGCAATTTTCTTTGTTGAAAGTACAAATGTTGGTCCATCTGGATTGTTTGAATTCTTGTATTCCACTTCTGAATCGGACACTCTTATTATTTTAGCATAGATACACCTTGAATCTTTAGTCACAATAGTATCTTGTGCGTTAACATCTTTTACAAGAAAAAGGAAGCATATTCCGATATAAAAACAAATATTACCCTTTTTATGTCTTTTATCCATTTCTTTTGCTGTTTAAAATAATAATAGATTCATATTTCTTACGTCTGCCCAAATGGTTTTTTTCTGATACTTAAGATTCAATTAAAAATATAGTTTCAAATTACATTGTTGGAAAAATCAAACATTAAATGATACAAAACCAATTCTTTGCCAGAAATATGGGTATGAGTTGATACGTAAGAATATTGATAACCATTTGCAAAGTTAGAATGTTGTATGAGTTGCTTTGCTTTTGCATTGACCATTACTCCTTGCTGATTTAGATAATCATAGGGCAGTAATCCATTGATACTTTCAATGTTTTTATCAATATCCATTTGCTCAACCACAAACCCAAACATCACATTGGTATTATAATATGTTGAATAATGGTTACAGACATATCTACAAACACCGTTCTTAATATATTCTGCATTTAAGCCAGTTGTACCTGTAACATTCTTATTGTTAAGTCGTTTACATTCAATGGAGTAAAATGCTTTATCTCCTTGGTATGGATTAACAGGAAGAATTCTGATATCTACTCGTCCTTGACTATCATCTTCTTCCTTGTCAAAATGATAATTATTCAATGGCGAATGAGTGTTTTTGTAGTTGTCATCTTTCAAATAAACAAGAAATCCGTTTCTAATTTTTTCTTCATCGTTTGGGAATGTTGTCTTTTTGTTAATAATTTCAGTGTAAATACCGACACATTCGCGTAAGACTTTTTCTAATTCGTTATCAAAAAAAGATGATGAGAATTGAAATTCTGATGCAGTTAAAATATGATTATTCATTTTTCTCTCCTCCCGTTCTTAACATAGCATCCGAAAACTCATTTACATCCAAATGCGAAATAGCTTTATGCCACAGGCGTTTTTCATTAGGCTTAAACACATAGAAGAAATCCTTTTCAAAGCCCCGGATATCTTTTTGAACAAATAACTGGTCAGTAATTCGTATTGACGAAAGATTTATTGCCGTAGACAATAGTGGATTATCACATTTTGAAAACGTGATTTCATTTACAAAGTCCTTGTCTTCTATTATTTTGAAAAGCATCCCTATATATTGCTGCGAATAAAGAACTTCCACCACAAAACGTTTTCCATTTCTGTTGAAACTTTTAGCAAATCGGTCAATATAAACTTGAGCATAATCCTTCAACCAGGAATCATTCAATTTAATTGCAGAAAAAATCTTCTCGTAACCACGAGGTTTGGTAGCAAGAGGTATAGATATTTTTTCTGCATAATCAATCAGGTCTTTTTCTGAATCAGAACAGTTTAATTTTTCGAGAATAGAACTCTCTAAAGAGGCAATCTGTAAATCAATTTGAATCTTCAGAGCGGCGTTTGCCATGATTTGTGCATCATATTTATAGTACAAATCCTCAATTTTTTCAATAGCACTATCTAATCCATCAAAATATGGCACATTAATTTTTTCATCATCATGTGTTTCTTCTCTTTCTATTCCTGACGAGCTAAATGTAAGCAAATTATAATATGCAAAGAATTGAGAATTAAGAATTGCTTGTATATTTCTCAGAATGGCAATTGCTTCTGAACCATATCCTTTAATTCCTGTTAGAGAACTCTTAAAAACGCCATCATTGTAACTAATAGCTGACACAGCATGAAGATCTGTTGCAGTGCCTCCTGTTATTAATAGAATCGGGGACTTGTATAAATCTTTCACAATCTTGCCTGACTTTCTATAAACATATCCTACCTTAGACAAAGCCCATTTTTCATCATCTTGAATGATATGATATTTCTTTACTCTGTTGGTTTTGAGATAATTCAAGCCCACCAATGAAGAGACATCAAATTCTTTATCTTTGTCTTTTTCTTTCATTCCCTGTTTTCTTATATATCCATTAGATGTGATAATATCACTAATCCTTGGACATTCTTTCAATCGTTTGATAAAAATAAAGTCTAGATACGACCCGTATACCAATACCTTCCATAAATAATCATATTTCTTTAATCTGTCTTGTTGGATTTCTTGAATGTCGTTGCGAGTCAAACTGAAGACCTTAAACATCGTGAAAAACCGACTTGACTTTAATGCAATGTGATTGACGACATTGCAGTCAGTTGATTCACCATTGGCATTTTTGTAAAATAATACACAAGCAGGAGCAACGGCCGGATCGTTAGATTTGTTGAACACCTCTTTACGAACAGAAGCTAACTCCATTACTTGATTGATATATAAATGCTCAAGAATATATGAGCGGAATTTTTTGCTATCAATATTGTAGAGCATCTTACTGCACAACACCAATGCACATTGAGTATGCCCAGTGGTGAAATCCATGCTTCGCAAAACAAAAGCTTGGGCTAATTCCTTGTTACCAACTTTGTCAAGAAGTTTGTGCTGTTTCAAATACTTCTCACAATAAGATCCTTTTTTTAAGCTCCCTCTTTTCCAAGGTGGATTCCCAATAATATAATCAAACTGCAATTTTTTTTCTTCCAGTTCCTTTAATTCCAAATTGTTGATATCAAAAGTGTCGCTGTAAATCAGATTTTTCCCAAGTAGGTTGGGGAACTTGAATTTTTCGATGTCTGCAGGTTCTTGATAATCAAGCAAGGTCAGGTAAATGGAGAATATTGCCACCTGAATAGCGTCATAGTCTTTGTCTATGCCAAAGATATTATCGCAAACCAGCTTTTTAAGTCCTTCCCTGAACGATTCGCTGTTTGTATTTTTGATCTTCTTAACCTTTACATATTTTTCTATGATTCTTCGCAAAGACTCAACCAAGAAAATGCCCGACCCGCATGAAGGATCCAATATCCGGCAGTTATAGTTGTCGTCGGCACTCAAATGCTTTTCAACTGTTTCGGCAATAATGTAATCAACCAAGAAAGTTGGCGTATAATATGCACTTTCTTTGTTCTGTTTGTCAACTCCGATGAACTTTTCATACATGTTACTTATGAACTCTATCGGAAGGATAGAGAAATCATATATGTCGAACAAAGAACGTTGGCCTGTTGCGAGGTTTTCACTCTCTAATAGTCTAATAAGCACATTTAGTGCATCTTGACTAATATGTTGATAATCTTTGGGGGTGATTCTGAACATGTCACCATTAAATCCCGTTTCCTTATTCTCCAAATGACGGACAAAGGCAAAAAAACTATCTTTGTTAGCCAAGCATTCACACAAGTCTCTATTATCCCATCTTTCCTTGCCCTGATAATTTAGTTTTACTTTGCGGTCTATCAAATAGCGATAGAAGATAATCTTGCCAATTAAAGCATTAACCAAAGTTTGTGATACTCCAAGATTCATCATCAAACCTTGCGCTGCCTCAATGTTCTCTAACAATTTATAATCAACCCTGTTTTTATGACTAAGGTCTTCCTGATATTTTTCCCATGTTTTTCCAGTAACCAATTCAAAATAAGTGAAATCATCCAACTTCTCAACACCGCCTATTGAATGGAGCAATTTAGTGTTCTCATCAATAGAAAAGCCATTAAAGATTTCGACAGCATTGTTTTCAACAATGATGGCTATCGGTGACTCGTTGAAATTCCAAATAGCTTTATGGAGCTCTTTTTTCTTGTTTCCATCTCCAAGATTGAAAAAAAGGATAAGAGGTTTGTTGTCGAAACAGAAGAATGCATCCAATGATTTGAGCAAATCATTTTTTTCCAACAAACGACAAATACGACTTGGAAGTGATACCTTGCTCCGCCAATCAGTATCGGACATCTTTATAAGGCAATCATCCGTCAGTTGCAACTTGCTGTATATTTCATGTAAGTTCATAACAAACAACTTTTTCCTTTAATCAATCATTAATAAAGAGATTTCTTTACATAAAATCAAATTCATATTTACTTTATATGAATTTAAAATTTCATGAAAATAAATAACATAGAATTCTCTTTACTGAATGCAAAAATACAAAATAAGGAAATACGGAAAGCTATCAGATGGATTTTTTTTCATGTAAGTAACACGCTAAATCACAAAATAATAACAAATAACATGTTCAAATCTATGCAATTTGAACACGTATCAAGGCATTGTTATCGGACGTGAAATTCCTTTGTAAAGGAAAATCCTACTCCGGAACGTAGATGATTTCGCCGTTCTCCAGCTCGTATGCGGTGCCGACGCGCCTGCCGAGGGAACCGGAGCTGTTCTCATCGTTTTCCGAAGGAGTGTAGCGGTTTATCTTCTCCCCCTCCTTGGTGATAATCTCCATATCCTCCTTTCCGGGATTCTTCACGATGGTGAAATCCTCCTTGCTGAACATCTCCGTCATGTTGTAACGGCTGACCAAAGCCACCATCAGCGCCACGGCGAACACCATTGCCACATCGAACAGATTGCTCACCACGCTCATCGGATCCTCCTCCTCAGAGGAGCGCAACAGATTCCTTCTCATTGTCCCGAATGTTTTTCTTTCAACAGTTCAGCCACAAAAACAAGCTGGTTCATCTCCTCCACGTACCAGCGGCGCTTTATCTGCTGCACGGCGAAGCCGACCGCACTGCTGAAAAGTCCGACCACCGTGGTGGCGAACGCCACCTGCATGTTATAGGCCATTGATGCGATGTCGCCGGTGGAAAGCCCCACCAAGGCTGGCCCCATCGGAATAAGGGTACCCATTAGGCCGAACATCGGGCCCATTTTGGCCAACATTCTGGATGGTGTAAGCTCCTTGTCGGCGGCAGCCTCAAAATCGGCCACCACCTTCTCAATCCTTGCCGGACTCCCCTCCGACTGTTTCAGCTCCTTCAGATGCCGCATGAAAAGCGAACGGCTTTTGGCCGGCAGTTCCGCCCAAAAGTCATCAAGATTGTCTGGAGTGAGCGTCCGCAGGTGCTCCTGTGTCCGAAGATGCGTTCTCCGCGTGTCGAGGTACTGCCCGAAAAAGCCCCCGACCATCAGCAGGGAACGGCAGAAAAAATAGATCAGCAGCAGGATGACAGGCACAAGGAGGCCGGTTGAGATCCAGTAGAGAATGTCTGAGATGTAGTGCATGGTTGTTTAGATTAGATGTTAAAATGTTAAAATGTTAAAATGTTAAAATGTTAAGTTGTTATGATATTGGCGGCGGTTCTGCCGTTGACGGTGGCGATCACGCCTAACGCGGCAATGACGGCATTAACCAGAAAAAGCAATTCAAGACGCAGTTCCTCCTCCGGAACAAGACGGCGCATAGCCCAAATTCCCAAGACAATGAAAACCGACACGGCGGCTGCCAGAGACCACGAGACCAACGGAAAGGAGACTCCGGGGAGCATAAAGATGAGCTGCACCTGCAGGCTGAAAATCACCACAAGATAGAGCAGTCCGGGAAATCCCTTCAGTCCGAGATAGAGCCAGCGGGAAATCCGGCTCCCCTCCTGCCGCTCCGGAAACGCGTGCCGGATGCAGAAGGCAATCTGCAACGCCACCTCGACAAAAAGCAGCACCGCAGTATCGGCCATCAGGTCGGGATTGGAGAGCCAGTCGGCAATCTGCATCCTGCTTCGGGTGATGGCCAACGGCCAGGAAAAGCCGGTAACCAGGGCGGTGCAGACAACAACGGCGGCCACAGCCCGGCGGCTGCAGAATGTCATCTTCAGCAGCAGGCTGGCCAGAAGCAGTGCCATAAGACAAATCACCAATGCATGCATATCCCTCCCTTTTTATTCCATATCACGGTTACGCCTGCGCCTCCGGATCATCCATACCGACAGTACCGCAGCGGCAGCCACACCGATAATGACCATGATATTGCTTACGGTCTGGCGCAGCATGTTGCCCCTATTCAGCTCCTCCTTTTTCATCACCACACTCTTTTGGTCTGAATGGGCTGCGGTCTGCGACTGGCGCACCTGACGTATCTGTTTTTTGTACTGCTCTGCGGCCTGCGCATCCACATTTTTTGAGATGAACTGCTGCAGTTTCACGTTGTCACAGACCATGCCGGAGCAGGCTGCGCCGTGGTCACGCACAAGCTCCGTATGCAGCTTCGCCACATCGGACAGCTGTTCCGCAGAGGCCTTCCACATGCCCTTGCGGGCACTCTCCATCATCACGGCGGTCATCTCCTGCAGTGCGGCGGGATTCTCCCCCTCAAAATATTGCCGGAGGTTCATGTTGAACTTGTCCTTCACATACACACCATAAATCTCGTCCCACATTTCGTTGTCTATCGCCTCAGGCTTCATGACATTCCATCCGTAGGTGTTCTGCACAAGCTCGGAGAAGGTGTTTGCGGAGGAGGCGCCGCCCCGCATCATTTCGCGGATATAGTTGGGGTTGAACAGCGTTGTGCGGCTCTCCACCCCTATCGCCTCCTTCACCTCCTGCATCCGCATGTGGTTACGGTTGCGGTAATCGCTCAGGTAGGCATCCGGATCCTTGCCGGTGACATTGCGCACGGCAAGGTTCATTCCGCCCATGAACTCATAAACATGGTCAAGGCTCAACGCTCCCCACGTGTTGCTCTGGCGCGGCTGTATGACCGCATCGGTGTTTGAGAGCGCGGCCTCAAAGGCGTACTGCCGCATGTTCTCCCAATGCGCCTCGTCACCGTAAAAGGCACCCATATTGTTCAGGTAGGTCTCCGCTATCTCAGATTCGTTTTCCCAACGGTCGCCGGCCTGCACCATGCCCTGTATGCCGGTGCCGTATCCGCCGTTCACGCCGCCGAACACCCTGAAGGAGGATATTTCGCGCGCCTCCTTTGGACTCAAACCCT
>JAEEGG010023815.1_pt1 | contig 11929 bp, 9 predicted proteins | sample 9134161 | NCBI WGS metagenome assembly JAEEGG01 (sample SAMN16246543, study PRJNA631951) | gut metagenome | biome: gut microbiome; feature: rumen; material: CR-attached | host: Bos | place: Iran: Karaj | collected 2018-10 | reverse complement strand
ATAGGTCTTAGGCTGGAGTTTTGGCTTCAGTTCTTGTGTGTAAGATGTCAAACCCCTTATCAGGTGGTTATTGCAGCGGGGTCCCACCTCTTCCCATTCCGAACAGAGAAGTTAAGCCCGCCTGCGCCGATGGTACTGCAATGCAATGCGGGAGAGTAGGAGGCCGCCTTCTTTATATATCAAGTGTGAAGCCCTGAGTCAGCAATGGCCCAGGGCTTCTTTCGTTAAAGTTGTTTCAAACCTTGCGACTATATTATGCATGCAAATTTAGTGTAAATCCAACGAATGGTTAAATATTATTTCTGTTTTCCTCATTTTCTTGCTTGTATTTGCGGATTATTCACTATTTTTGCAGTCCAAAAGAATCATAAGATATGGCAAGCAACACGGATGTACTATACCAACCCTATTTGGCCTTGACGGCAGGTCAACGTAAACTGCTGTGCTTCTTAGCCTATACAGGCAAGAAGACGGATGAGCATATGCAAGCGCTCTACCGATACGGTGAGGAAATAAAGGTAGATCAGATGAAGAAACTGGTCAACAGTCTGCGTAGTTTCTATGACACGAGTTTCTACAGCTACCGCAACGAATATCAGCTGCATGCCTATCATATTGCACCGCTCATGCTTTACATGCTGGACGTGATGCCACAATGGCTGGAACACTTTGACAAGTTTTACAAGAAGTATCAGGCACCGCAGGCCCATACGCTATTGTCGAGGCTGGAGTGTTGCATAAATGACAAGCCTTTGGAGTCACGTAGCCGTGGAACCGTTTTCCGTGATGCGGAGATATTAGTGCCGCTAGCTTCCGATGCTCGCTTCCTGCCGCTGATGAACGAACTGTTGGATGTCTACCATTTTGTGGGAGAGGCGGTTGTCTATCAGGTAAAGAACGATATAGCCGATCCAGAGAATACTATCGGCCAGATTGCCAGCCTTTACTACAGCCGCATGATGCTGACCCAGGCTAGGGATTTGAAAGCTATCGTGGCACTCTATGATTTCTTCAAGCAGGGGCACTACGACGAGAAGGTAACTAAGCAGAAAGGACTCTGTAATAATCTGCTGGCAGGTGCCCAGGCCTTGTATGTTGGCGACTATGCTACTGCATTCAATATGATGACTGCTGCTCTTCGCGAGGCAAACAAGATGCGACAGTCTCAGACGAAAGGTTTCTTCTCTCGTGTACTCAACAATTATCTGTTGGTCGTGACCTACTACTTCCACAAACCTGACGAGGGCAGGAAGTTGGCGGCACTGGTGAAGAAAAACTTCTTTATGCAGGATAGCGAGCACAAGCCCGTAACGTGGCTGGCCGAATACTTTTCTAATGGTACATTGCCGTCGCAGAAAACCATCAATGCCTATCTCTCTGGATCGGCTATTGAAACAACAAGTACGCTCGACAAGTATTTTGCAATGCTGGTAGCTCGTTTCCTGCACATCGACGTGGAGTGGCCGAAGGATCTACCGCCTGTTCCCAATATGCGCCTGTTGCGCCACGAGTTGTCACCTTGGTTGCCGCTGAGCGATGAGGAAAAACAGCAGTTAACCGATGACTTCGGTGGCGAACCGCTGTTGTCGCGTATCCGTTATAAACAGCCATGGGAGTTGCTGCTTGAGGAACTGACACCCCATACAGAGGGTAATAAGCAGAAAGAGGAACGACAAGTACGAGTGAGTTACATCATTGATGGCTATCATTGTGTGGAACCTCGTGAGCAGACACGCCTGCAGTCGGGAGCCTGGGGTGCGGGCAGGCGTATGACGATAGAACGTTTCAAACAGGGAGCCGACTATATGGATGACATCGACCGCCAGATAGCAAATACGGCTGATCGTTGGGACTATGACTTGGATTTGGGGAGAATACTGCCCTATCTCATCGGTTCCGATCGCGTCTACACTGGACGGTATGCACCCTTCACGCCCGTCACCATCGATGAGGAAAAGCCCTATCTGATGATTGAACGAACGAAGACAGCCTTCAGCGTGAAGTCGAACATCGGACGTGCCGACTTAAATGAGCCAGTGGTCTATCGCAAGGACAGCGATACGCATTACACCGTCATCACCATGACCGACCGCCAGCGTTCCTATTATCAGAAACTGCTGGCCATCGGAGTTTTCCCGTTAGAGGCTGAGGAACAGTTGCGCGAGTTCCTGCCCAAAGTGAGCGACGTAGTTGAGGTACATAGTGACCTGGTGGAAGGCGGTACGACGCTGGAGCATCGCGACGGCACGCCTCAACTCTGCTTGCAGGCCTTACCGCAGGATGGTTCGCCAGGTCATTATAGTGTATGGTGCCTGTCACGCCCGTTGGCCGACGGCAAGACGCTGTTTGAGGCTGGGCAGGGATTGAACCCCTGTGTAGCCGAGCAGGATGGTGTGCGCTATCAGGTGACGCGCGACATCAAGGGCGAGCGGGCTAACCTGGAGTTGTTGCGCACATTCATCGCTGACAACGACTTGACAGAACTTGACGCTGACGAACTGTTTACAGACAGGACAGCCGTCGACATGAATGCCGAAGGGCTGCTGATGCTTATGGACTTTGTGCGCCAGCAGGCAGAACATTTCTATATGGAGTGGCCGGAGGGCGGACAACTGAACCTCAAAACGGCGCAGCCCAGCGCATGGAATATCTCGTTACGTTCGAAGAACGGGTGGTTTGAAGTGGAGGGTGAGATTCCCATCGATGACGAGACCGTACTCACCGTGGGGCAGTTGCTGCAATTGGTTGCAGAGAGTCCACGCGGCGGCTTTATACGTCTCAACGACACCGACTTCCTAGCTCTCAGCGACAAGTTGCGCAAACAGTTGGCGCGATTGGAGAGCCTGACAGTCAGCAACCGCGGCCATCTGCAAATCTCAGAGTTCCATGCCTCGCTGTTGGGCAGTGCTCTCAGCGGTGAACTGGAGATCAAGCATGACAAGCGCATAGACCAGCTGCAGAAGAAGATCAAGCAGAGCATGGCCAAGCAGCCCGATACGCCTAAGACGCTGAAAGCCGAACTACGTGACTATCAGACAGACGGTTACCAGTGGATTACTCGCATGACGGGATGGGGAGCCGGCGTCTGTCTGGCCGACGACATGGGTCTGGGCAAGACCGTGCAGACCATCGCTTTCATGCTTCATACTGCCGACCAAGGCCCCTCCCTCGTAGCAGCGCCAGCCTCCGTAGTGCTCAACTGGCAGCGCGAGCTGCAACGCTTTGCTCCGTCGCTGCATGTTGAGGTGTTCAACACAGCTGCCGACCGCAAAAGTTTGGTTGAGCAGGCGGCAGCTGGCGACGTCATCCTGACCACCTACGGTCTGTTCGTTACAGAAGACGAAGTGCTCTGCGGTAAACAATGGAACACGGTTTGTCTGGACGAAGCCCACGTCATCAAGAACCGACAAACCAAGACGTCGGCTGTGGTGATGAAACTGCAGGCTACCCATCGCATCATCCTGACGGGTACACCCGTGCAGAACCATCTGGGCGAATTGTGGAACCTCTTCCAGTTTGCCAATCCCGGACTATTGGGCAGTCACGAGCAGTTCCGGCAGAAATACATCGTACCCATTGAACAGCAGGATAATAAAGAACGCTCACGGCAGCTGAAACGCATAGTCAGTCCTTTCATGTTGCGCCGTACTAAGCAGGAGGTCATCGAAGAACTACCTGACAAAACGGAAATCAACATCCCCGTTGAACTCAGCGATGACGAACTGGCCGTCTACGAGGTCATCCGCCGCAGGGCCAAGCAGTTGTTGGAGGATGAGCAGTCGTCTTCTGGTGTCAGTGTCAATACACTGGCCGAGATTACCCGTCTGCGTCAGGCGGCCTGTTCGGCAGAGTTGGTGGAAAAGAACTGGAAGGGCGAGTGCTCGAAGCTCACCGCTTTGAGCGACCTCCTACAGGAAATCGTCGACGGTGGCAATGCCGTATTGGTGTTCAGCCAGTTTACATCATTTCTGTCGATGGTGCGCCAGCAACTCGACAAGCAGAAGCAGCCCTATCTCTACTTGGACGGCTCAGTGCCCGTTCGTCAGCGCGACCAGCTGGTGCAGCAATTCCAGCACGGCGACTGTCCCGTTTTCCTTATCAGCCTGAAGGCTGGTGGACTGGGGCTGAACCTGACGGGCGCCAACTATGTCATCCACCTCGATCCTTGGTGGAACCCTGCCATTGAGCAACAGGCCACCGACCGTGCCTACCGCATCGGACAGCGGCAGAATGTCACCGTCTATCACCTCATTTCACAGCACACCATTGAGGAGAAAATCCTGCGTCTTCACCAGACCAAGCGCAACCTTGCCGATGCCATGCTCGAAGGCACTAACGAGAGCCACAAGCTGACCAGCAAGGATCTCTTGGCTATGATTGACAAGGATTCTTACTGATTGAGATATTTCATAATCCGCCTAGCCATTGCCGTACTTTTTCCTGTATCTCTGGACGACAATCCTTGAAGTCATCTATCCTCAGGTAACCGTTAGTCAGCAACTCATCTACTCCCATAAGCAGCATCGAATTGCGGTAATAGTCTTCGCGACGCATCGCTTCCTTGAAATAGTCGCGTGACCGTTTGGTCACCTCCATACAGCGGTCGAAGGCATTTTCGTTCTCGCCATATTCCTTGTTAATCAACTCGGCTGTTTCCTTCAGCCATTCCTCACAACGACGCAGGACGCCACGTTTAATGAGGTCATGTAGTTGTCGCTTGTCTGCTTTTGTCAGTTCCATATTCAAATTAATTGGATCATTACGTCCCACCAACTATTTTATCAACTTCTCTATCTGCTTGTCCGTAGCCTCTGGCAATAGCTGGCGAAGGTGCGCCTTCATGCGGTCGAACGACTCCTGGGGAGTGCGTACACATCGGCAGGCATCACGACCCAATAGCGACTCTGGCGTAGTGAGCAGCGACCAGCCCCAGCCGTATTCGCACCCGTGCTTGTCCGTCGGATACACAAAGTCCTCAGTCACGATGCGGCATGCCATCTGCAGACGGGTCACGTAGCCGTCGAACTTGCTCCGCATCTTAGGCCCGTCGAAACCACAGGCTGCACGCAGTTCGCGTGTGATCAGACTACCATTTTCAGCCAACGTCATCAAAATTGCCTCCTCGATGCTGCCTTCCGCAGGCGCAGGTCTCGAATTGCGGCGATAGTTGCACAGATCCGGCCACCAGTCCTTACTGACGAAGCCCGCCTTGCCCGCAAAGAACTTACCATAAACACAGCGTCCCTCCGTCACGATAGGCCCCTTCCACTTCCACAGCGGCCAGTCCCATCCCCCATCGTCAAATACTACGTAACGATTGTCCTCATCAACCACATCCTCTGCCGAATAACCACGAATTCCACTATCAAGCAGCGGCAGGAATCCTACCTCCTGGATATACTCCATCAATTCTGGACAACTATGTATCTCAAACTTCTTCATATTCCTACAGTTTTTCTAATATTCTCCTTCGCCGTTGTGGGCTGCATCGCGATTTCGAGGGGTAAGCCGGGAGGATTAATGCAGGCGACGCGCGAGAAACCGGCATCAAGGAGGAGTTGTTCGTCGGCTATGCGACCGGCTATGAGCATGACTGGGACGTGATGTTGTTGGGCACGTTGAAGAATGCCAAAGGGTAGTTTGCCCATGAGGGTCTGGCGGTCGGCTGAGCCTTCGCCGGTAATTACGAGGTTGGCATCCTGCAACAGGTCGTCGAAATGGATAGTGTCTAATAGAAGGTCGATGCCTGAGCGACAGTCCGCGTTCATGTATTGCAGGAACGCATAGCCTAATCCGCCTGCAGCACCTGCCCCAGGCATATTTTGGCAATCGCGGCCCAGATGCTTGGCAGAAGCTTCCGCAAAGCGTTTGGCACGAGCATCGAGGGCAAGAATCTGTTCATGTGTCGCACCTTGTGGAGCAAACTTTTGCGGCCCAAAGACATGCGCTGCCCCGTTCTCGCCACAAAGCGGGTTGGTGACATCCGTCGCTATCGTAAAGCGAACGTCATCCAGTTCGCGCACATCATCCCAAGATCCTCCTTTGGCAAAGGCTGCGATTGAGCGAGAGCCATCGGAGCTCGATTCGATTGCCGAGCGTGAGCAGGCTCGACCGGAGGTCAAACTATCGATAATCGCCCGCAGCATCCCTATGCCGCAATCGCTGGTGGCACTTCCGCCAAGACCTACGATAATGCGCTTGCAGCCTTTTCTTACGGCATCCACCACCAACTGACCCATGCCGTAACTCGTGGCCACCATCGGATTGCGCTCTTCTGGCGAAAGCAGCGTCAGTCCGCTGGCCTTCGCGATCTCTATCACCGCCGTATCGTCCTGCATGAGATACTGCGCCACAATCGTTCGCATCAGCGGGTCTTTCACATTAACCTCCACCAACTGTCCTCCCATCGCTGCCTGAAACGCCTCCATAAATCCTTCGCCGCCATCACTCACAGGCACTTGAACGACCTTTGCCTCAGGCATCTTTGCAAGAATACCATCACTTGCTGCCTGATTAGCCTCGGCCGACGTCAGACAACCCTTAAACGAATCTATCGCTACAATTACTTTTTTCATATCACCATCTTACTTTAAAGCTTTCTGCGCTGCGGCAATACCCGCCAAACGACCATTGACCACGATATCTGCCACACCATTGCCCCCTAGACGATTGGCACCATGCAGACCACCTGTTACCTCACCTGCGGCATAGAGTCCAGGGATGGGCGTACCATCGGCTCGGAGCACTTGCGTATCGGTATTCACGCTTAGACCGCCCATTGTGTGGTGGATGGCGGGGGTGACGCAGACGGCATAGTAAGGAGCGGTCTCCAATGCGGCGGTCATCTGTGCAGCACTGCGTCCGAAGGTCTCGTCAATGCCTGCTTTCTGCTGGGCGTTATAGCTGTTCAGCGTGGTTTCAAGATCTGCAGCAGGAATGCCAATCACCTTGGCAAGTTCAGCCACCGTCGCACCCTCCTTGAGCAGATGTTGGTTGGCGTAGGTCTCGATAGAGGCCAACGACTTTCTGACGCCTTGATCGAAGATGAGGAAAACCTTGCCCTTCGTCTGCTTCAAAATAGCTGCTGACACCACATCGCGCGTATCCATCTCGTTGCAGAAGCGCTTGCCCTCGTGGTTCACCAAGATGGCACCGTTGCCTCGTACAGCCTCCGTTATCAGAATATGGTTCGTGGCCTCTGCCGTAGGATGAATCTGAATGTTTGCCATCTGGACGGTCGCACCACCGATGGCCGTCATCCAACCGAAGGCATCGCCCGTAGCTCCTGAATGGTTCAGTGTGGCAAAGCCTTTGAGCGAGGGCTGCAGATTGGTCACCATCTCCAGATTGGCACCAAAGCCTCCCGTGGCGATGATCACAGCCTTTGCCGTGAGCGAATACGTGCTGCCGTTGGCGTTCTGCACTTTTACGCCCGTCACACTGCCGTCGACAGCAGAGAGCAGGCCTGTCACCTTGTTCGATGTGCGTATCTCGATATTCTTATTCGTTGTGGCATTATTAAGCACTTTCATCAGGTGCGGACCGATGGCCGTGCCACCCTTTGGGCGATGCGTGCGCTTCACGCTGCTGCCACCCATCAGTCCCACGTCGCTCAGATCGGCACCAAGTCCCGTCAACCACGAGATGGTCACAGGCGCGTGTTCCACCAGGTTCTCCACTAACGACGAGATATTCTCATATTTGCCGCCCTTCATGATGTCGTCGTAGAACAGTTGCTTGCTGTCCTCAATGCCGAGTCCCTTCTGGATATCCGTCTCTACCGCATTGATGCCGCCCGTAGAACTATTGGTATTACCGCCGATAATATGCTGTTTCTCCAGCACGATGATCTTCAGACTGCCAGCTGTTTCTGCCGCTGCCACAGCTGCCGAGAGCCCAGCACCGCCAGCACCAACGACGATGATGTCACATGTGCCGTCTTTATACGTCTTGTCTTTATCCACGTGCTTACCCATCGCCATCTCCAGCGCCATATTGATGGCATCGATGACACCCGTCGAGGTGAGCGTAGCGCCTGTGATGCCATCCACCTCTACGCTCATCTCTGCCGTCCTGCCCACGGCACTCTTACAGAGGCTGTAGATCGTCTCCTGCGCAAAACTCGACTCCGACTGGCTGACCACGGTCACCTTTGTCACCTGATGGTTCTCAACCGTCACCTTGACGATGATCGTTCCACTGTGTCCCTCGCCGCTACCCGTCCATTCACCGTCCTGCAACTGTCCCGTCTCAGGCTCCACAACCGGGCTATCAACGTTCGTGCACGCCACGAACATCCATAATCCGCAGATGAGCAACACGCCCATCAACCATCGCAAAATCCTTTTCATCGTCATATTCTTATACCTTATTGCTATTACTATTGTTCTACCACCTTAATGTCACATAGTCAAATGTCACAGAGTCTCTTCTGCCGCCATCGGCATCTTCATGTCTTCCTCTTCCACCTTCGGATAAGGAACCGTCTTCGCCCCATGATCCTTCAACCAGATATGGTTCAGGGTAAACGCTATCGAGTCCAGCGTCTCTTCCCGCTTCGACGGCTTCAACTCGCACTCCCACACCGTGATGCAATGCCAGCCCATCTCCGCCAGCCTCCGCTGTTCCTCCTTGTCCCGCTCCTTGTTCCTGCGAATCTTCGCCACCCAGAACTCACGATTGGTAGTTGGAATCTTGCAGCACGCGGAGTTCTCAATTATGCATTGTGCATTATGAATTATGCATTGAATATTGTGTCCATGCCAAAAGCACCCATTCACGAAGATGCATGTCCTATACTTTCTCAGCACCAAGTCCGGATGTCCTGGCAGCCGTCTGTGGTTTAATCTGTATCTGAATCCTCTCCTCCACAACCCTTTGCGCACAATCATCTCCGGCTTCGTATCCTTCGACCGAATCGCCGCCATATTGGCATGTCTTTGTTGTGCTGAGAGCTTATCCATAAGCATCTAATCCAAATTTTGAGCCAACCGCTTGGCCATCTCGTTAAGTGCTACGAAATGGTAGCGCTGCGATGTCACAGGGATGGGGGTATAGGCGTAATGCCGTTCCTCTGCCTTGCGGCACAACGTCTCTTCGACAGCCGTCTGAATGCCTGCATCAAGGAACGTCTGTTCGGTAGGTTCCAATAGCAACAGCTGCCCTTTCGAACATGCCTCAAAATACACGCCGCCTGGTTTGTAATAACGTTCGTGCGGTGACCCTTCCTTGGGGAAACCATCGTTGGGCAGCACCACCAGCGGATAGCCCTGCTCACGCAAAGTGCGGGCGATAAGCTGCTCACCCTTACTGATAGCCGCCGTATAGGTGACCGTCCCGTTGTGTGCTGCCGCCAGTGCCTTCCGCAACTGTTCCTGCACCTCTTCGTTGGTAGCACTTCGCGACATCTCCACCACCTGCTTGTCGGGCCAATCCAAGAGAAAATGGTTGCCCATCGATGTAAATGATAGCCCAGCCGCCTCCGTCTGCCTATGCAATCGGAAAAGTTCAGGGTGATGGCTCTTGATCCAAAGCCGTCGCGGGTTGTCCTTCACATAGTCAATCATCCGCCGCAACTGCCCAGGCGCATGCAGTATGCGCTCGTGATAATAAGCCGCGTCCTGCTGCCAGATGCTACCCCTGCCTGCAAAAATGCGAGCAAAATGCACGGGTGCGTTCTCGTACACTCCAGCGAGGTTTTCGTGCACTCCAGCGGCGTTCTCGCCGCTGCTTAAATACATCTCCTTATACACCTTCGTACATCCGCTCTTAAACCCACGCACCACCGCTCCGACGCTCTGCGGCAGCGGCTCCAGCACCTGAATCACCAGATGCACGTGGTCGGGCATCACCTTCTGCGCCAACACCTTCAAGGCGAACCCCTTCCTCGCATAAAACTGCGCCAGACTGCACAACATCTGATACACGCGACGTCCAAAAGCATTGAGCCTCACGAAAGCTGTCTCCGCACTCTCGCCATCCAACGTCCCAAACAACGGATAGCGCTCCTCCACAGGCAGCGTAAAATGATAGATGGCACGCCCCTTGTAGTCCCATCCGTTTTCACGGTGGTGCCTCATGGGGTCTACAGGTCTCCATTTCTCCCGTCCTTTATCCGTCGCCTGTGCCATTCTTATAATGCTTTATTCATAAGAGCCTCAACCACTTTTACATCCGCTGGCAGCCACTTCACGCTGTCCAACTCATCCTTCATGAGCCACTTTGCAGCCTCGTGCTCATTCAGGTACAGCGACTCTGTCATCAACGAACACAAGTAGCAATGCATCGTCAAGTGAAACTGCGGATAATCAGACTCCACCGTACAAAGAAACTCATCCACGCAAATCTCTGCAGACAGCTCCTCGCGAATCTCCCTAACGAGCGCCTGTTCTGGCGTTTCCCCAGCCTCCATCTTCCCGCCAGGAAACTCCCACCAGTCCTTCCATTCGCCATATCCCCGCTGGGTGGCGAAGATGTGGCCCTCGTCATCGTGTATGATTGCTGCTACGACTTCTATATGTTTCATAACTCCTTAATTCTTGTCAATAAAGATTCTATAAATCGTTTTGTCACCATGGGCAGATAGCATTGGCAAAAGTACAATTTTATTTGCAAACAATCAAGCGAACAGAAGATTTTTAAGTCAAATTTAACGAAAGGCATACGAAAGCTTGCTTGAATTGCCGAGCGTGAGAGTCTTCGACGAAGTCAAAGAACAGATTTGCGGAAAAGGAAAATCCGCAACCTCTTGTGGGAGATTGCGGTCGCGGAGAGTTGTGTGTTTTCCGGTTCAGAATGCGATGGGGCCGTGGCCCATGCAGGAAGTCGTTCCGAGGGCAGTCAGGGCTGCCGTGAGGATTGATACGATGACCTGAATGATGGTCTTCCAAGTTTCCTTCTTCATGGTAATTCAGATTAAATGGTTAAACATTCTTGTTTCTAAAAGAGTGCGCCCGTAGGTGTCATTCGAGCTTGCTCGCTTGCCACCGTAGGGACGCAAGAACTCTTTAGTTCACGTCGTTGCCGCCGCCGTTACTGCCGCCGCCATTGTCACCGCCGTTGTCACCGCCAGAGGTGCCGCCATTGTCGCCGCCGCCGGAGGTTCCACCGCTCTGCGAAGAGCCACTGCCACACCGCTGGGATTCTGAGGATCATCCTCGTCCTCCTCATGATAGTCGGTGTAGTTCTTGGGCAGTTCGGTCACGCTGCCGGCCTTGGTCAGTTCGGTGCGGGTGAACTCTCCAGTGGCACGCGCTCGCATGTAGACGCTGTCGATGTGCTTCGTGGTAGAGAAGTCCTCGGAGGTAGGCGCACCCTTCTTCTTCGTCTTGATGCCTGCGGAGAAGATAGCCAGCCCGTCGAGCTTCACGGCCTTGCCCTCCAGCATCAGCTCGCGGATGCAGTCGATCATGTCGGTCAGCACGCCCTTGATGGCTCCCTTCGAGTACGGAGTGTTGTGCTCCGACATGTGCTTGGCCAGGTCCTCTACGGTGAAGGTCTTGCCGATGGTCACGGCGCGGGCGAACCACTTGCCGTAGGACACGCTGTGCGGATTCTTGTTTTGATACTTACGATAAAATACGCTCATGGTTTTAATGTGTTTTACATGGTTTTAGATCCTGTTGCGACCAGCTACATCGGGTGGCCGCTTCCCGCTTTTTCGTCTCTCATGATTGACACTACAAAGGTACAACATTTTTCGCTCGATTCCAAATTTCGATGCGGCTGGCGTGTGAAAATCCGTTAAATTCCGGAAACGATACATTTCCGCATCGCAAACGAATTGTATAGCCTTGCCAAATGTATTGTTTGCAAGGATCCTGCATACCTACGTGGAATCAGTTATACTAAAATCATGATATTTCCGTTTTAACAGGAAACGCGATATCACAATGAATCCACAATACGAAACACTTGCCAAATGCTTGTT
>JAEEGG010023812.1_pt1 | contig 11930 bp, 7 predicted proteins | sample 9134161 | NCBI WGS metagenome assembly JAEEGG01 (sample SAMN16246543, study PRJNA631951) | gut metagenome | biome: gut microbiome; feature: rumen; material: CR-attached | host: Bos | place: Iran: Karaj | collected 2018-10 | reverse complement strand
AAGGCCGGTAAGATCCGGAAGAGGCTCCTTCCGGTTATCAAGAGCGGTTTTAAGCTTTTGGGAAATGGTGTCAGGGATTGCGCTTACGGACATTCTGAAACTCCTGGAAATAACTGCAAACAACTTATAGTGTTAGTTTTTATTTTAGATGTTTTTGATGTCCATGATCAAACTGTTCTGCCATTTTTATAACAGAGCCGGCAAAATTACCATTTCCGCGAAATTGCTCCGGTAAAAATCCGCGCTGCGCCGGAGCCTCTCCCAGGAAATACGGCATCTCAGCCGTGCAGGCGCCGGGAATGCGGTTTAGTAACATAGCTGCATAGCTGCAACAGCACCGCAAATGGAGAAAACCGCATAAAGTGGTATCATTACCGGGTGCCATGCAGAGTTGCCACAGAAAATAAAATCAGAATGGACTAACAGGATGGATCAGCAGAATGGATGCTCTTATCTCCTTTAATCTGAAGCCGTCTTCCCGGACGCCGCAAAAACAGAGATTTACCGGGCTTTTCGGATCCGCTCCGGCCTTTTTCATTGCCGAAGCGGTTAAGGATGCCGCAGCCCCGGCCCTTGTAATCACGAGATCCGTCCGGGAGGCCCTGGATCTGGAACAGGAGCTCCGCTTTATCATGAAGGATGTGCCGGTGTGGTATTTTCCGGACTGGGAAACCCTCCCCTATGACACCTTCTCCCCCTATCAGGACATCATTTCCCGCAGGCTGGAAATACTGTCCCGGCTGGAAACCGCCCGGAAAATGGTGATCATCGCCTCGGTTAATACCCTGATGACCCGGGTTTCGCCCAAATCATTCATAAATTCCCAGGCCATCATGATCAAAAAGGGCGACACCCTGAGCATTATGAGGCTCCGGGACAAGCTGGCCTCCTCCGGCTACCTCATGACCCGGCAGGTGCTGGGACACGGCGAGTTCGCCGTCCGGGGCTCCATTGTGGATCTCTTTCCCATGGGCGGCAATGTGCCCTACCGTCTGGACTTCTTTGATGACGAAATCGACTCCATCAGCATCATTGATCCGGAAACCCAGAAATCAGTAAAGCCTGTGGAAAAGATCGCCATCCTGCCGGCGCACGAATTTCCGGTAACCCCGGAGGCCATCGACACCTTCAGAAAGAACTACCGGGAACGCCTGAACCCGGACAATCTGGCTCTCCATAACATCTATCAGCAGATCTCCCGGAAGGTCATCCCCTCGGGCATTGAGCATTATCTCCCCCTGTTCTTCGCCGATACGGCCACGGTATTTGACTACCTCCCCCCGGAAAGCCCCGTACTGGTCATGGAAAGCATCCGGGAAACCATGGACGAGTACTGGCAGGATATTCTCTCTCGGGCCGCCAAAACCGCCGGAAACCCTGACCATCCCAGTCTGGAACCCAAGCTTCTTTACCTTAATCCTGACGAGCTTCTTGCGGCCGTGTCCCGCTTCCGGAACTTCCGGATCTGGCCCGGGAAACCCGAAGGCGTTTCAACGGCTGCTGCAGATCTCCGCACGGAGCCGGTGCCGCCGGTGGCCATAGATCACGGAAAATCCCGCCCCTGCGAAAACCTTATGAAATTCCGGGAGGATTTTCCCGGCAAAATGCTCTTCGCCGTAAGCTCCGAGGGCCGGGAGGCCATTCTGCAGGAAATGCTTCTGGGAAGCGTCGCCGCAAGGCACTTTGATTCCTTCGGGGATTTTCTGGCCGCTCCCGATAAAACCGGCATCGCCGTGGCTCCCCTTAATAACGGCTTTATCTATGGGGATTTGGCCATACTTACCGAGACCGAGCTTCTGGGAGCGTCCGGAGCCTCCAGAACCCGGAAAAGCAGCAAGAGAACCATTAACCCGGATGCCATTATCCGGAATCTCGCCGAGCTCAAGCCCGGGGAATTCATCGTGCACGAAAAGCACGGCATCGGCCGCTATCTCGGGCTGGAAACCCTGGAAATCGAGGGGCTGAAACAGGATTTTGTGGCTCTGGAATATGCCCAGAACGCCAAAATGTATGTCCCCATTTCCTCCCTGCATCTCCTGAGCCGCTATACCGGAGCCGATCCCGAAAGAGTTACCCTCACCCGTCTGGGCTCCAATCAGTGGGAAAAGGCCCGCAAAAAGGCGCAGGAAAAGATCCGCGACGTGGCAGCGGGACTTTTGGAGCTCTATGCCAAAAGAGAGATGCGGAAGGGTTTTGCCTACAACATCCCGGAAGCGGAATACGGCCGCTTCGCCGCCCGCTTCGGCTATCAGCTTACCGATGATCAGATGAGCGCCATTACCGCGGTGCTGGAGGACATGAAATCCGAAAAGCCCATGGACAGGCTGATCTGCGGCGATGTGGGCTTCGGCAAAACCGAGGTGGCCATGCGGGCTGCCTTTATCGCCGTCTCCAATGCCCGGCAGGTGGCCATTCTGGTGCCCACTACCCTTCTCGCTGACCAGCATTACGAAAGCTTCCGGGATCGCTTTGCGGATTCCCCGGCGGAAATCGCCTGTCTGAGCCGCTTCAAAACCGTCCGGGAGCAGCATGAGGTGATAAAAAAGCTGGCTCAGGGCACGGTGGATATCGTTATCGGCACCCATAAGCTCCTCTCGGCAAATATCAAATTCCGGGATCTGGGGCTTCTCATTGTGGATGAGGAGCACAGGTTCGGCGTGGCCCAGAAGGAAAAGATTAAAAAGATGAGAGCGGAGATCGACATCCTGACCCTGACCGCCACCCCCATCCCCCGGACTCTCAATCTGGCCATGAACAATGTCCGCTCGCTCTCCATTATCGCCACCCCGCCGGCCAAGCGCCTCGCGGTACGCACCTTCGTGCATGAATACGATGAAGGGCTTATCCGTGAGGCCATTCTCCGGGAACTTAACCGCGGCGGCCAGACCTATTATCTCCACAACGACGTCATGACCATCAGCGGCGTACAGGAAAAGCTTGCCGCCCTGGTGCCGGAGGCCCGCATCGCCGTGGCCCATGCCCAGCTTCCGGAGCAGGCCCTGTCCCGGATCATGCACGACTTCTGCCATCAGCGCTACAACGTGCTTATCTGCTCCACCATCATTGAGACCGGCCTTGACATCCCCACCGCCAACACCATCATCATGGACAGAGCGGACAAGCTGGGGCTGGCTCAGCTCCATCAGCTCCGGGGCCGGGTGGGCCGCTCCCACCATCAGGCCTACGCCTACCTCCTGACTCCGGAACACGGCGAAATTTCCGATGATGCCAAAAAACGACTTAATGCCATCGCCTCGCTGGAGGAGCTGGGTTCCGGCTTTATTTTGGCCACTCAGGATCTGGAGATCCGCGGCGCCGGAGAAATACTGGGAGCGGAACAGTCGGGGCAGATCGAGGGCATCGGCTTTTCTCTTTACATGGAAATGCTGGAAAATGCCATAGAGGCCCTCCGGGAGGGCCGGGAGCTCTCTCCGGAAAGCATGGAATCCCGGGAAACCTCCGTGGAGCTTCATATCCCCGCCCTCCTGCCGGAAAGCTATGTTTACGATGTCACCATCAGGCTGACCCTCTATAAGCGTCTCGCCTCGGCTCTTTCCGATGCCGAAGTGGATGACCTCCGCTCGGAAATCATTGACCGCTTCGGAGCTTTGCCCAAGGACGCCGCCAGTCTTTTTGAGATCCAGAAAATCCGCATTGCCGCGAGAAAGCTGGGCCTTGCCTCCATTGACATGAACCGAAAATACGGCTCTCTGACCTTCGGAGAAACGGTGCGGGTCAGCTTTGACTATCTCACCAGAATGATTTTTGAGAATCCGGGAACCTACGGCATGGACGGCCCGAACCGCATTCGCATCCTGAAGGTTCCGGAGGATCCCGCCGAAAGAATCCCCTTTATCCGGAGCATCGTAACGGACATGGCCGCGCATCCGGAGGATCCGTCCTAAACCGCCCGGATTTTGATTTTGGTTTTGGGATTTTGCATTTTCCGCCAGATCCCATTAATATGGCCGGTGAGTCAGGAAAAAACGATAAAAAACGGTTAGCGCATGAACAAGATAGCATTACTCGCCTTAGGAGCCTCTCTTGCCGCGGTGATGAACGCGGCGGCCATCCCCCTGAGAAACACGGTGGACGAGGGCCAGCTTATGGCCGCCCGGAGAGCTCTGGACGCCGAGGAGCAGAAGAAGCTCCAGAAGGACAACAAGCACGTCAAAAGCACAGAAAAGTACTGTAAAAGCATGGTGCAGTTCCGTCTGGGCCAGGATTATCACATCAAAATCACCGACAGAAGAGTGCCCACCCCCGCGGATACGGATCAGACCAAATACTCCGTAGCGGGAAATGCAGACGGCCCTGATAACCTGAGTTTTCATTGCATTGTTTCCGTAAAGGACGGCATTATCAATCTGGAACACCTGAACCTTTACAAGGTGGTTCGGGACACGCCTAAGGATCCGGCCGCCAAACCGGAGCCCCCCAAGGCCGCTCCTGACGCCCCGGCTAATCCGCCCCCCGGCAAAGACGCTCCCGGCGCTAAAAAGCCGCCGGTTAACGCCATTTCCCCGGCTCCGGAAAAAAGCGGCATCTCCCAGAAGCCCCAGAAGAAAAAGCCCCCTAAGCCCTCCGGCAAAAATAACCATGGCATCTCGGGGAAATAGGTGTTCCTTTCGGTTGCTTCCAGTACAGTATTCTCTTCCCGGCCGGGAAGCCGGAATCCCGAGTCCCCTCCGGATTAAACCGGGATTTTCCGGCTATGCCCCGCCAGGCATGCCACTCTTACTATGCCCCTTCTGCCATGCCTCGCAAAACATGTCCCGTTGGCTCTTTGGGTTCTGAAGGATGTCCGGACAGGCAAAAAAATCTGAGAGGGCATCATGAACATAGTAAAATAGCAATGTTCACCTGCAAAAACACCAGACACAGATCTTCCGGATACCCATGATAGAAAAGCTCATTGCCGACCTGCACAGTCATACCCTGGCCAGCACTCATGCCTACAGCACCATTTATGAAAACACTCTGGCAGCCCGGGAAAAGGGACTCAAGATTCTGGCCATGACCGATCACGGCCCCCGACTTCCTGACTCTGCGGATATTCTGCATTTCAAAAATTCGGTGAAGGCGCTCCCGGACACCATTAACGGAGTCCTTGTCCTTAAAGGCATCGAGGCGAACTTTCTGCCCGGCGGCAAAACCGACTGTCCTGAAAAGCTTTACCGCTCGCTGGATCTGGTGCTGTGCGGCTTTCATAACGGAGCCATGCCCAGCCAGGGCCGGGACGAAAACACCGAAATCGCCCTCAAAACCATCCGCTCCGGACTTATTGACGTGATTGCCCATCCCGGAGATCCCAACTACCCCAAGGATCTGGAGGCCATCGTGAGCTGCGCGGCCGAATGCGGCGTGGCTGTGGAAATCAATGCGGCCAGCGGCGCAGGTTCCCGTATCGGCAGTAATGAATTCTGTCTTTTAACCGCAAAGCTCTGCAAAAAGTACCATGCCCTGGTAAGCGTGGGATCCGATGCGCACTTCATGACCAATATCGGGAATCTTCAGCACGCCATTGAATTCATAAATGAGGCCGGGATTCCGGAGGAGCAGGTTATCAACACCTCCATGGAGAAAACCCTGAACTTCGTGATAGGCCGCGGCCACCCCCATCCGGAAAACTATTTAAAGCTTCTCGAAACCGCCTGAGCCTTTTTCCGCGCCCTCTTTGCACCATGCCCCATCATGCGCCAGACCAGCCCATGGACATGCCCCGGAAAGTTTGGCATGTTCCACTTGCCACTTTAAAAAATTCCCCAAAAACCGGAAAAATCCCCTCGATCCGGTTTTGGGAAGCCTTGCTTTGTAGGTAATACTATAGCCCCTCTTGTTAGTCTAAAACTTTCAGCATCTTTTCAGACACTTCGTTCAGCTTCTTCACCAGTACGGCCATCTCCCTGTTCTTGGCTTTGAGAAGATCAAGCTCCTCTCTCATTTCAGAAATTGCCTTTGTCTGTTCGGCAATCAGTCCCGAGATTTCCGGCGGCAGCTTCAGTTCATCTGACTGGGTAACACTCAGTTTTGTACGGTTGCGGGATCCCGGAGCTGCCTTCGGGATAATCATCTTTGTGACAGGATCAACCCGCCCCAGATAGGTTCTGCGAGTTCTGGGTTTTTTGGTAACAGGATCCCGGTAGGATTCGGATGAATACGCATGAACCACCCCGGTTTTCTTGTTTGTCTGGTAAACCGTGCTGACCATCATAACCTCCCCAAAAACCGTACTTAATATCCCCTACAAAAACACTAAAAATTGTGCTGCAATGCTTGAAAATACTGGACAAAACGGTTGTTTTGTAGTAATATAATACAGTGTTGCATTAATCTCTTTGTAGATTCCCATAAACAAACATTAATGCATCTGTTCCGCAACATTACCATGCAGGAGATTCAAGCATGCCTGAACATTGTAACGCTATTCCCCGCACGGAATCTATTGATTCCAAACCGGGGGTTTATTCCTTGCGGTTTTCCGATGATTCTGTATCAGCTGCGGATCTGTCCGCGCCTTTCTGTGTAAGCCCGAAAGTTCAGCTTCCCGCTGCTGCCAACGACTCCGGAAACGGCTCTGATGTATCTGTTGTTTCCGATATTGCCGGGTTTAACTTTGGCGGAAGAAGGTTCTCCCTGAAAGACCGCGTAACCATGGCCGCGCTGCTGCAATCAAAATTGGTTTCGGCAGATGATATTGCCAGGAAATTTGGGTGTACCCCGCAGTATGTATACAGCCTTCGGAATAAGACAGAGAAGTACTGGGAGCTCATGGCCATGCTTGACTCCCAATGTGATCATCCGGTGTTTTTTCTCGATCGTGATACCGTGGAGAAGATGGTTATTTCTCTCACCACGATATGTCAGGCATCAGGGCAGGATGTGGAGGAATATTTCTCGCAGGTCTTTAATTACAACATCTCGGACAGCCGGGTCAGCAATATTCGCCATAAGTACGCAATAAAAGCCGCGCAGGCGCTGGGCCAGGTTGATCTGTCCGGGATAGAAACCGGAGTCCATGACGAAATATACGCCTGCGGCCAGCCGATATTCGGCGGAGCGGACATCAAGACTCACTACATCTACCTGTTTAAGATTGCAAATGATGCTTCCGGAGCTTCCTGGAAGGAGCATCTGTCAGCTCTTCGCGACAGTCAGAAGCTCAATCCCGAGGTTACCATCAACGATGCCGGCAAAGGGCTCATGAGCGGAATCAAGGCAGCCTTTCCGGACATTGTTCAGCAGATTGACGTCTTTCATATTCTGCGAGAATTCGGGCGTGAGCTGTCAGTAGTAATGCGCTCCTGCGAGAAGTATCTGCACGAGTACCTGAGACTTGAACGAAGCCTCTATCCTAAAGGAGTCAGGAGGATTACCCCGGAGATAATAAAGGAAATTAAAACAGGCGAGTACCCTGGAAAATGCCATAAGCAGACTGCTGAAAAGTTTCTTGAGATGCTCAATAAGATCAATGCCATTCTGGTGATTCATGACACCGTGGAATACATCTGCCAGATGGCCCGGCATCTTCTGGACTTTACCGGTTATTCAGCATTTGTAACGACCAGTCTGCTTAAATGGCTGATCAGGGAACTCCGGACTATGGCTGACAATAAGACGAACAAAGCTCTTATCCCAAAGATCTGGCACCTTAACGTGGCCGCTTCGCGTCTGGAAAAGAGATTGCCTCATGCGACATCCTTTCTGATGGAACTGTCACGCAAGTTTGACAGAGAAGCAGAGAAATTAGGCTGCAGTCCGGAACTGCTCAGCCTTGCATACAATCTGACGGCCTATCATGAAGGCTCCTGGCATACCAAAAAGCTGATACGACGCCTTGAAAAGGTACTGTACGATCCGGAAAGCTGGACTGTTATGCCTGAGGATATTCCTGACAAATGGGACGAAATAGCAGCGGCCGCTCTCAGACTCAGAGATCAGTCCCACAGGGCTTCCAGCCTCATTGAAAGCATCAACTCCAGAATTCGCGCCGGAATCAATGATTTCAGAGGTATGAATCAGGATCAGGCTGATCTGCTGTGCCTGTACTTCAATACGAAGAAGGTGCGGCGAACATCAAAGACGAAGTTCTCCGGAACATCGCCTTTGTCAAGACTGACAGGTGATTCGAGAAGCTTTCTGGAAATTCTCTTTGGTCAAAAGAAAGCCGCATAATTAACTTAAAATAAACATCCCTACATGCGGTATTGTAGGGTTTAATAGTTAAGTTTCCCGAACCTCCTCATTGGAAGGGGGCGGCCCCCTTATTCTCAAAATTCAGGTTTTTGGCCATTAAACTACAAAGGGGTTAAAATGGAACATGCCGAGATTCCGGGCACGTTAGCGCTTCATTTCCCTGTGACTGGTATCAGATTCCTGTTTTGTCGGCATCATGGTTTTAGAGAAATGATCGTTTTTGCCGGAGACTCCGGTTCACAGTGGCGGGCCTTGGAATTGCAGGTATGTTTGGAATGCCGGGTAAGAGCGGGAAGTCTGTGTCGGAAACACTGATATCAAATCCGGCGTGCCCGGAACAGACTGTGCTCTGTGAAAAAGCCCCGGAGTTCTGATTCCGGGGCTTTAAGGGGTTTCAGCTGCACATGGCCGCTTTGCTATTTGTAAAAGGCCTGTACTGCCTGATAGAGACTGTAGATATCGTACTTGGCAGCCAGTTCAAAGGGGGAATGCATGGCCAGAATGGGCACTCCCAGATCCACAACGCTGATATCGAATTTGGCGATGTAGAGGGCCACGGTGCCGCCGCCTCCGGCATCCACTGACCCCAGTTCCCCGATTTGCCAGCTGATATCATGCTTGCTGAAGATGCGAGCCACCATGGACATCAGTTCGGCGCTGGCGTCGTTGCTGCCTGATTTGCCCCGGGAGCCGGTATACTTGGTGAGCACGCAGCCGTGGTTGATGCGGGCGCTGTTCTGTTCGTCAAATACGCTGGGGAAATTCGGGTCAAAGGCAGCGGCCACATCAGTGGAAAGGGCGTTGGAGGCCCGGAGAACAGTATTGATGTCACCGCCGCAGATTTCGGTCAGATCCTCGATAAAGTTCACCATGAAATCCGAGCTCATGCCGGTGGGGCCGTAGGAACCGATTTCCTCCTTGTCTGCAAAGACGGTCAGGGTGGTGTATTCCGGCTTTCCGGTTTCCAGCTCGGCCCTGAAGGCTCCATAGGCGCAAACCCGGTCATCCTGTCCGTAGGAACCCACCAGGCTTCTGTCCAGACCGACGTCCCGGGCCTTTCCGGCAGGAACCAGAGAAAGCTCGGCGGTGAGAAAATCCTTTTCGGTAAAGCCGTACTTTTCATTAAGGAGACGGAGGAGGTTAAGCTTCACGGCATCCTTGACAGAGTTTTCATCCTTGTCTTTATCCTTCTCTTTATCCTTGTCCTTGTCTTTTTTGCCGTCATCCTTTTCAGGGTACGGCAGTGTGGCTCCGATAGCCTTGAGATCCTCGCCCTTGATGCCGTCCTTGAGGTGGTATTCATCCTGAACCTTGCTCAGATGGGGCAGAAGGTCGCTGATATAGAATACCGGATCCTCAGGATCCTCGCCGATGTTTACCGTGACCACGCTGCCGTCGCTTTTGGCTACTACGCCGTGGAGAGCCAGGGGAATGGTAACCCACTGATATTTCCTGATGCCGCCGTAGTAATGGGTTTTCAGGTAGGCAATGCCCTTGTTTTCGGCAATGGGGAAGGGTTTGAGATCCAGCCGCGGGGAATCCACATGGGAAACCGTAATGCGGAGACCTTCGTTAAGAGGCCTTTTGCCGATGGTGCACATGATAAGAGCCTTGTTTCTGTTTACGAAGAACAGCTTGTCGCCGGCTTTGGGGGCGGGCTTTCCTTCGGCTCCGGCGTAATCAGTCTTGACGAAGGGCTTATAGCCGAATTCTTTCAGGTAGTCCTGTGCATAGGTTACGAATTCGCGTTCTGTCTTGCACCTGTCCAGATAGTCGCGGTATCCGGCAGCGTAGTCATTTACGGCCTTGGCGGTAATTTTTTTGTTGGAGAAGGCTGGCGGAAAATTCCAGGTCAGTTCCTTCTGGAGTTTTTTGGCATTGCTCATGGTAACAATCTCCCGAAGCTAAATAAGCGCTTATGCTGTTTGTTATGAAAAATAGTGCTGCCCCTCCATAAAATCAAGTCCCCGCTGCCGGAAAATACTGTTCCTGCCGCTTACTGCAAAATTATCCCGGGGAAGGAGACGGAGCCAGTTTGGAAAGCCTCCTGTTACGGGACTCCTGATAACGGAAAAGCTCCTCCCAACGATTTGGTTAAATCCCGATAACGCAGGGGCGGGGGCAGCTGATTTTCTCCCGGAGGACTCAGAACGGCAGTATTTTCCGGCACAGGAAGCAGGGCCGGGGGTGATTTTCGGGACGGCTTTCCAATTCTTGCGTCAGATTAAGACGGGGGAATCCCCCCATGCCGTATAATTTGACAGGTTTTCGGGGCATGATTTCAGGGGAAGGGCATTCTGGAAATGACCGTTTTCCGGAGTGTCCGGGAACCCCGTACCGAACACGACTCTTTCTTTTTAGGCAGCGCCGGGCAGATATGATTTTCTGGATTCCTGTAAACGAATATATTCTGGAGTTTGAATCCCTGGAGGATATCAGATTTCCGGAACTTCCCGGAAGCGCTTTTCGGGGAGTGTTCGGCACCTGTCTCCGCTGTGAATGCTGCATTTCCAGAGGGCAGGAATGCCACCGCTGCCAGCTTTTGCGGGTCTGTCCCTATAACATTATTTTTGAAAGGGCGATCCCGGCGGACGGAGATAACGTGATCCGCGATGATACGGCCAAGCCCTATATTTTTGAAACCGTCAATCTCAGCAGGCAGCATGCCCGGAAGGGAGAACTGTTTTCAATCAGGGTAAAGCTGTTCGGCACGGATCCCACATACACCAAGTACATTATCAAAGCCATGATGGCTGCGGGACGCCGGGGGGTGAATGCGGATCGGAAGCGTTTCCGGCTGATCCGGGTGGCCCAGTCCTCATGCAACGGCATCTTTACGGTTTATCAGCGCGGGGACAATCATGAGCTTGATATTCGGGACTGTCATCTTCGCATTGAGTGTCCGAACGAAGCCAGTGAAATTCAGGTGATTATCCCCGAGAACATGCCGCTCATTCTTAAGGCCCGCTGCCCCGAGCTTCGCAACAAAAGAGGCGTGGCCATTTCTCCCGAAGGCTTTACTGCCCGGAAGTTTCTGACTACGGCTGTCAGAAGAACCCTGAGCCTTTACGATCACTACGGCCGGAAGAAGGATCCCTCCGGAAAGGGACTCCTGCCCTTTAATACCCGGCCGGAAAATGAGCTTATCGAACTCGCTCGCGGGATCGAACTCTCTGATATGGAGCTTTTTCAGAAAACCTGCACCCGTTATTCCAACAGATCCCGGGAAAAAACAAGTCTGCCGGGCTTTTACGGGCAATTTACATTGAAGGGGGATCTGACGCCGTTTATTCCCTACCTCTGGTTCTGCGCGGTCTGTCATCTGGGAAGCTACAGCATTATGGGGCTGGGAGGCTTCGGGATCAGGCGGATCCGCTAGCTCAGGAAAACCGGTCAGTCCTGCTCCGGCATCTTATTTTCCTTATCGTATCTCTTCCGGTAGTATTCCGCGGCCCGGTATTCCAGAATGTCGCCGACATGATCCCGGAAGGCGGGGTTTTGAGAGGGAAGGCGCAATTCCTCTGCCAGGGCCAGGGAATCAGGTTCCGGCTGCCGGAAAAACCGGTACTCCGTTTTAAGAAGGAAATTAACGGGGTTTTTCAGGATCGTCTGGAGATGCCGGGAATCCGGGATGTTCAGGAAATCGGCAAAGGTCGCGCTGCGGTCATTTTTACGGTTATTTTCCAGATCCCGCCAGTTTCTGTTTTTCCGGAAGAAGTCCTTCCAGGATGCCA
>JAEEGG010023806.1_pt1 | contig 11933 bp, 4 predicted proteins | sample 9134161 | NCBI WGS metagenome assembly JAEEGG01 (sample SAMN16246543, study PRJNA631951) | gut metagenome | biome: gut microbiome; feature: rumen; material: CR-attached | host: Bos | place: Iran: Karaj | collected 2018-10 | reverse complement strand
CACAGCGTGAGTTTGTGGCTGCGAAGGTAGTCAAGATAGTCCTCTTTTAACTCCTTGATGCTGGCACGAGCCACATTCAGCAGCTTCGCCTCCATCTCGGTGGAGGTAACACCGTCGGCGGAGCCTTCGACGATATTCTGCTTGCCGCTGCGGGCAGCCTGAACCATCTGGTCGACTGTGCGGTCGCCGTAGGCAGGGAGGAAGCGCCTACAGAATACCACAGTCATATCGTAGAGCGTCACCGTTTTCTGGTAGAACCAGAGGTTTTCCCAGCGGGCCTGCTTGCGGAGGTAGTGGTGGTTTATTTCTTGTTGCATGGTAGGTTGTTTTTTAGATTGGATAGAGAGGATAGATTTGATAGAAGGGATAGATTTTTCTATCATATCTATCGAATCTATCATATCTATCCCCTCTATCATTTCTATTTCACCGTCAGTCTTTGGCCGGGGCTGGTGGCGCGGAATTCGGGGGCGTAGAGGCACTGCAGCACCGAGGGGGCCAGCGTGAATGAGCCGGGATTGGTGACGTAGTAGTCGGCATCGATGATGTATTTGCCTTTCTCCAGGCGGTCGATATAGACGGCGTTGTGGCTGTTGTTGACTGCCACATAGTAGCTCAATCCGCTTGTCCACACCCAGCCGGAGGCGGTGCTGACTGGCTCCAGGCAGGCGGCGCGGAACTCTTTCAGCTCCACATACTCCAGATTGCGGTCGCACTGCACATTCAGCCGCACCCGCATACGGTCGCCCACGGACACTCCCCTACCCTCTTTCAACTCGGTCAACGACCCGTCGGCCTCTACCTTGTAGAGCGTCCGCGTCAGGGTGATACCCGTCTCGGAGGCGGGAATTTTGTCCATCTGCTCGGTGTATTGGTAATACAGCGCACCCCAGCTGATGCCCTTCGCATCCCGCCTGATGGTGGTGGAAACACTGTTCCCGCGCGCAAACGAAGCAAGGCTGTCGCCGCGGTACGTATGGCGCAGATACCCTGCCGAGCCGTCTGCCACATCCACCTTCAGCGTATCCGCCAAAGCCTTGCCCTTCACGACGATTTTGTCCGAGCCCTTGGCAGGAACCCACTTCTCTTTGCCGCCGACAGGCATCAGCGCCTGGATGGCCCTCAGCGTGGCTATGTCCGAGCTCCATCGGGTGGTCTGTTTCTGTTTGAGAAGCCACTGCTGCATCTGAGCGACGGAATGGGTGTCCTGCGGCGTCACCTCGCGGAAAGTCTCGATAAGCAGTGCTTGAGTTTCCACCGGACGCTGGTAATAGAACCATCCCGCCTGGTTGTCGCGCCAATACATACCCATTTCGTCACTATAGAGGGCTTTCTGCCGTATGCGCTCCACCATTTCGCGTGCCAGCTTGACATCGCCGTTGCGTTGGAACACAAGGGCGAGCAATGCCTGGTCGTACAACGAAGTATAGCTGCCGTAACGTTGCTTGGCATTGCCATAGAAGAAGTCGAAAGCCTGTTTCGTATTCCCTGCAAAAGACTGTTTGGCATAGTAGCTGCGCGTATAGAGGTAGTCGAGCATGATGGGCTTGCACTGGCTGTTGGGGTGTTTCTTCAGGTACTTCTGCCATTCCAAGTAATCCTTGTATGCCTCTTTGTCCACATAGGCCAATGCACGGTTCTGCATCGAGGTGTTGCCGCGAGAGATCTGGCGGGCCATTGTCCCGAAGCCCTTGAGGATGTGCTGTGTCACGTAAGTGCTGCTGTATCTGCCGCCGGGCATCCAAGACCAGCCGCCGTCGGCACGCTGTTCTTTCTGCAACTTCTTAAAAGTCTCGGAGCTCAGCCGCTGCAACTCCTCGTTGTCGTAGAAACGGGCTATGTTCTTCAGCTGTTCCTCCTCGCTGGCTCCCGACCGCAGCCACGGGGTCTCGTCCAGAAGGGTCTGCTTGATGTCGGCGTTGCGCATCAGGGGGCTGTCCTCCTCGGTGGCGTTGTCGGCGCAGTGTTTCAGCTGAGGGAACTGCTCGGCGATGGTCTTGCCTATCGTGTTCACATAATAGCTGTTGAAGAGATAGATATTCGACGGGTTGCTGCACTCCTTCATAAAAGGCAGCGACTGGATGGCCAGCCAAATGGGATTGGCCGTATATTCCACCGTGAAGCTCACGGGCTGTGCCGTCGTCGAAACGGGGAGACTCATGGTGTACTGCTTCGTACCCTTCCCGTTCATATACATCGAGACCGACTGCGTCACCGCCTGGCGGTTGGTCAGCAGCGGCAACGGGCCTTGCTCGCCGTCGCTATGCCTTGCCGCCTTGGCAACGAACTTGTAGGTAGCCACTGTGCCGCCCACGGGTGCATAGACTGGGAACAGCACCGGCACTGTGCCATGGGCGGGAACTGTTATTAATTGAGAGTTGAGAGTTGAGAGTTGAGAGTTGAGAGTTGCACCCGGATAATTCTCAATTCTCAATTCTCCATTCTCAATTTCAAAAGAGAAATCCACCGTCACAGTGAGGTCACTGTCCGTCAGGTTCATCACCTTGGCCATCAGGGTGGCAGTGTCGCCCTCGCGCAGGAAGCGGGGCATATTGGGCTGTATCATCAACTCCTTGCGGGTAATGAGCTTCCGCTCAAGCGAGCCGGTGGCGAGTTCCTGTGTCCACGCCAGCCCCTTCACGTTCCACTGTGTCAGCAGGTCGGGGGCGGTGAAACTGTAGCTCACCGTGCCGTCCTTGTCGGTTATAAGGGTGGGCTCGAAGAACGCCAGCGTGCTGAGATTGGTGCGCACGTAGGGTTTCTCCTCCACAGCACCTCTTGTTTTTGCCGAAGGCTCAACGGCATACGCCACCGCTGCTTCCTCCATCACCATGTCATCCTCCACAACTTCCAGATCCGTCACCACCTCTGGTTCCCCCACTGCGGCATTCTTAACCCCGGCGCGCTTGCGCACTGCACCCTGCATCGTCACCATACCATCCTCTCCGCGGGCAGTGCCGTAGCCAACGCCTCCCACCGAAGCCACAATATCCTCCACTGAGGTGCCCGGCATCGTCAGGCTCCTCTTCCACTGCCAGCCCCTATGGTTGAGGGCGGTGAAATCCCATCCACTCGGACTTTTGCCTTTATAGACCTGATACTGCCCAAAAGGCACAAGCAAGTCGTCGCCACTGCGGTAACGCCAATTGAAGTACACCGAAAATCCTTCAGGCTCACGGAGCCAGTTGTCCATCCACGGAAACCACGAGAACTCATTGCCGCCATAACCGTAGTTGTCCAATGCCGCATCGTACATGCCCAGCAGCAAAGCCGCGGGCGCGGCAAGGGCGTCGCCTTCCCGTTTGGGCTTCACCTTGATGGTCCAGCGTTCCTTCTCGCCCGGTGTGAGCTTGTCGCGGAAGGTCACTATCTGCACATCCAGTTTCTTGTGTTCGAAGGGCACTTCCACCCTGTAGTGCTCAGTCTCGTCACGGCCCTCTTTCACTGCACAAAGACTGACATTAAATCCTCCCAGCAGTTCCTCGGTCACGGGTATGCGCAGCGTTTCCATTCCGTTGTCCACTCGCAGCAGTCGGCGTTGCACCGTCTTGTAGCCTACCATCAACTCATAAGCCACATACACATCCTTGTGGCGTGTGCCGAATCGCAGCTCCACGGTATCCCCCACGCTGGCCTCGTTGGTGCTGATGTCCGACCACAGCAAATCCATTGTGAAAACATTGCGGCTCCCCTTCGGGGAATAAACCACCACCAACGTGTCGGCCACGGTCTCCTTCCCTTGAGCGTCCAAGGCCATCCTCAATCGGTACACTCCCGGCTCCAGCACAGGCAGAGACACCTTGTTCAAGGTCAACCCCTCGCACTTAACGCGCGTATCAAACACTTTCTTCTCCACCGGCCAATTCCACATCATCTCTTCCTCACGGGTATATGCCGTCAGCGGGAACCTTTTGTTGAACTCCTCACGGCTTATGGTATGGCGCACGCCGGAGTGAACCTGCGCATGTGTCAGCCACAGGCTTTCAGGCTGCCGCAACCGCTCTACATAAAGGTTGACAAATCCCTTCAGCGGCGTGCCGTTGATGTCGCAATACTTGTATTCCACACTGCCCAGCTCACGCAGCTGTTCTGGCGACGTGATGGAGATGAAACTATTCTGGTATCCTGCATTGAGCGAGAGGGTCTGGCTGTGAGTCTCGCCATTAATGTCAGTCACATCGACATGCACTTCATAGGTAAAACAGGGTTTAGTAGATAGCTCTATATTGCTGTCCGGCAAGGCCCTGAAGGCAATGCGGAACTGACCTTCTGCATCGGTAACTAGCGAATCGGACACCAGCGTGACTGCGCCGTAAGATTGATTACTCCAATAATGTCTGCGCCACCAGGGGCGTATCCACGAGCGCGTGACGGAATAGACCACCTTGGCCCCCGAAACAGGCACCTGCGTATACGAAGCCGCCAACCCCTCCACCGCCAGGCTGTCGCCCAGTGCGGGAGCTACCGAGTTGCCCTCGGCATCCTTGCGGTCCACGCCTTTCAGGGTGACGGTGAACTTGGGCTGCTTGTAAGCCTCGACGGGAAAAGATTTCTCACAAACCCGCACGTTTCGGTTGTCGAAAATGGCGCGGTAAGCGCGAATGACGAACCGTCCCGGCAGCGCATGGGCGGGAATGACGAAACTCCCGCTGAGGCTGCCGTACGCATCGGTGGTGCCGTAAAGCGTGTCAATCGCCTTGTTGTTGACATCGAACAGCAGCAACTGCAGTCGGTAGCCGAGGACAGCATATCCCATGCGGTTATGCTCCACTTGACCTTTCAGCAGCATAAACTGCACCGTGTCGCCCGGCCGATACACCGGCCTGTCAAGAAACAGCTCGGCCACCTCGCGCACCGTGTCAAGCTGGCTGGGGCCAAAATAACATTGGCTCTCCACATCCAACCCCTTATACTTAGTTTTCAAACACCAGTCGTATTCATACGAATTCTTGATTCCTTTCACACCAAAGGCGAAAAATCCCTGCGCATCGGTCGTGGCGGTGGAAACCGTGCTGTACTTCGCGTCGTAGTAGTTCTTGCTTTGCTCCAGCTGCACCTTCTGCCGTGCCACGGGCTCGCCCGTCACATAATCGACCACATAGCCGTACACACTGTCATCGGGCGATGCCATCAACACAAACGCCCCTGCCGACACATTGAACGCCTTCGAACAGAAACCCCTGCTGGCAAAGTCCTTAGAGGGCGAAGCCATCAGTATGTAATGTCCCGGGGCAAGGGCTGGGATGTAACCATAATGACGGTATGGCTTGTAGTCCTTGGGCAGCACAAATGGCTGTTCCCATGAGCTGACCACTTTCTCTTTCAGTAGCCTGGCCCGTACTTGCGAGTTGCTCGCGTAATAGTCTTTTTTCCATTCCGGATACCTTATCACTCGATAATAAAGACACTCCACATTGCGGGTTTCCACCCTCATCAATATATCGCGGCCAGCAGGCGACACATCATTTACACTAATGTGAATATCCCTCCCTTGCATCATCCGTTTGCGGTTGGCACAGTTCACGCCGCCCTGGCTTTGAGGCCAGCGGGCGATGGCACTGTCGCAATAGGCTACCGCTCCCAAATAGTCAGAGTCAACCTCACAATAGCGAGCCAACTGCTCATAAAACAAAGCCAACTGCTCGTTGCCTGTCCAGCGGTAGCGGTTCAGGCATTCCTGCGTCATCCGTTTGCGGTAGGTGTTGGATTTGTTCGTCTGGTCAGTGAGATAATCCAACAGCCGCAATTCATTAAACAATAAAAGATTGATATTCTCCTTTGAGGGTCTGCTTCTGTACCATGAAGTCAGTTGGCTTTGCAACTCTATCTTCCTTTTCAGGGGCACATTGTTTCTGGCCAACTGCATCAACAGGTCGTACATCGTCGGCGTGGTGTTGAACCGGGCTTCCTTCGGTGCGGAGCAGAAATCGGCTATTTGTGTGTTCGGCACCTTGCGCAAGGCCACCGTATCCATCAGCGCCGAGTCGATGTTGCCGAGGAAAATGTGGCACAGCGTGCGGTCCACGGGTGTGAGATATGGCAGAATGGCACGGAAGCGCGCAAGACTGCTGTCTGCCGCATCCTCCTGGTAGTTGATGGCCGCACGCTCCATATACCAAGTGGAGGTAATCAGCTGGCGGCTCACCGCCTCGACGGCCTGCCCTGCACGGGCGCGGGACATGGCTGCGGTGCGCAGGCTGTCGGCCGTATTGTAGGCGTCGGTATAACGCTGTTTCGAAATCATTTTCTCGATGCGGGAATAAACATCGGAGCCACTTTTTTCACCCTGCTGAGCAAACAAGGGCTGGAGAGCCAGCACGGCAACAAGCAGAAAGGAGACAATTGCTTTCATGGTTCAAATCATTTGTTCATTTTAAGAATCATAACGCCAAAAGGGGCAAAATATTGCCCCTATATCGCTTTATCCCAAATCGGTCATTAGACTCCAATAGATGTCAGCACTTTTTATCCCACCTCCATATCCCCTTTTTGCTTCATCCATCCTTCTTCCCGCTCCCTTTCCTATTTACCTCTTCACAACCCCTTAGCAAGCTTTTATTAACCCCTATACTGAAGAAGAATTAAAGATGTGTTGGAAGAATAGTGAACCGTTAGCGGAATTTGAACCCATTTGCATCATATCTAATGACCGATTGGGGTTATAAACATTCATAATGGTTACGTCCAGAGTGGCACACCTCTACAAAGAAAAGTGAAACACCTCTACAAAGAAATGAAGGGCGGCCATACAATGACCACCCCTCCTGCTCTGGTTGATTAGAAAAAAGCTTTTATGTGTTCGTTGTTGATATGTTGATATAATGCAAGAAATAAAAAAATATCAATCAACCATTAACATATCAGCATTATTTTGAAGGTGTACCGGGATACTGGAAAGAACCATCCATTGACACCGAGAAGGAAACCAGCCGGGGCTGGCCAGCCTCGGCTGAGGCAATGTCGAGCATGGAGCCGGTGGCCGTCAGTGTGACGGTACGGGCATTGAGGTCGAGGGCAGCGACACTAACATCGTAGGTGCATCCTGCAGAAGGCACAGACAAATAGGGAGGGAATGTTCCCTGTTCGGTCTCGACAAAGTCGCTCTCGCTGACATAGAAGAAGCACTGGATGCCGTCGTTGATAGTTTGGTTGCCGGTACGCGGGAGAATGTAGGTGGCAAAAACAGGACCTGACTCGCCTGCATAGACAGCAAGGTTGAAGAGGTTGTCGCTTTGACCCATGCTCACAAGGGCAACGCCGTTATAGGGAGTGCCGTCCACTACAAATGATGCAGTGAAGTCGCCAGGATTCTCACCGCCACCACCAGTGGTATCGGGATCGGAGCCAATGGCCTTGAAGTATGCAGTGTAGGTCACATTGCCATTGACAGTGATGTTGCGGGGGTTGTCGGTGTTTCCGTCATTCCAGCGTTCGAACTGATAGCCAATTTCAGGGGTACCCCAAATACGGACGGTTTCACCAGCATTGTACTGGCCGCCACCGTAGACTTTGCCCATCTGTTCGTTGTCAGAGGTAACGGTCACAGTGAACTTAGAGTTGGCGGGTGTGATGTTTTCTTTTTTGCAAGAAACAAATACCATGCCTACCAGCAGTGTAAAGCATAGCAGTCTGAAGATGTTTTTTTTCATGTTGTGATACTTTTAAGTGTTATTATTGAATTGAATTTTACTTTCTGATTTGATGGAAGGTGGTGGGACCGCCAACAACCTGTGGGTTCTCTTGAGAGAATCCAGTAGTAATGCGGAGGTCGATGGAGAAGGTGCGGTTAACGGGGTCAATCTCGAAGACATCGTGCTGCACTTCGCCATCTTCTTCACTGATAATCTCACCCTTGTGTCCATCATAGGTATAAGTGCAGGTCATCTCCTGCGGCTGCTGGGCCTGCCCACCCGTGACTATCTCAAGGAGAATGCTGACATTGGTTTCGTCGACAAAGTCTAACGTCCATGTCAAGACACAGGGAATAGTGCCTGCCTGTGGGTGCACAACGGTACCGCTGAAGACCCCTTGCCAGGAAGTGTGCACGATGTCCATAGTGGTCGGGATTTCGGGCGTGCCCGGACCCGCAGGATTATTGGTTGCGGGTTCTTTCTCACAGGAGGAGAAAGCGGTGACGGCAATGGCCATCATAGTCAGTAAAAGGAGTTTTTTCATTTGTTTGTGTATTTTGATAAATGTTTGATTATCCGTTGACATATTGAAAAGATGTAATCCTTTAAACTTATCAGCATTAAACTATTTCTTGATTATTCTTGATTCCGACACACCGCTGTGGGTGACTACTCGTAGAATATAGACACCTGCGGGCTGGCCGGAAATGTCGATGTCATTGCCTGTTGTCATCACCACTCGACGGCCATGGGTGTCGAACAGTTCGGCACGCAGCAGGGTGGCGGTTTCTATGTGCAACACATCGTGGACGGGATTGGGCCACACCCGACAGATTGAGGATTCTGCAGACTGTTGGTCTATACCCAGATGGGCGCACGGCCATTCAATGAAGTGGGTGCCTCCATTCATGAAAGCATATTCCACCTTCACCAGTTCTTCTCCGTAACGGTTGAGCACACGGTAGTTAATGTATCGGTCTGTGCCACCACCATGATGAAAAACCACATTGACATCGTGAGGAGCCACCCCCACCTCGACGGTGGCACTGCTGCCCGACGAAAGCGTTGCGGTTCCGTAGACGTAGCCCGAAAGACTCTCGAAACTGAGATAAGCACCGCCTTCCCAACCACCGTTGCGGGTGCTTTCCATCACGACGGTGAGGGGACAGTATTCGTCGGGGGCATAGTAGGTCTGCACCACAATGACGGAAATACTTTGACCCTCCTGCGAAAAGGTGATGGTAGCCTGGCGTTCGCTGCCTGTTGTGTTTTCTTCGGTTGCAACGATTATCGACCCAACGTGTTCCACCCCGTTACGGTCCACAGTCACCCACGGCTGATCGGCACTAACACTCCACGGCATTGCGGAGGTGTCGATGCTGCAGAAAAGCAACTGAAGGTTGCCGCCATCGCGGGTGAAGGTGAGCAGTGTGTCGCTGACATGGAGGCCATAGTCCGGCACAGCACCGAGCAGTGCTTGGTTGCTTTGATTGAAATGGTATACGGAGCCTATTTGACCTGTTGGGCTGACGTTGGGGCAAATGTCGTCAACGGTATAGTAGCCATCGCCATTCCCACTCCATCCGAAATTGAAATGGAAGAAGACTTGGCCACCGCGATACTCATAGCCATCGCACACAAAGCCATGACCCCCTTCGGGAGCCACACCGCAATAGACAATGGGATGTTGCAGGCGCAACTCAGCAACGAGACTGTCTGCCCACCGCTGGTCGGTATATCCGTCGGTTTTGAAGAGAGGCCGCATGTTGTGGCTGTAGTAGAAATGGTCTTTGAGCGAATTGTCAATACTGGGTACTCCCGGACGCCCAACCACGCCAGCGGCGGCACTGCCACTGGGCGCATAACCCATGTGGAGGCTGACACCAACATGGTACATCAGCGTGGAAACGGCCAATTGCTGTTGGTAGGGGCTGCTTGATGACACCTGGTCGGGCATATTGTCCCAGTCATAGAGTGTGTGGGAGAAATCGGCCGACTGGGCACCATAGGGCTGACAGTTGTATGACTCGTTGCCATGTCCAAAGGCCGGATAACGCCAGTAGCGCATCATCTGTGCCTGTGCCGTGGCTGCACAACCTGTGGGGGTGTGCTGCGGGGTGAGCAGGGCATAGCCTCCGTCCTGGTGCCAATGGGTCTCCAGCAGCGGACCTACGCGGTCGTCATTGTCGCCGTCTTTCGGCACATTGCCACTCGTCAGTTGTTCCCACCGCGCGGCATCGGCATCAGTGGCAGCGACCTGTTTGTTTTTGCCTTCGGCAATCAGGCCACAGTAGGCTTCCATCCTTTGGGCCAGTTGTACGGGCAACGCCTCCAGCGACAGGTTGCCGTGGAGCGAATAGGCTATCACCGGGCGTGCACAGTCATCGGCCGACACCATGACAAAGCCACCATAGTCGCCCAGGAACAGATAGATTTCGCTGTATTGCCACGGCGTAGGGCGTAGCTGCCCCTTTCCGTGAAGCACCGACTGCCAGAATTGGTTGGCCACGCGGGTGGCGTCAGTCTGTGTCACCGGTTTGGCCATGCCTAAGCCGGCAAACAGACACATAGTAATGAGCAGAAGTATTTTTTTCATTGGTTTAGTTCTTTACCACTTTCTTTACCTTGACGGTGTTGTCAGTTATTATTCGAATGCAGTAGACTCCTGCGCCGAGAGGGGCAAGGTCGACAGATAGTCCCGTGGCGTTCAGCAGCACCCGCCCTATGGCATCGATAACCTCCAAGCGCACGGTCTCTCCGTTGTCGTTGCCGCCGGTTACGGTGAGCCGTCCCGTTGTGGGATTGGGAGAGATGTTCCATTCCTGTGCTTCTTTCTGCTGGTCGTCTATACCAAGACGATAGCAAGGCCAGGGTATCAGCACATCCTCGCCGTAGAAGTATGCATTGTCGACTTCAACAAGTACTTCGCCGTGGCGATTTTTCACTCTATAGTTGATGTAGCGATCCAGCGCACCACCGGAATGCCAACGCACCATGACATCGTGCGGGGCAACGCTTACAGTAGTCGTGCTGGTACGGTCGTTGACGGTGTGTTTGGCTATGCCGTAGAGTGTGCCACTGGGGGATTCGAAAGACAGGTGTGCATCGCCAGCCCATGGTTCGTTGTGGGTGTTTTCCATTTCTACGGTCAAGAGGCAGTAGTCAGTGGCAGGGTCGTAGGCTTCCTGTACCACACGAAGCGTTGCCACAAGGCTTCCCTGGGTGAAGAACACGGTTCCGATGCGTTCTGCTCCGGTGTTGTTTTCGGTCACACTGATGGTCACTTGTCCCAGATGGCTGAAGGCGGTGTCACCGATTTGTATCCAATTGCCTGAGCCGTTGCCGGGGCTGTCGTTTTGCACGGTGGCGGTCCAAGGGGCATCTACGGTGTCACTGCTGCAGAGCCACACCTGCTGCTGTCCGGCATAGCGAGTGAAACTCACGGTCTCGGCATTGAGGCAGATATTGTATTCGGGGTGTAAACCCAGTATTGCCTCGTTGGCTTGATTAAACGAGTATGAGCCATAGGTGATGGCACCTACTTGGTAGTATCCGTCACCCTCACCGTCCTCGCCGAGGTTGAAATGGAGGTAGCGCTGCGCATTAAATCCGTCACATACGAAGCAGTGTCCACCGGCAGGGCCGATGCCTCCATACAGGATGGGCCGGTGCAGACGGAGTTCGGCTATCAGCGTGTCAGTCCAAGCACTGTTGCTTATCTGCCCCTTGGCGCAGTGGCGGATGTCGTGTCGGTTGTAGCGGAAGTAATCGGGCATGGCATCTTTACATTTGATGAGACTCGTTCCGCTGTATACAGTGGAGTAGTGCATATTGACGCTTACGCCACAGTGATACATAAGTGTGGCCACGGCTGTCTTCTCTGCGGCAGTGGAGTTTCCCGTCAGACGGTTGGGCATGTTGTCCCAGTCGTAACGGGTATTGCCAAAGTCAGCACTTTGTGAGCCATATCCCGAGTCGTCGGTGTAGGTGTGGCTCCCCTTACCAAAGGCGGGATAGTTCCAATATTTCATCACCTGCGCCATGGCAGTGGCCACGCAGCCAGTCATCGTGTTGCCGGGACATAGCTGGTTGTAGGGCGATTTCTGGAACCACTGGGTGGTCAGCAGGGGCCCCACTTCCTCTTCCTCTGCTCCATTGAGGGACTTCCCTCTTTCCAGCAGAAGCCATTCCTCATGTCGGGGTGCGCCCTTGACTTTGCGTACCTGTTCTATTTCCTGCTGATAGACGCTCACAATATTTTGCACGGCCACAGCTTTCGGGTTTAGCCTGCCGGTCAACGAG
>JAEEGG010023805.1_pt1 | contig 11933 bp, 8 predicted proteins | sample 9134161 | NCBI WGS metagenome assembly JAEEGG01 (sample SAMN16246543, study PRJNA631951) | gut metagenome | biome: gut microbiome; feature: rumen; material: CR-attached | host: Bos | place: Iran: Karaj | collected 2018-10 | reverse complement strand
CCGGTTCCTACGCCCGCGACATCCGCGTGTATGTGTACGACGGTAAGATGCACCCGGTGGACTCCAAGGAAATCGCCTTCATCATCGCCGGCCGCAACGCCTTCAAGGAGGCCTTCAAGAACGCCGGCCCGAAGATCCTCGAGCCTATCTACAACGTGGACATCATCACCCCGAACGAGTATGTGGGTCCTTGCATGAGCGACCTCAACACCCGCCGCGGCATGATCATGAACCAGGACATGGACAAGGGCATGACGATCCTGCACGCCCGCGTTCCGCTCGCCGAGCTGTACCGTTACTCCACCGTCCTGAGCTCCCTGACCGGCGGCTCCGCGACCTTCCAGATGAAGTTCGCCGAGTACGTCCAGGTCCCGGCCGACGTCCAGACGAAACTCATCGCCGAGTACGCCGCCCAGGAGCAGGAAGAGGACTAATCCTCCCCTGTGCGCTTTTCAGCCGGGTCTTGAAAAAGGCCCGGCTTTTTCGTATATTTGTCCATCAATCACCCCGATATGAAAAAGATCCTCGTCCTCTCGCTGCTGGCGGCGCTCCTTGTGGCGTCCTGCGGCGGTTCCCATTTTCTGGCCGATTCCTCCTACCGAGCCACGGTGCACAAAGACTACCAGGCCCGGATGAAGGCGACGAGCGGGCATTTCACGCCCGCCGGCCTGTCCCTGACGGCGGAGGAGCAGGAAGCCCTCGAATTCCTGTACGCCTATATGCCGCTGGCCGATGTGGCCGACTATCCGGCGGAATTCTTCCTGGCGAACGTGCGCAAGTCCCTGCAGGCGCGCGAGGAGATGGGCTGGGATGTGCCCGAACGGGAGTTCCGCCATTTCGTACTGCCCCTGAGGACCAACAACGAGGATCTCGATTCTGCCCGGCTGGTCTTCTATGACGAGCTGAAGGCCCGCGTGAAGGGGATGCCGATGCAGGAGGCCATCCTGGAAGTGAACCACTGGTGCCACGAGAAGATGACCTACCAGCCGTCCGACGGGCGTACGCACGGGCCCCTGGCCTCGGTCAAGAACGGCCTGGGCCGCTGCGGCGAGGAATCGACCTTCTGCGTGGCCGCCCTCCGCTGCGTGGGGATCCCGGCCCGCCAGGTTTATACCCCGCGTTGGGCCCATACGGAAAGCAACCACGCCTGGGTGGAAGCCTGGGCCGACGGACAATGGTGGTTCCTGGGCGCCTGCGAACCGGAGCCTGTGCTGAACCTGGGCTGGTTCAACGCCCCTGCCTCCCGCGCGATGCTGACCCATACGAAAGTTTTCGGCAAGTACGACGGACCGGAGGAAGTGGTCCTCCGCACGCCGGGCTATACCGAGATCAACCTGATTGAAAACTACGCCAAGGCCGGGCAGATCGCCTTCCAGGTCGTATCCGCGGACGGGAAACCCGTCGAGGGCGCCCGGGTCGATTTCTGCATCTACAATTCCTCGCAGTTCTATCCCGCCGTGTCCAAGTATACGGATGCCGACGGCCGCACGGCCCTCTCCGCCGGCCTCGGCGATATGCTCGTTTGGGCCTCCAAGGACGGGGCCTACGGGTATGTGAAGGTCCATTTCGGCGAGGATACCGAGGCGACGGTTACGCTGGATTCCCCGGTGGGCGTTTCCGAACTCCTGGCCATCGTCCCGCCGGTCGAGGACGTAGTCCTGCCGCGGGTGACCCCGGAACAGCGGGCGGAGAACGACCGCCGGATGGCCTATGAGGACTCTGTCCGGAAGGCCTACATGGCCGGTTTCCCGGACCGGGAGGCCGCCGCGGCTTTCGTCGCGGAGCAGGGCCTGCCGCCGCAGGCGGACCGGCTCGTGGAAGCCTCCGCCGGCAACGGCGCCACCATCATGGGCTTCCTCCGCCAGGCTTCCGACAAAGAACGGGCGGTCCGCCTGCTTTCTTCCCTCAGCCAGAAGGACCTCTCCGATGTTCCTGCCGACATCCTTTGGGATAACTACAACGCGAAGGAGAGCATCCTCTCCCCGCGTATCGAAAGTGAATTCCTGTCGCCCTACAAGGGCTGGTTCCTCCAGAACGTTCCGGCTGATCTGCAACAGGCCTTCCGCGGCGGCGGCGATCCTGGCCAGGGCGCCCGGGCCATCCTGGGCTGGATCCGGGACAACGTGACCGTGGATGAAGATCCTCTCTTCTGGGACATCCCCGTTTCGCCGATCGGCGTCTGGAAGGGCCAGGTGGCCAATCCGCGCTCCCGTGACCTGCTGGCCATCGCCCTCGGCCGCACCTTCGGTGTCGAGCTGCGCCGCGACCGGCTCTCCGGCGCGATGCAGTACAACGCGGCGAAGCCGGGCGAGGCCGCCCCGGCGGCGGGGCCTTTCGGCCCCCGCGGCGACTGGCGGACCATCGACCTGGCGAGCGCCACGGACGTCGCAGACGCTCCTACAGGACACGTGAAACTCCTCTATGAGCCGGTGGAGGGCATCGAACGGCCGCAATACGGCCAGCATTTCACCTTGAGCCGCATCGTGGACGGCCGGCCGCAGGCGGTCGGCTTTGGGATGGGCGGCCGCCGGGGCGGCGCCGGCCATGAAGCCGACCTGCCGGAAGGCGACTACCTTCTCGCGAGCGGCAACCGCCTCTCCGATGGCTCCACGCCCGTGACCGTCAACCTTTTCCACGTGACGCCGAGGGAGACGCAGGAAGTTCCGCTGAAGATCGAGACGATGCCTGAAGAAGTGAAAGTGCTGGGTAACTTCACGCCCCGCGGCGTCCTCTCTGCCGTGGAGGCGGGGTACTATGTCGTTGCGGTCTTGGACGTGGGGCTGGAGCCGACCAACCACCTGCTGAACGACCTGTCCGCCGCACGCACCGCGCTGGAAGCCTGGGGACGCCCCATCTACCTCATCGCCACCAGCGAAGCGCAGCTGGAGCGCCTGCACAATGAAATTGACGGCGGCCGCTTCGGAACCCTTCCCGCCACGGTCGTCTTTGGCATCGACCAGGACGGTTCCATCCTTTCCGGTCTCGCCGAAGGCCTCGACCTCCGCACGGACCAGCTCCCTCTCGTTGGCGTCGTCAACACCGACGGACGTGCCGTTTACGCCTCCCAGGGCTACACCATCGGCACCGGCGAAAAGATCGCCGCCCTTGCACGGAAACTGTAATATTTTTATCTTTGTACATATGTAAAAACTAATATGGCTATGAAAAAGTATGAAACTCCTTGTTGCGAGGTTGACTTGATAGACATGGAGACATCATTTCTGACCGGGGCTTCGGCTGAAGGTTTTCCGGTCGATCAGACCAATCCATTCGAGAGTTTGATTACGGAGGCCGATTATGCGTAGCCGTGTTTGCTGTTTGGCGGCGGCGCTGGCCGCGCTGGTTGCCTGTGAGAAGTCGTATGATGCTTCCGTTTCTTCCGAGCTGTTGTCTCCGGTTGAGGATGACACGCCGTGGATTCTCAAGAATATGATCGATGCGTTCGAGACAGCCTCGGGCGGTTCGGCCACCATCAGTGCCGATTTCGGGAAAACACGTGCACATGTCGAAATGAATCCGGAGGAGACCTTTGCCCAATGGGTATGGAATGCTGGGGATTCATTCGGCATGTTCGCGCTGTCCGGTTCTTCCTTCCAGAAGACGGTTTTCAGCACTACGGAGAACGGGACCTCGGTCGATTTTACGACGACAGGCAGTTTGACCTTCGATCCTCCCTACTATGCTGTTTTCCCTCAGGCAAGCAAGGTGTCTGTTTATAGTGGCCAGTTTTTGTTTGGAGCAAAGATTCCCTCGGAACAGGAGGCCGTTCCCGGCGGAATCAAGGATGGTTATACCGTCGCCTGCGCCAAAACGCAGAACGAGACCGACTACTTGCATTTCCAGAACATGGTATCCTTGGTCCGTTTTCGGATGAGCGGAGACATCGTTTCCCAAGTCAAGACCGTGACGATCAAGGGAACCAGCCCCGTGGCTGGGGACATTACCATCCTTGTGTCATCGGACGGATCCGCATCAATCACCGACGATGTGGGATTTAGCAATGATAAAAAATCCCTCACCGCCACGCTTTCCGGTAATTTCGTCGCGGGAAAGGATTATTATCTGGTCTTGAAGCCGGGCACACAGTCCCGTTTCCAGATGATCTTTTCTGACGGAGCCGGCCATTCGACGACCAAGACGGCCCAAACCTTCTCTTTCCCGCAGTCCCGAATCAGTGATTTCGGGATTATTGGTCTCGGGAATGCATTCGAGGATGAGGAGATCAGTTATGACCCCATCCAGTACATGACAGCATCCTCTGGTGCTTCAAAACCCGTAACGATCGCGGTGGTTCCGGACGGGTTCACGAAGGAGGAGATGTCAACCTATGAAATGTTAGCCAAGAACGGAATTGATGCCTTGATGAATACGGAGCCGTACAAGAGCTATAGCGATTATTTCAATGTATGGATCCTCAAGGCCGCTTCCAAGGAATCCGGGGCTAACGTTACGGACGGGAATGGAAATATCAAGACGTTAAAGGACTGTTATTTCGGTTCCAAATGGGGCGAAAATGCGTATAGTGATATGACCGCGGATTCCGAAAAGTTGTTCGAGTTCGTTTCCAAGACGTGTCCGGACATTACGAACGGAACACATACGATTGAAGAAGTTCCTGTGCTTTTGATTATCAACGATACCCGATATGGCGGGATTTGCCACTCTTTCAGTAATGGTCAAGGATACGGCATGGTTCCGTACACCGATGCAGGCGGTCCTCTGAACTGGTCTTATCCGAATGTGACAGCCTCCACGGACGACCCTTTGCCAGCCCCTGTGACCGAAGAGGTCTTGCTGGCCAATTATCATAATACGACAGACCAGGAGCGGAGTGAACTCGGAGCGAGTACCGGAGACTGGCGCAACATTTTGGTCCATGAGTTCGGCGGGCATTGTTTCGGGCGGCTCGGGGATGAGTATTGGGAAAGCGCAAGACTACTGTATCAAAGTGGCCCAATCGAGGGCCAAAACTGGCCCGTTCCTTTCTCCCAGAACTTGGCCTCTGATCCTTCGGCGGTCACTTGGAAGGCGGATGTGATGGATTACCCGCTTGCCTCTTTGGTGGCAAAAGACCCGGGTTATGGGCGTGTCGGGATTTTCCAAGGAGGTGGAGGAAGCTTTGTGTATGGGCGATGGAGAAGCGAAAAGATTAGCTGTATGATCGACAACCGGTTCTATTTCTCCACCTGGCAGCGGATGTTGATCGTCCGTCGCATCATGAACTTGAGCGGGAGCACCTTCGATGCGGCGTCGTTCTGGGCGAACGATGTCACTTTCGATCCGGTGCGTGACGCCAACACAAGTTCCGTTATCGGCAGCTCTCGGCTTCCTATCCGGAAAATGCCGTTGTTGCCTCCGCCCGTCTTGCACGAAGTAGATTGACTGTCATGAAAAGAATCCTGTTTTGTTTGCTGGCCGCGTTGGCGGTACTGACTTCCTGTTCCGAAAAGAAGGCCTCCATCCCCCTGTACGGCTGGGAAGGCATCGGCAAGAACCCGAACCTGGAGGAGGTGCGGGCCAAGTTCCAGAACTATAAGGCCCATGGCTTCACGGGTGTCTGCATCCAGGCCGATCTCGCCGACATCCCGGCCATTTCCGCCATCGCCCACGAGGAAGGCCTCGAGTATCACGCGTGGAAGCCCTGCATGCTGCAGGGAGGCAAGCCGCACGAATGGTATGCCGTGAACCGGCTGGGCCAGAGCGCGGACGAGTTCCCCGCCTATGTGCAGTACTACCAGGCCCTGGACCCGGCGAATCCGGAGGTGCAGGACTTCATCGTGTCCATGATCACGGACATCGCCGCCTGCCCCGACGTGGACTATGTCCAGCTGGACTACATCCGCTACGCCGACGCCATCCTGGCTCGCGGCCTGTGGGACAAGTACGGCCTGGACTTCTCCAACGGCCCGTATCCGCCGGCGGATTACTGCTACTGCGACCGCTGCGTGAACGAGTTCAAGGAACTGACCGGCATCGACATCCTGCAGGCGGAGGATCCGCAGGCCGTGCCCGAATGGACGGCGTTTCGTTGCGGGAAGATTACCGCGCTGGTGACGAAGGTGTGTGACGCGGTCCATGCCATGGGCAAGAAAGTGAGCGCCGACGTGTTCCCGGGCCCCAACTCCCTGGCCGTGCCCATGGTGCGCCAGCAGTGGGACCAGTGGCCCATCGACATGGTGTTCCCGATGAACTACAACGACTTCTATCTGGAGGGGGCCGACTGGCTCGCCGAGATCACGGCGGAAGAGGTGAAGGCCGCAGGCGAGGTGCCCGTTATTTCCGGCCTGTTCATCTGCCGCGAGTGGCAGCGCAAGGCCGAAATCAAGGACCCGGAAGGCCACGGGCTCATCCCCTCCGAGATCGCTACGGCCGTGAATGGCTCCATGGAAGCCGGTGCCGCGGGGATCTGCCTGTTCACCCCGGGGTCGATGACACCGGAGCACTGGGCGGAGCTGGACAAGCTGGTCCTATAGGTTGAAAAGCACCCCGATCAGGATATCGCGGGCTTCCAGGCGGGCTTGCCACCGGGAGCTCGCGTTTCCGTTGCCATAGTCCGTGCGGGTCCAGCCGAAGAAGCCGATCTGCGTGGAGAGGGTGACGTTGCCGATGGGGAAGTAGATGCCCGGGCGGAATCCCAGCGTCTGGGTGCTGATGAGGGGGTCATAGCCCCGCCGACGGGTCCAGCGGGCGGCGAAATACGTGTCGCCGGTCAGGCCGAACCGCCCGTAGACCGGCAGATAGCCGCGGACATGCGGGATGAGGCCCATCGTGAAATCCGACTCGCTGCTGATGTTGTTCCAGTCGAAACCGGCGGCGAGGCCGACCATCAGCCAGTCGTTCACCCGTTTGCCCACTTCCGGATAGAAGACGATGCTGGTGCCGTAATTGCTGGCGCCGAACGAAATGTTCCCGCCGACATAGTATCGGTTGCTCTGCGCCTGGGCGGCGATGCCGGCCAGGAGGGCGGCCGCGAGGAGAATCCACTTTTTCATAATCACAAAGATAGACCATCCGCCGGATTTTGCAAAAAGATTCGTAAATTCGTAGTCTATGAAGAAACTGGGAATCATCGTCATGACAGGACTCGCTGTGGTCCTGGTGGCTGCCTGCGGCGGCCGCGAAACGCATTTCATGAAGGACAAGGCGTACCGCGAAGCGGTGCAGGCGGATTTTACGGCGCGGCTGGAACAGACCGGCGCCGTGTTTTCCCCTTTCGATAAGTTGGGAACCGCCCTGGACGACGGGGAAGTTTTGAGCCTGGAGGAGCAGGAAGCGCTCCAGTTCCTGTATGCCTACATGCCGCTGGCGGATGCCGTGGACTATCCCGCATCGTATTACCTGGACCAGGTGCGGGCGACGTTCCGCATCCGGAAGGAGATGGGCTGGAAGGTGCCGGAGCGGGAGTTCCGCCACTTCGTGCTGCCCCTCCGCGTGAACAACGAGAATCTGGACACGGCCCGCGTGGCCTTCAACCGCGAGATCGCCCCGCGGGTGAAAGGGATGTCCATGAAGGACGCCATCCTGGAAGTGAACCACTGGTGCCACGAAAAGATGACCTACCAGCCGTCCGACGCGCGGACTTCGTCCCCGCTGGCGTCGGTGATGAACGCGCTGGGCCGGTGCGGCGAGGAGTCGACCTTCTGCGTCGCTGCGCTGCGTTCCGTGGGCATTCCCGCCCGCCAGGTGTACACCCCGCGCTGGGCCCATACCGACGACAACCACGCCTGGGTGGAGGCCTGGGCCGACGGACAGTGGCACTTCATCGGCGCCTGTGAGCCCGAGCCAGTGCTGGACCTCGGCTGGTTCAACGCCCCTGCCTCCCGCGCTATGCTGATGCACACCAAGGTCTTTGGCCGCTATGACGGTCCGGAGGAGGTCGTGCTCGAGAGTCCGAACTACACGGAAGTCAACCTCATCGATAATTACGCCACCACCGCCCGAGCCGATTTCCGGGTGGTCGATGCCGCCGGGAAGCCCGTCGAGGGCGCCCGCGTGGACTTCTGCATCTACAATTATGCGGAGTTCTATCCGGCCGTCTCCAAGTACACGGACGCCGACGGCCGCACTTTCCTTTCCTCCGGCCTCGGTGACCTGCTTGTTTGGGCCTCGAAGGATGGAGCCTACGGTTATGCGAAGTGCTCCTTCGGCAAAGACAAGGAGGTGACCGTCACGATTGAGATTCCCGGTCAAGCCGGGAATGACGAGGAGGGGAATGACGATCTCCGTCATGCCCGACCTGATCGGGCATCTTTCGACATCGTCCCGCCGCCGGAGAACGTCCGGCTGCCGGAGGTGACGCCGGCGCAGCGGGCGGAGAATGACCGCCGCTTCGCCTATGAGGATTCCCTCCGCCACGCTTACGAAGCCACTTTCCCGACGCACGAGGAAGCGTTGGCCTTCACGCAAGAGCACGGCTACGGCCACCACATGGTATTCCCCATCGAATGGTCCCGCGGCAACTGGCGCACCATCGAGGCCTTCATGTCGATGGCTGAAGACCACGAGCGCGTGGAGCATCTGTTCCTGACCCTGAGCCGGAAGGACTTCCATGACATTACCCTGCCGATCCTCATGGACAGTTACAACGACCGCGACGCCATCCTGGGCCCGCGCGTGGAGAACGAGTTCCTGAGCCCGTACAAGTCCCAGTTCGAACCCTACGGACAACTGGATGACCTGATTACGCCGCAGGATGTCGTGACGTACGTCCGGAGCAACATCACCGTCTTGGACGACCCCAAGGCCTGGTCCATCCCGATGTCTCCGTTCGGCGTCTTCGAAACCGAGATGGCGGACCCGCGCTCGCGCGATATCTTCTTCGTCGCGCTCGCCCGCTACCGCGGCATCGAAGCGCAGAAGGATCCCGTGACCGGCAAGGTGCAGTACCGTATCGACAAGGAATGGCTGGACGTGGACTTTGACGACGCCGGCCCGGCCGTGGCCGCCCCGAAAGGCACGCTCCGCCTCACCTACACCCCGGACAAGGTCGTCGACAACCCCAAGTACTACAGCCATTTCTCCCTTTCCAAGATTGAGAACGGGCGCCCGCACCTGTTGGAATTCGATGAGGAGGAAGTGGACATGGGCGGCGGCATGGACTGGGCCCATGTGTTCAAGAAGGGCTATCCGCTGGAGGAGGGCCGCTACCTACTGGTCTCCGGCAACCGCCTTTCCAGCGGCACCGTTCCAGTGTCGATGGTGTTTGTGGATGTGGTCGCCGGCCAGGAGACGGTCTGCGACCTCGTCCTCCGCGCAAGCGAGAACGAAGTCCCGGTCATCGGCTCCTTCGATGCGGAAACGAAGTTCACCCCCGTCGCGCTCGCCAAGACTGAGGACGGCGACGTGCTTTCCAATGAAGCGAAGAATCCGACTTCGCTCCTTTCCGCCTGCGGCCGCGGCCACTATGCCCTGGCCATCCTCGAGCCCGGCAAGGAGCCCACGAACCATGTCCTCCGTGACCTCGCGGCTGCCCGCGAGAAACTCGAGGCCTGGGGCCGCCCGATCGTCCTGCTTTGCTCCTCCGATGCGGCCATGCACCGCCTCCAGGTGGAGATGTCCGAAGGCCGCTACGGCATCCTGCCGTCGACCATCGTCCTGGGCCTGGATGCGGACGGAACCGTGCAGAAGGGCATCGAGAAAGGCATGAAGGTCGGCCCGGAAAGCGCCTCCGGCGCTCCTTCCCGCCTCCCGCTGGTCATTCTCGCGGACTCCTTCAACCGCGTCTTCTTCCTGTCCGAAGGTTACACCATCGGACTCGGTGACCGGCTGGCCGCCACCGTCGCGAAGCTATAATCGCTTGAGATATAGCGAATTAAATGTTCAGAGGTGCACCTGTAGGTGCACCTCTGAACGTCTAAATGGCTGTGTAGCAGGCTATTCCAGCATTTGGCGGACGTTCGCGTAGGCGGCCTTGCTGTCGGAGAGCATCTGGCGGGAGCCATATTGCTCGACGGTAAGCCAGCCGCCGTAGCCGGAGTCCACGAGCTTGTGGACGATGTCGGCGATGGGGATGCAGCCGCTGCCGGCGGGGACGCAGTGCATGTCGTCCGGGGCTACGCGGTCCTTCAGATGGACATGGCCGATGCGGTTCTGGAATTGGTCGTAGGCGACCAGGGCGTCATCTCCGGCGAACAGGTAGTTGCCGGTATCGAACACATGGCCCAGGCTGGGGGCCAGGGTGAACAGAGAGTCCAGTCCCGCCATGTTGTAGCAGAGGGAGCGGGGGTTGTCGAAATCCTCGACCATGATGCAGAAGCCCTTGTCCGACACGCGCTTGGCGAAGGCGGCGATCCGCTGCCGGGCGGCGTCCCGCTCTTCGAGCGTGCTGCCTTCCGGCATCAGGCCGGTCACGAGCAGCAGCCGGTCATAGCCATAGGTCTCCAGGAAAGAGAGGGCCAGGGCTTCCATCTCGGGCTGTTCTCCGGCGCCGTAGTCGATGTCTGCGATAGCACAGGCGTGCCCGAACCCCAGACTGTCCAGGATGCGGAGCTCGTCCGGGTGCTGGAGCACCCGGACATCGGCCCCGTCATAGCCGATTTCCCGGATCTTAGTCGCCGCTTCCCGGAAGGAAATCCCTTCTTGGCGCGCTACGGTCCAGATATGGTCGCAGAAAATGGAAATCTTGGGCGCTTCGGCCGGCTTTTGTCCGCACGCGCACAGCAGCACGGCGAGGAGGGGGAGGAACTTCTTCATAAGGCTAGCTTAACAGGTTGGTCAGGTCGATGAAGTCTTCCACGGATAAGGTTTCAGGCCGGCGCTCGAACACGGGATTGGCGATGAAGGCCGCCTTTTCCTCGTCGGTCCAGCCTTCGCGGGCGGCCTTGGCCGCAATGAGGGGCTTGAGCGGGTTCCGCATCATCTTCCGGCGCTGGCCGAAGGCGGTTTTCACGACGGCCCGGAAGAGACTTTCGTCGCAGCCCAGGTCGGTGCGGCCGTTCCGCGTGAGGCGGATGACGGCCGATTCCACCTTGGGCGGCGGGGCGAAGCAGCCCGAGCCCACGCTGAACAGGTATTCGATGTCATACCAGGCCTGCAGCAGGACCGACAGGATACCGTAGGTCTTGGACCCCGGTCCCTCGGCGATGCGCTCGGCGACCTCCTTCTGGATCATGCACACGACTTCCGGGATGCTTTCGCGGTAGTCCAGGACCTTGAAGAAGATCTGCGAGGAGATGTTGTACGGGAAATTGCCGATGACGGAGAACCGCTCCGGGAAGATCTTCTCCAGCTTCAGCCGCAGGAAATCGGCCTGCAGGAGCTTTCCCTGCATGCCGGCGAAGTGCGTGAGGAGGTAGTCCACGGACTCCCCGTCGATCTCCACGAGCTTCAGGTCGATGTCCTCCCGCTGCAGGAGATACTGGGTCAATACCCCCATGCCCGGGCCTACTTCCAGGGCCTCGCAGGGGCCGTGCAGCGCGGCGACGATGTCCTGCGCGATGCGCTGGTCGGTGAGAAAATGCTGGCCGAGGGCCTTCTTGGCGCGTACTTCCATATCAAATCGGTTATCCCTGCAAAGATACTCATATTTTTTTGCTAATTTTGTAAGTTAATCCGAAGTTAAACCGAAGATAAAGATATGTATCGTACACACACTTGCGGAGAACTCCGCATCGGCAACAAGGGAGAGCGCGTGACGCTCGCCGGATGGGTCCAGAAAGCCCGCAAACTGGGCGGCATGACCTTCATCGACCTCCGGGACCGTTACGGCATCACCCAGCTTGTCGTGGAGGCCGACGCGCCCGCCGACCTGGTGGACACCGCCACCTCCCTCGGCCGTGAATTCGTGATCCAGGCGGTCGGCGAAGTGGTCGAGCGCCAGGCCAAGAACAGCAAGATGCCCACCGGCGACATCGAGATCAAGGTGTCCGCCATCAACATCCTGAACAAGTCCGTCACCCCGCCCTTCACCATCGAGGACGAATCCGACGGCGGCG
>JAEEGG010023802.1_pt1 | contig 11934 bp, 7 predicted proteins | sample 9134161 | NCBI WGS metagenome assembly JAEEGG01 (sample SAMN16246543, study PRJNA631951) | gut metagenome | biome: gut microbiome; feature: rumen; material: CR-attached | host: Bos | place: Iran: Karaj | collected 2018-10 | reverse complement strand
TGGGCATCGCGACCGTGGTGTGTGCGCCTTTCACGATGACGACAAGGTTGTATTTCGTGGCCAGTTCCCTTTGTTTCTCAAGGCGCTCAAACGAGGTCGAGGATTTCCCCACCAAGCGTTCAAACTCTTTGGGATGTGGCGTCAGTATCGTTTTGGCAGGCAGGAACGGCAGCCAAGTCGGGTTGTCGGAGAGGATGTTCAAGGCATCGGCATCCATGACTAACGGCACTTGCACTTCTTGAATCAGGCGTTTCAATGCGCGGACAGTGTCATCGGCCTTGCCCAAGCCTGGACCTACGCCCACGGCGGTATAGGCATCCAATTTGCCAAATGTCGAGAAGCAGGTTTCTGAGTCGTCGCCGTCAATCATCGCCTCGGGGATTGCGGTCTGCAAAGGTAATTGAGCCACCTTGGGCAAATGTACGCTCAACAAACCCACACCCGTACGCAGACAGGCTTTCGCGCCCAGCAAAGCCGCGCCTGTCTTGCCTTCCGAGCCTGCGATAAGCAACGCATGACCGTATGTGCCTTTGTGGGAATATTTCGTGCGGTTGTGCAGTATCGGCTTCACCATCGCCTTGACGGTCAGCAGGTTGTTGGTCTCCACCTCTTCCAAATAGCGCGGGTGCAGACCGATGTCCAAGACCTCGAAGCGGCCCACATACGGATCGTTTTCGGGCAGCAGGAAAGCCAACTTGGGGTTTTGGAAGGTCAGCGTGTAGTCGGCCTTGAAGATGAAGCCCAAGGCACTGGGCTGGTCGGCGAAAAGGCCCGAGGGGATGTCGATGGCCACACGGATGGCCTTGCTCTGGTTGAGGTAGGCAATCAGGTCGGCGGTCATGTCCTGCGGCGGACGGTTGAGGCCAGAGCCAAAGATGGCGTCGACCACCACATCGTTGGCATCGACCTTTGGGAAGTCGTCTTCGGTGAGGATGTCGTACATCGGCACCTTGGTTTCGTTCACGAGGCGGTAGTAGTTCACCTCACAGTCGTGGCTCATCTTATCCGAGTAGCGCACCATAAACACCTGCGGGACAATCTCTTGCTCGTTGAGCAGTCGGGCCACCACGAGGCCGTCGCCGCCGTTGTTGCCCATGCCGCAAAAGATCTTGATGGTCTTCTCGCGCGGCGTGCGGCGATAGAGCCACTCGAAGACCTTAGTGGCAGCACGTTCCATCAGGTCGACGGACTCGATGGGTTCGTTCTCTATCGTGTATTTGTCCGCTTCGCGGATTCGATTGACTGAGAGGATTTTCATTGTTTTATTGTTTTTTATGGCATCGGCTTCGCCGAGAAATCTTTCAAAAGTCTGTTTAAAATCTTATAAAACACCTCGATTCATCAGCATTTTGACAATACAATTCACATTAAACCAAACAAAAGTAATTGCCGGAAATAGTATTGCTCCCAAATTCTTCTTTCCCGTCCATTCCTCCCTATGTGTTTCCATTATCATTTTGTCTCTGCCTTTATACACAAATAAAAAGAATTCTAAAATCAACAGAATAATGGTAAATGCAATAAAATACCATTTTGACAAAGTAGTCGTATTGTCGCCAAATAAAAAGTAATCAAATGACATTACAATATTGAGAAAGTAAAAGAATGAGCAAAAAGTAATGAAAAGAACAGCCATAAAAGTAGGCATGTCGCCATTTCCTACTTTTACTTGCCAGTTGTAATACTTAAAAAAAAGATATTCTAGGAAACGCATAATGCTGATGATTTTTTGCAAAATTACAAACAAAAACCGGATAAAACAACAAATCGATTATCCATCTGGAAAAAAGTTGCAAAAACAGTGTTGAAATAGTGGAAAAAAGTTGTAATTTTACAATTGCTTCAATGGAAAAAAAAGACAAAAAAGCATTGAAACACAGAAATATTGCCGTTGGCACAGAAATTGTGATTATCTTTGCAGCAAAAAAAGAAATAGAAAGGAAAACACTATGAAACGGAAAGATCCTATAGAAGAAGCCAGACGCTATGTGGAAAATGCCAAAGAAACACTTCAGGAAAAAGGTGAGTTCAACGCCGAACTGAACCGTTACGATGACGAAAAATATGTTCGCGCCGCTGGAAACTATCTATGGCTTGGTGTGCTCATGGCACTTGATGCGGTATTCCATGTGAGGGAGGATCGCCGTACTCGCGCCGATATTCGTGACTACAAAGAGGCTGTTGGCAAACGCGACCGCAAATTGCTTGCGTTGGTCAATGACGGTTACGACACAATGCATTTGTCGATGAATTATGATGGCAACCAATCGAAAGACGTGAGTGATGGTGGCTTCCGTTTAGCCAATGCCATCATTGACAGATGCGCCGCGATGGTGAATTAGCATTAGTAGTTTTTCTTCCAAATTCTCCTTCCCCTCAAACAATATCCCCGTGATTCCCAAAGCATTCGCCGCCGCGACATTATTCGGGTTATCATCAATGAAAACCGTTTCCTCGGCCTTGATGCCGAAGCGTTGCAAGGCCAGTTGGAAAATCTTCGGGTCGGGCTTCATCACCCGCTCGATGCCCGAAATCACCATGTCTTCCATCAGGTTGAGGACGGGATAAACCGGCCGCACCAAGGCAAAGGTCTCCTCCGACCAGTTGGACAGTCCAAACACACGGTATCCTTTGGCTTTCAGTTCCTTGATATATTCCTCCATACCTGGAATCTGTCCGCCCATCATCTTCATGAACTCGCCGTAGTATAGTTCTATCTCCTTCTTCCACTCGGGATGCTCGGCGATGAGTTCAACCGTGCCTTCCGCCACGGGACGACCATTATCGTGCTGGGCGTTCCACTCATAAGTGCATATGTTAGTGAGGAACCACTCGGCTTTGTCCTTGTCGCCGAAATATGGGTCATAGAGATAATGCGGGTTCCAATCGAGGAGCACGCCGCCGTAGTCGAAAATCAGGTTTTTAATCATTTCATTTCAAGGATTGGTAAAACGACTGCAATTGGTCTAAGCATCCAGGTATCAGTACAGACGCCAATACCAAGACCAACAATAACACAATAAATCCAATTAAGGCACCGAAGCAGCCCCATTTGCGATTCCTGTCAGGGAGTTTTTGAGAGAATAGTGTCACAATCAAGCCTATCAAAGGAGAAAAGACCACGGAAAGCAAAAAAGCCCAACCGAAGCCTATGTTCCTATGCGAACCAATTAGCCCAACAATGGCCGCCAATAGGGTGCCTGTCAGCAATCCAAGAATAATTACAAGTAGAGACATAATGCTGAATATTTGCCGCAAAGTTAGCGAAAAACTCAAAGAAAACGGTATTTTTGCACCGAAATTTAATGATTTGTATTTTACAAATTTGTAAAATTCGGAAACAAAGGAATATCAACTAGTTAAAATATAAAGAATTATTTCTTCATACAACATTTGATTTATGCCCAACACCATAGACTTCGCCCCGCAAATCGCTCAGGAGCTCAACCTCGCCGCTCACCATGTGGCCAACGTCATTCGCCTCTTCGACGAAGGCGCCACCATCCCCTTCATCGCCCGCTACCGCAAGGAAATGACAGGCACGATGAATGAAGAGAATGTGGCCGCCGTGCAGAAACGCCTCGAACAACTCGTCGAGCTTCAGAAACGCAAAGAGAGCGTCATCGCCTCCATCCGCGAGCAGGAGAAATTCACGGCTGAATTGGAGCAGAGAATACTCAACGCCAAGACCTTGCAGGAAGTTGAGGATTTGTATTTGCCATACAAACCGAAGCGTCGCACCCGCGCCGCCATCGCCCGCGAGAAGGGTTTGGAGCCGCTTGCCGCACAAATCATGGCGCAGAATGTAGACATGGTGGACCGCCTCGCTGCACGTTTTGTCAATGCGGGCAAAGGCGTCAACGACATCGAGGAAGCCCTGCAAGGTGCCAAGGACATCATGGCCGAGTGGGTCTCGGAAAATATCAACGGGCGCAACCGCATCCGCAAGATCTTCCACATACAGGGCGACATCAGCTCCATCGTGGTCAAGGGTAAGGAAGAGGAAGGCAAGACCTATCAACAGTATTTCGACTTCCGCGAACCGATTTCCGAGGCACCCTCGCATCGACTGTTGGCCTTGTTTCGCGCCGAGGAAGAAGGCATGGTGAAGCTGAAAATCAAGGTGGACGACGACTTTGTGCTGAACTCGTTGGAGAGCATCTTCCTGAAGAACGACAACGAATCGTCGGAACTCGTGCGCGAGGCCATCGCTGACTCGTGGAAACGCCTCTTGGAACCGTCCATCGAAACCGAGATCCGCAATTATTATAAGGAGAAGGCCGACGAGACCGCCATCCGTGTCTTCGCCGAGAACCTGAAACAGCTGCTCCTTGCCGCCCCCATGGGCCAAAAGCGCGTCCTCGCCATCGACCCTGGCTTTAGAACGGGCTGCAAGGTGGTGGTTTTGAGCGAAACCGGTGCCTTGCTCCACAATGAGACCATCTACCCTCACCCGCCCAAGTCGGACACGGCAGGTGCCATGCGCAAGATCAAGAGCCTCGTGGATGCCTACCGCATCAAGGTCATCGCCATCGGCAACGGCACGGCAGGACGCGAGACCGAGGACTTCATCCGCTCCATCAAGTTCGACCGCGACCTGATGGCCGTGATGGTGAGCGAGAGCGGCGCCTCTGTGTATTCCGCATCGAAAATTGCCCGCGACGAGTTCCCCGACTACGACATCACCGTACGCGGTGCGGTCAGCATCGGGCGAAGGCTGATGGACCCTCTGGCGGAATTGGTGAAAATCGACCCGAAGAGCATCGGTGTAGGACAATACCAACACGACGTGGACCAAAAGAAACTCGGCGAGAGCCTCGACCAGACTGTGGAAAGTTGCGTGAACGCCGTCGGCGTGGAACTCAACACCGCCAGCCAGCAATTGTTGTCGTATGTGAGCGGTGTCGGCCCAAGTTTGGCCTCCAACATCATCACCTACCGCGAGGAACACGGCGGTTTCAAAAGCCGCAAACAACTTCACGAGGTGCCACGCCTCGGCGACAAGGCCTTCGAGCAATGTGCTGGCTTCCTGCGCATCCATAACGGCGACAATCCCTTGGACCAGAGTGCCGTCCATCCCGAGAGCTACCACATCGTGGAGAAAATGGCCAAGAAACTGAATGTGAAGGTGAAAGACCTCATTGGCAACAAGGAACTCATCGCAAAAATCAACCCAAAAGACTTCGTGGAGGAGCAATTTGGTTTGGAGACCATCAACGACATCCTCGGCGAGTTGGACAAACCTGGCCGCGACCCAAGAAAGTCTTTTGAAGCCTTCGAATTTGATAAAAACATCCGCACCATCAACGACTTGCGCGTTGGGATGACCCTCAACGGCATCGTGACCAACATCACCGCCTTCGGTGCCTTTGTCGACATCGGCGTGCACCAGGACGGCCTCGTCCACATCAGCCAGATGGCCGACCACTATATTAAAGACCCGAACGAAGTGGTGCATCTGAACCAAAAGGTACGCGTGAAGGTTTTGGAAGTCGATGCGAATCGAAATAGAATTAGCCTGACAATGAAGTTGTGATCGGAATCCACTAAACCAACAAAGAACTGACTTGACTGCATTTTTTTGCAGAAAAATTTGCAGATTGAAATAAAACACCTATTTTTGCGCTTGAAATAACCAATAATAAGAATAACATGAAAAAAGTTCTTTTTTTACACATCGCGATTTTAGGGTTTTATCTCTGTTCTATAGCCCGACCCGTCGACCAAGAAACAGCCCAAAATATTGCGGCCAAATTCATGGAAACCTCCGATCTGCAACTTGCAGCAACCTATCGAACGGAACGAGGTGCAAGCGCGTTCCATGTCTTCAACACCGCTGACGGTTTTGTCATCGTTTCAGCCGACGACTGCGAAACGCCCATCATCGGCTATTCCCACAATGGACACTTCGACCCGAACAACGTGCCCATCCAGATGGAGGACTACCTACATGATTTCATTGCCAGGATCCAATACGGCATCGAAAACCATATTGAGGCAGACGAGGCCACAGCGAAGCAATGGGAAATGGTGAAAACTACCGGAAAACTTAATGACAGCAAGTCCACCAAAGCTGTTGCGCCTTTGCTGACTGACAAATGGAACCAAGGTTGCCTTTACAACAGCCTTTGCCCCACCATGAGCGGTCCCTGCGGCCATGCCGAGGTGGGTTGCGTGGCAGTGGCCATGGCACAAATCATGCGCTATTGGGGCTATCCGACTACAGGCTGGGGGACGCATTCCTATACCAATGCCGGATTGACACTCTCCGCCGACTTCGGCAACACCACCTACGACTGGGAGCACATGCCCGATTCGCTTACCGAAAACTCAAGCGAGGCTGAGATTGAGGCCGTGTCAACCTTGCTGTACCATTGTGGCGTCTCTTTGGAAATGCGGTACGGTCCCAACGGCTCTCTAGCCAACACGGGTGACGTAATCAATGCCTTGAGGCGTTATTTCAATTATACAAGGCAAATTCACAAGGAAAAGAAATCGGATTACAGCAATGAAGAATGGAGCTCACTACTGATGAATAGCCTTGACTTGAGTCGACCCATACAATATGTTGGTTATGGTAGTGGTGGACACTCTTTTGTCTGCGACGGATACGACAGCAACGGCCTTTTCCATTTCAACTGGGGATGGGGCACCGCAAATGGCTACTTTGCTTTGGGAAACTTGAATCCCCTCGGTTATGATTTCAGTATCAGCAACGCTGCTCTTTTCGATATCATTCCTCAATACGAACCCTGCGTCGTGAATGTCTCTGTCTTTCCACCTGGCGCAGGCACCTTCGAAGGAAATGGAGAATACCATATCGGCGAACTATGCACGTTAACTGCATCTCCCGCCGAGGGCTATAACCTATACTGCTGGAAGAAGGACGGGCAAACCATGACAAACAATCCAACTTACACTTTTGCAGTTGAAAACGACACTGTTAATATCGAGGTTGTCTTCTGTTGCTCACCTGTTGGACAAATCACAGCGAGTTACTCGCCCGAAGCAAACAATCCGAACTGCACAAGTGTGAGCCTTTCGTGGAATCAGCCTGATACCGAGTGGGCTCTCCTGAAACAATTCGATCTCCATGAGGAAGGCAGTGGCGTGGCCACCGACGGCGAGCACATCTATGTCACCTATGCCTTTTGGAACACTCCTCCTTTTTCGTTTGGCAAATATACCATGGACGGAGTGTTGGTGGAGCAGTTCAACATAAGAAACGATTTTGACGCCGGTGGCTTGGATTACGACGGGACCAGCTTCTATTGCAACACTTCCCATTCCGGACTTCAAGTGCTATATCAGGTTGACCTTGACAACAAAATGATTATCGACAGCTTAAATATCCTCCATTGGTTCGGAGATATCACATACGGCCCTGAATATGATGGCTTTTGGCTTGACCAAAATTACCAAGCCGCTCTTCATAACCGTCAAGGACAAAAGTTACAAGCTAGTCCGACAGTACCAGATTACATCTTTGGTACAGGGTATTATACGGCCAAAGACGGAAGCCCTCATCTACTAATTACAAGAGAATCAGGAGTTTTTGATTATAACATCACCAACAATAGCATATTTGACAGTCCTTTGCTGGATCCGGGTTGGGACTATACATACGGGATGGGTGCTTGCACCGGAAAATACGACGGGAAAGACGCCATGTTCATTGCCAATGACCACTCCATTCTCATTTATGAAATCAAAAGCCGGCTTGAACAAATCATAGGCTACCGCATCTATCGTGCCGACAGCGAAGGCAACACCGTGATGCTGGCAGATAATTTCGCTGGTTCGTCATACATCGACGAGACATGGGGCAATGCCCTCGCTGGTGAATATAAATTTGGCATAAGCGAAGTCTTCGCTAACGGCTTCGAGTCGGAAATCATCTGGTCTAACGCCATCATGAAGACAGATTTCGTAACCGATGAAAATCTCTACCAGCCAGAGGGACCATCCGTCCAAAAAGTCATCGAAAACGGGCATATCGTCATCATCAAGGACGGGAAACGGTACACTCTAACAGGTCAACAATTGAATTGACACTGAAGTTATTAGCCAATTGTTTTTCAAACAAAGCACTCTTTTTTGGAGAACAATATGTATTATTTCTTTATTTTTGCGCATCAAACTATTTCCCTATGATGCGAATAAGAATTATTTGTCTATTGCTCGGCCTATTCCTTTTGGTGGGATGTGGCGAGAAGAAAAACACGAAACAGTCCTTCGACCCTACCATCCCTGTCGAGATAAGCATCATCGAACAGACCGACGACAACAGCTTCCGCAACTATGTTGGCACTGTCAAGAGCGAGATGAAACTGCCCGTTTCGTTCCCCCTTGGCGGCACACTTACAGGCGTTTACGTAAAAAACGGACAACATGTCAAGAAAGGCGCGTTGATTGCACGCGTTGACGAGACTTCAGCCAAGAGTCTACACGACGCGGCTCTTGCCACACTCAACCAAGCCGAAGACGGCTACAACCGCTTGAAACAAGTCCACGACGAAGGCGGCATCCCCGATGTGCGCTGGGTGCAGATGGAGACCGACCTCGAAAAAGCGCGACAAACCGAGATTACCACTCGCAAACACTTATCGGAATGCACTTTACGTGCACCACAAGACGGCTACATCAGTATGGAGGAACACACCACGGGCGAAAACCTGCTCCCCTCAGCCCCGTTCTGCCACATCATCGACATGAACAAGATGGTCGTCGAGTTTTCCGTCCCCGAAAAGGAAGTTGGCGTCATCCAAATCGGCGACAAGGCTGAAGCCACCTTCCCGGGCTTGGACAACATGACCAGGACCATCGAAATCATCGACAAATCTTTTGTCTCCAACCCAATGGGCCATACCTATACAGTGAAGGCTCGCGTGCCTGTCGAGAACAAGGACATTCTTCCCGGAATGGTGGTCAAAATCCAGCTCTCCCTTTCGGAGGCTTCAGGCATCGTGGTCCCGTCCTCATGTGTGTTGACCATGCCTGAAGGCGCCGACGTGTGGACCGTCAAAAACGGCAAGGCTTACCGCCGCAATATCAAAGTGGGTGGTTTCGTGAAAAACGGCGTGGTGGTCGAAAGCGGCCTCGAAAGCGGCGACACCATCATCACCGTAGGCTATCAGAAACTGTACAACGGAGCCAAGGTTTCGTTTTAACGAATGGGATATGAATAAAAACAAGAAAATGTGACCACGAGACTGCGAGACTACGGGACTGCGGGACGCTGGAATCGTCACAAAGTCACGAAGTCTGAAGTCAATAATAAAACGAAAACCATGGCTCAGAAAAGAAACATCATCGAGGGGGCAATGCGGAACTATCCGCTTGTGTTCTTCTTCATGGCCGTCATCGTCATATTCGGCTTCATCTCCTTGCCCAAGCTCAAGAAAAACGAGTTCCCTGATGTTACCATCCGCATTGGTGTGGTGGCCGTCATCTATCCAGGTGCCACTGCCGACGAAATCGAGCAACGCGTGGCGAAACCCGTCGAGCAATACCTGTTCACCTTCAGCGACGTGGACAAGAAAAAAACCTATTCACAATCCAAAGACGGCATGCTGCTCGTCTTCGTCACCCTGGTCAACGACACCAAAGACGCCAAGATGACCTGGTCGCGCATCCGCCAAGGGCTGATTTTGTTCCAAAGAACCGACTTGCCGCAAGGTGTTTTGGCTACCGCAGTCATCGACGATTTCGGCAACGCCTCTTCGCTGCTTCTCGCCATCGAAAGTGACCAACGCTCGCCGCGTGAGCTGCGCGAATTCGCCGACCGCCTCTCGGAACGCTTGCGCAACATTGAGACCATGGGCAACATCAAGATTGTGGGCGAACAAAAGGAAGAGATTGCCATCTACATGGATCCAACGCGCATGACACAATATGCGGTGTCGCCCGCTATGATCACCGCTGAATTGGCCGCCCACAGCCTACGCACCATCACCGGCGAAGCCAGCAACAGCGATGGCTCAGCGGTCATCCATGTGAACGTGCCCTACAGCGACATCTACGACCTCTCCGAACTCATCGTGTTCTCCGAACCCGTCACTGGACAAATCATCCGCCTGCGCGACGTGGCCCGACTGGAGCGCCGCTACCAAGAGGCTTCGCAATACATCCAATATTCCGACAGCTTGGTCAATGGCAACCAATGTCTCATCTTTTCAATGGAGATGCGTCCCGGTCACAATGTGGTGGCTTTCGGTGACGAAGTCAACAAAGAGATTGAGACCTTCCTATCTGCAGCCCCTCCCGACATCAAAGTGCACCGCATCACCGACCAGCCTGTGGTGGTCAACAAGTCGGTGCGTTCTTTCCTGAAAGACCTCATCGAAGCCATCATCATCGTCATCATGGTGATGCTCTTCCTCTTCCCCTTGCGGACGGCCTTGGTCTCATCCACTTCAGTACCCGTCTGTATCGCCGCCGCTTGGGCCATCATGTACCTATTAGGCATCGAGTTGAACACCGTCACCTTGGCAGCACTAATCGTTGTCCTCGGCATGATTGTGGACGACTCTGTGGTGGTCATCGACGGCTATTCCGACATGCTCAATTCAGGACATTCACGCTGGTATTCCGCTGCCGTATCCACCAGAAGCCTGATGACGTCCATGCTCATCGCCACCTGCTCCATCTCGTTCATGTTCTTCCCGATGTTGTCGTTGATGAAAGGCACAGACATGGGTGATTTCATCGGGATGTTCCCTTGGGCCATATTCATCACGCTATCGTGTAGTTTCCTCTATGCCATCTGGGTGATTCCCTACCTTTCGGCAAGGGTTATCGGCCCATCAAACCCTAACAAACGCTCCAAGTTGGAGAAAATCCAAGCGAAGTTTTTCGATATGCTCCAAAAGTCCTACAAATGACTTCTCACCTTGTGTTTCCGTCACAAATGGAGTACCATCATCGCATCCGTCATTTCGGTGGCCATTGGCTTGTTTTTCCTTACCCAAATCAAGGTCCAGATGCTTCCCAAGGCCGAACGCGACAGCTTTGCCGTTGAAATCCATCTGGCCACTGGCAGTTCCATCACGGAAACCGCTACTGTATCCGACTCATTGACGAAAATCCTGCTGGCAGACAAACGGGTAAAGTCCGTCACTTCGTTCATTGGCATGGCTTCGCCTCGTTTCCACATGACCTATTCGCCCGAACCCATGCCCACATCGGCTTACGCGCAGTTTATCGTCATCACCGAATCAGAGAAAGCCACCAAGGAAATGATGAAAGAATATTCGCAGAAATACGAGAACTACTTCCCATTGGCGCAAATCCGCTTCAGGCAGATGGACTATCAGGTGGTCAACGCACCGGTCGAATACTACATCATGGGCGACAACTATGACCGCCTCGAGCCTATCAAGGACTCACTCATCGCCTACATGAAGCAAAACCCCGAGCTGTTTTTCGTCCATTCCGACTATGACGGCACAGAAGAGATCGTCGAAGTGAACCTGAACATGGATGAAGCCACTCGCCTCGGTGTGACCCAAGCCGTGCTTTCGGTCTACCTGTCGGGGGCCCTTTCGGGCAACAAGATGGTCTCCATGTGGGAAAACGGCTACAACCTGCCCACCACCATCTATACGGAAGGGGTGCACGACATCGACTACGAGAAAATCGGCGACATGCTGGTGCCCACCTCGCTGCCTGGCGTCTGGGTGCCGCTGCGCCAAGTGGCCGACATCCATCCTCGTTTCCAGCACGACAACCTGACCCACCGCAACGGTCGCCGCTGCATCACGGTAATGGCCGACGTAATGCCTGACTGTGGCCAGCTCGAACACTATGCGAAAATCAACGAATACTTAAGCACACTCAACATCCCTGAAGACATCGTCGTCGAAGAAGGCGGTTCCATGTCGGCCACCAAGGAAACCATGCCCTCGCTGCTCATGTCCATCATGGCAGCAGTGG
>JAEEGG010023800.1_pt1 | contig 11935 bp, 10 predicted proteins | sample 9134161 | NCBI WGS metagenome assembly JAEEGG01 (sample SAMN16246543, study PRJNA631951) | gut metagenome | biome: gut microbiome; feature: rumen; material: CR-attached | host: Bos | place: Iran: Karaj | collected 2018-10 | reverse complement strand
TATTATTACTTGTGCCAAATTTAAATAATTATTTTTATACATATATAAAAGTATTTATATACAATCTATTACTTCAAAACATAAACATACTTATACTATATATACCAATATCTGCAAGAACAGAAAATAGTGTTTTCTTACCTATCATAATAGGTAGCATTGTACTTATATATAATGTAAATAAAAAGGCTGGAAGTATTATTTATGAGAAAAAGAATAAATAAACAACAAATATTTAATTTCTATAATAAAACACACAAGTGGCATGGTTTAATAGACTATAAATCATTAACTATAATAGCTGTGTACGTATTTATATGTGGCTATCTAGTGATCAACATGAATATTACAAATACGCTAAAGTTATATGTAATTATCATATTAGTTTTACCAGTTATAATATTTACACTTCTAAATATTAATGAAGATTGTGTAATTGAAAAACTTGTTACAATTGTCTGTTATTTACTATCTAAAAGGGTGTATACAAAATCAATAGATTTCAAGGAAAAGGAGAGTATCTACAAAAAGAATGTGGAAAATAGTCGTATTGAAAAATAGTCGAATTAGTGATATAATGACATCCAATTAAGAAGGAGTATATATATGAAATTTGATAGCCAAAAGAAAAAGTTAGAACTAGGTGATACACTTGTTCCAGACTTATTCATATTAAACAATATGAAAGCTCTTGGAAAAAATGATTTACATGTGTATCTATACCTATTATATTTACTAAAGAATAATGTAGAAATAGATTCAGAGTTACTAATGAAAAATTTGGAGTTAAGTGCAGATGAGCTAAAAATAAGTCTTGATGTACTTACAGCAGAAGGTTTAATTCAAAAGACAACAAGAAGTGCTGTAGTTGTAGACTTAAAAGAAACAGAAATAAATAAACAATATACTCCTAAATTTGATAGTAAAGTTAGCAGATATGAAAATGTAATAGATGAAAAAAGAAAAGCGTGCGTTGATGCTATTTGTGAAAGCTTCTTTAATGGATATATGTCATTTAGTTGGCATACAGACATAGGAAATCTATTCAATATGTATGGATTTGCAGAAGAAGTAATGATAGCACTATTTCAATACTGTCAAGAACGTAAAGCATTAAATAGAAAATACCTATTTGCTGTTGCAGAAACTTGGCATAATGGAGGAGTACATACTTTTGAAGAACTTGAAGCTTTCTTAGATAACTATGAGAAATTCAATAAAATTAAACAAAGAATTTGCAAAGCTTTAGGAATTGTAGGAAGAAACCTTTCAAAATATGAAGAAGAATTTGTAAAGAAATGGATTGAAGAATATAACTATGATTTTGATATTATAGAAGAAGGATTAAAAAGAAGTACATCTACAACTAATCCAACAATAAAATACATTGATGCAATAATAACTAGCTGGTATAAAAAAGGATACAAAACAGTAGATGAAATTATCGAGGCAGAAAGTCCAAAAACTGTTGAAGATAAACCAGTAAGAAAAATCCCATCTGCTATAGCTAAAAAGAAAAGTTATCAAAATTATACACAAAGAGATTATGATGATTATAACGAATTCTATGATGAATAATTGAGAGGAGTGGTTATATGCAAAGCGAAGCGTATAGAAAAATTGAAGCAGAGTATGATTACAAAAGACAACAAGCACAAAAAGATGCAAAAACTTTTAAAGAAAACGTATACGATGAACACCCACAACTTGCTCAAATAGAAGCAGACATTGCAAAAGTTGCAATTGAATCTATGAAAGCTAGAATAAACTCAGACGATAATACAAGAGCAAAAGAACAAGAAAAACTTGAAAAGAAAATAGAGGAACTTCAAGTAGAATATGATAAAGCTCTAAAAAGAATAGGATTAACACTTGAAGATTTTGAACCAAAATATGAATGCGAAAAATGCAAAGATACAGGAATGTATAAAGATGCAATGTGTAGTTGCTTCAAACAAGCATTAATTAATGAATCATTCAAACAGTCAAACATGCTAAGAATAAAAGATGAAAACTTTGAGACTTTTGATTTTGGTTATTATTCATCAACTCCAGATAAAGAAAAGTATGGAGTAGACAAATCTCCACTAGAAAAAATGGATGCGATAAGAAAACAAGCCTATGATTTTTCACATAAGTTAGATGACCCAGAACAAAAGAACCTATTGTTTAGTGGAACAACAGGACTTGGTAAAACATTCCTTGCAAATTGTATTGCAAATGAAGCAATAAAACAAGGAAAATCTGTTATATATCAAACAGCACCAATTCTTTTGGATAAAATGGTAGACTATCAATTTAAATATAATAAAACAGAAAATGATAGAGAAGAATATCAAAAAATATTTGAAGTTGATTTGCTAATTATAGATGATTTAGGAACAGAAACTATGAATTCTGCAAAATTTAGCGAATTATTTAATATAATTAATACTAGACTTCTAAAAGGTAAAAAGATGGTTATATCTACAAATCTAACCACACAAGAAATTAAAAATCTATATGAAGAAAGAATATTCTCAAGACTTGTAGGAGATTTTTCAATTTTAAGATTTATAGGTGAAGATATTAGAGTATTAAAAAAGAAGATAAATAAAGCATAAAAGAAAGAGTACCGAATAATTGGTACTCTTTTTTATCCATTAAATTCTTCTCTTTTTCTTTCAATTTTTAGTAATTGTTCATATAGTTTTTCTTCTCTTTCAGATATGTCTTCAGGAAGATCAATGTGAACTTTTAGATTTAAGTCTCCACGATTTCCATCTTCAGTGACATATCCTTTGTTTGGTACAGTTACTATTTCACCATCTCTTAAACGCTTTGGTAGAGAAACAAATAATTTTTCATCCATAACTTGAAGCTTGTACTTTCCACCAAGAGCAGCAACAGCTGGAGTAATATTAATATCTTTGTTAAAATCTGTTCCTTCAATTTTAAACTCTGGATCATCTAGTAATTTAACATGTATAATTAAATCTCCGTTCTTACCACCATTTTTCCCTGGATTACCAAGAGCAGCAAGTCTAATCTTGTCTCCGTTTTTTATTCCAACTGGTACTTTAACAGAAAATGTTTTCATTCCAGTTTTGTGTGCACGTATTGCTATTTTCTTTTCTGCTCCAAAGAAACCTTCTTCAAGAGTTACATCTAAATGAGTAACTATATCTGAACCTTTAATTGGTTTTTTCTTATCATCTATATTCTCGTTATTTGAATTATTATCGCCTTTTCTAAATCCTAAAATTTGGTTTAATATATCGTTAAATACATTTGCACCAGATTTGAATTCATATTTTACATCTTGTAGTCCTGATTCTATATTTGCAAATCCATATCCATATCTTGCAACTTGTCTATCATATTTTCTTTTTTTCTCTGGATCCATAAGGATCGCATAAGCTTCATTTATATCTTTAAACTTTTCTTCAGCATCTTTGCTTTTATTTTTATCTGGATGATATTCTTTAGCAAGTCTTCTAAAGTTAAGTTTTATATCTTGATCAGAACTTTTTCTGTTGACTTCCAATATTGCGTAATAGTTTTTTTGTTTCATATAATACCCCTTTAAAAACTAATTCTAACTTGATTTTTATTATATCATAGATAATCTAAAATTCAAGGATATTCGCTTGATTTTTTAATTTTTTTATAATATAATGAGGGAGTAAAAGCAAATGGAGGTATGTATATAATGGACATAAATGATGAAAACTTTTTATCGGCGCAAAAAATTGTTCCTGTAAAAATCGAAGATGAAATGCAAAAATCATATATAGACTATGCAATGAGCGTTATTATCTCCCGTGCCTTACCAGATGTAAGAGATGGTTTAAAACCAGTTCATAGAAGAATTCTTTATACAATGTATGAAGACAAACTATGGCCAAACGTTCCTTACAGAAAATGTGCAAACGTTGTTGGTGACGCAATGGGTAGATACCATCCACATGGTGACTCATCAATATATGATGCATTAGTACGTTTAGCACAAAATTTTTCACTAAGGTATCCTCTAGTTGACGGACATGGTAACTTTGGATCTATGGATAATGATCCTCCAGCCGCAATGAGATATACTGAGTGTAAACTTCAAAAAGTTGCACTCGAAATGCTTGAGGATTTAGACAAAGAAACAGTAGACCTTATGCCAAACTATGATGACAGATTAAAAGAACCTACTGTTTTACCAGCAAAACTACCATATCTATTAGTTAATGGTGCATATGGTATTGCCGTTGGTATGGCATCTAATATTCCACCACACAACTTAGGCGAAGTAGTAGATGGTACAATTGCTCAATTAGATAATCCAGAGATTACTAATGAAGAATTAATGAAATATATCAAAGGACCAGACTTTCCAACATCAGGTATTATTGTTGGAAAAGAAGGTATCAAAGATGCATATACAACTGGTCGTGGTAAAGTAACTATAAGAGCAAGAACTGAAATTGAAGAAGACTCTCGTGGTAGATTTAAAATTATAGTTACTGAAATACCATACCAAGTAAATAAAGCAGCGCTTGTTGAAAGCATTGCAAAATTAGTTCAAGCTAAAACAATCGAAGGAATTTCAGACTTAAGAGATGAAACAGATAGAGAAACAGGTTTAAGCTGTGGAGTAAGAATTGTTATAGAACTTAAAAGAGATGCAAATCCAAATGTAGTTCTAAATCCACTATTCAAACATACACAACTACAAAATTCTCAATCTATGTTAATGCTTGCAATTGTTGATGGTGTACCTAAAGTACTACAACTTAGAGAAATACTAGGAGAATACATCAAACACAGAGAAAATGTTGTAATTAGAAGAACTGAGTTCGACTTAAAACAAGCAGAAGCAAGAATCCACATCTTAGAAGGATTAAAAATTGCAATAGATAACATCGATAGAGTTATCCAAGTAATTAGAAATTCATATGATGATGCTAAAGAAAACTTAATGAAAGAGTTTGAACTATCTGAAATTCAAGCTCAAGCAATCCTAGATATGCAATTAAGAAGACTACAAGGATTACAAAGAGAAAAAATTGAAGAAGAGTTAAACGAACTTCTAGCTTTAGCTAAACACTTAAGAGAAATCTTAGGCTCTATGGAACTTGTTAAAGGTATCATTAGAGATGAACTTCTAGAATTAAAACAAAAATATGGTGATGAAAGAAAAACAGCTATCACTCATGGTGAAGGCGAAATAGATGTTGAAGACTTAATTAAAGAAGAAAACAATGTTGTTACACTAACACACTTTGGATATATCAAGAGAATATCTCTAGATACATATAGATCTCAAAGACGTGGTGGTAAAGGACTAACAGGAATGAATACTCGTGAGGATGACTTTGTTGAACAAATCTTTGTTACATCAACTCATAATAGCTTAATGTTCTTTACTAATACTGGTAAAGTATTTAGACTTAAAACATATGAATTACCAGAAGCAGGAAGAACAGCCAAAGGTACAGCTATCGTTAACCTACTACAACTTAACCAAGGTGAAAAAGTTACTGCAGTTATGCCAGTAGAAGACTTTAACGATGATACTAAATATGTACTTATGGCTACAGCTAATGGCCTTATCAAGAAGACTGCACTTTCAGAATATGGAAATATCAGAAAGACAGGTATTCAAGCTATTACTCTTAAAGATGATGATGAGTTAATAGACGTAAGACTTACTGATGGATCAAATGATGTAATCATGGTAACACATGGTGGACAATCTATTAGATTCAAAGAAGAAGAAGTAAGACCAGTAGGTAGAACTGCAATGGGTGTTAAAGGTATCGAACTTGCAAAAGACGACAAAGTAGTTGGAATGGAACCATTAAAAGAAGATAATGGATATGTTCTAGCAATTACTGAAAACGGATTTGGTAAGAGATCTGAAATGGATGATTACAGATGCCAAGGTAGAGCAGGAAAAGGTGTTCTAACATATAAAATAACATCTAAGACTGGTAACATCGTTGGAGTTAAACTTGTAAATGATGATGACGAAGTAATGCTTGTAACAGATACAGGAATTATCATTAGATTAAATGTAAATGATATTAGCATTCTTGGTAGAAATACACAAGGTGTAACTCTAATGAGAACATCTGATGGTGGAAAAGTAGTAAATATTGCTAAAGTTCCAAATGAAGATGAAGAAGTTGCAGATGAATAATCATAACAAAAACATAATAATAAGGAGTATAGAATTAATCTATACTCTTTATTTTTTTGTTTACAATTTACATAAATTATGGTATAATACCGCAAGAAAAGGAGGAATTGTTTATGTTTGAATTAAATAATAAAAATGTAAAAAAGATTCTTTTAATTATTACGTATGCAGCAGTGCTAATATTTGCTCTGTTTAATATAAAATTTGTAGGATATATTCTAAACCTACTTAAACCATTTATAATTGGTTTTGCAATAGCGTTTATATTAAACATACCACTTAGTAAATTTGAATCTTTTTGGAAAGAAAAAACTGCTAGAAAAATTAAAGATAAAAAGGGCAGAGTAACAAAAACAATACCAAAAGATTCAAAGCTTATGAGACCGCTTGCAATAGTATTTTCACTAGTTGTATTCATAGCAATTATAGCTGGAGTATTACTTTTAGTAATTCCACAAGTGGGAAACACAGTAAATATTTTAAAGGAAAACATTCCTACTGCATTTAACAATGCAAAAGAATGGGCAATAGAAAAAGCACATAACAATCCACAAATACTAGAAAAAATAAATGAGTTTACACCTAACTGGAAAGAATTAGATGCAAACGCAACTGAATGGGTAAAAAATGCAGCAACAGGTATAATTGGTGCTGGCTTTACATTTATTAGAGGAGTAGTAAGTGGAGTAGTAAACTTCATCATGGGAATAGTTTTTGCAGTATATATGCTAGCTCAAAAAGAAAAATTAACTGAACAATTCAAAAAGCTAATTAAATCATTCTTATCTGAGGAAAAAGCAAACAAATTATTTCATGTGGGAAGTGTTACTAATGAGACTTTCAAAAGTTTTATTGGTGGACAATTTATTGAAGCAATAATTCTTGGAGTTTTATGCTTTATTACAATGACTATCTTTAGAATGCCTTATGCATTAAGTATTTCGGTTGTTGTTGGACTAAGTAATATTATTCCTGTATTTGGACCATGGTTTGGTGGAGCAATTGGTGCTATCATAATTCTAGGTACAAATCCAATACAAGCATTATGGTTTATCCTAATGGCAATTGTACTTCAACAAATAGATGGAAATCTCATTTATCCAAGAGTTGTAGGAGACAGAGTTGGTCTTCCTGCTATATGGGTAATGCTAGCAGTTCTTGTTGGTGGTAATGGATTTGGAATAATTGGTATGTTTGTTGCTGTTCCAGTAGCATCAGTAATATACAAATTACTTAGAGAAAGAATCGAAAAGCAAAAAGAACAAGCAAAATTAAAAGAAAAAACTGAAAAAACAACAGAACAAATAGGGTGAGATTAAATTCTCACTTTATTTTTTTCTCTTTTTGTGATATAATAATTATGTAGTATTTCAGATGATTGCTTGCCTTTATGGCCAGAGGAAAGTCCGGACACTATAGAGCAGGGTGCTAGATAACGTCTAGTGGGAGTGATCCTAAGGAAAGTGCAACAGAAAATTACCGCTACTTTTGTAGTAAGGGTGAAAACGCGAGGTAAGAGCTCACGACAATCTATGGAGACACAGATTGGGTGTAAACCCCACCTAGTGCAACACCAGAATGAAACGTTATAGGTTGCTCGCCAAGTTTCAAGTTGGTGGCTTGAGATGCATAGTAATATGCATTCTAGATAAATAATCATCTAATACAGAATCCGGCTTATGAAATGCTCATATTTATATTTTTTAAAAGTCCTTTTTGGGCTTTTATTTTTTTGTCTAAAAATATATGTAAATTAATTGTCGTTAAGCCTTAAAATCATTGACAATTATTTTATTTTAATATAAAATTTAAATAGTTAAATTCACAAGATTGGAGGTATTATTATGGAGTTTAAAGCTTTAGAAGGAAAAAATGTAGAAATACAAGTAGGAGACAACAAATATATGAGACATGCAATTGAGACTCACTACATTCAACTTGGTGAAAGTTATATTGACATTGTTAAACAATATGTTTCTCCTATTTACGAAGAGGGAGATATTGTATCGTTTAGTGAAAAAATAATTTCTTTATGCCAAAAGAATATTGTATATAAAAAGGACGTAAAAGTATCCGGTCTTGCTAAGTTCTTATCTAAATTTGCTATGAGAACAGATGCAGGTATCGGTGTAGATAGCCCATATAAAATGCAATTTGCTATAGATATCAATGGACCTTGGAAAGTTTTATGGGCAGCAATAGCTGGAGGATTCTGCAAAATATTTGGAAAACATGGTGTTTTCTATGAAATCGTAGGTAAAGAAGTTAGTGGACTTGATGGATTCTATGGAGATGTATTCTCAGATTATTCAGAATTTGGTATCAAAATTCCACAAAATCCAAATGGAGTATGTAATGAAATATACGAAAAAACAGGAGTTAAATCTATGATTGTTGATGCAAATGACTTTAACCAAGAAATACTAGGTAAAGCAGATGCAATTGAAGAATCTGAAGAAGAACTAATTGGTATGATCAAAGATAACCCTTGTGGTCAAGCCAAAACATTAACACCAATGGTATTAATTAGAAAAGTTAAATAGATTTAATTTAGAAGAGGGGTTGAATTATGGATAGTTTATTTAAAATGAACAAGTTTGAGGTTATTGACTTACCAGGTATGAACACATTAGCTTTTTTAGTTGAAAGAGATTATGATGCGTATACTCAAGGTTATGCATATTTATCTCTAGAAAAGTTAAGAAGTGTAGAGGTAAGAGAAGAAAACCAAGTGAAAAAAGTATTTAATGTGCTTGTAGATGATCCAGAAGATGAAGACGATATAGTTCTTCTAACACTTACAGATAGCAAAGCATTCTTAAGTACAGGAATCCTAGATAAAAATGGATTTACAGTAGAAAATAGTAATGTTTCTCTAACATATGGCTCAATATATAATACAGAAGGTATTGAGTACAGAGATGTTGCTTACACACCAGACTTAAGAAGAAACTTCTCAATTATTGATTCTCAAACTGGAGAAGAAGTTAAACCTTCTCTATATAGAGACGATAATGGTGAGGTCAGAGGTAGATGCAAAATTATGCCTAATAGACCATACATAGTATTAGAAGTATCAATGGAAGATGAAGACATTAGAAAATTAAAGCTTGATGAAGAAGCAGATGAAATGATTTAGGAGGTATAATAATGAGTAAGAAAAGTATTCACGATAAAATTAAAGTTGATATGGTTGAAGGACTTATTACTGAAAAAGGTGAATTTATTCCAGAAAAAGGAATAAGTGTAAAAAATAAAGAAGTAAGAAATCTTTCTCCAGAACAAATTAAGAAAGCAAAAGAAAGAGGAGAATACGACGAAAGAGAAAGATAGAATAAGAAGGAGTATATGAAATGAGAGATTTTTTTGAAGATTTTAAACAAAAAGCTCCATTACTATTAATTATATCGCTTATATTATCTATCGTTCTAGGTGGAGCAATATGTAGATCTGTTGCTGATGCAAAAGCAGCAGGTGATACAAAACTTCTTGCTGCTGCAATTACTAATTCTTTTGGAAACATTACTAATTTTTCATTTTTTACAGGTGTTTTTGCAGAATTTTTATTATTCTTAAAAATAACTGGAGTAATTCTTTTAGTAGTGTTTGGAATGTATGCATATTCTAGATATAAAGCTAGTCAAACGGGCGAATATGAAGGAAAAGAAAATGGTTCCAGCCAATGGGGTAAAGGAGCAGAAGATTACAAGCATGATTCAAATGGTAGAGAAATCTTAAACAAAAAAGAAGGATTTATACTAAGTAAAACACATTACTTAGGAACAGACCTAAAAAAGGTTGGAATCAACAAAAACATATTAGTTGTCGGTGGTTCTGGTTCTGGTAAAACTGCATGTTACATTAAACCAAATATCATGCAATGTTTAGGATCATATATTATCACTGACCCTAAAGGAGAATTATATAAAGAGACATCACAATTTTTAAAATCTGAAGGCTATGATGTTAAAGCATTTAACCTTGTAAATCCAACATATAGTGATTTCTATAACCCAATATACAATATTTGTTCAGACCAAGACGTAGATACATTAGCTCACATCTTAGTAACAGGGGCAAATAAAGAAGGTGGCGGCGGAGATGACCCATTCTGGGATAACACTGCAAAAATGTTAATTTCTGCTACTATTTACTATGTTTTATCTGTTCTACCAATAGAACAACAAAACATAGGAAGCTGTCTAAATATCATTCGTCAAGGTGGTGCAGATAGCTCAATATTTGAAAAATTATTTATAGATGATTTAATGCCAGAACATCCTGGTAGAATTCAATATGAATCATTTAAAACTGCTGCAGATAAAACAATGCAATCAATAGTTATTTCATCTATTTCTAAAATGCGTGTTTTTGATATGCCAGCAATTCAAAGAATAACATCATCTAACAGCATTAACTTTAGAGATGTTGCAAAGAAGAAAACAGTTATATATGTTATAACATCAGCTGCTGAAAGTACATATGATTTTGTATCTACAATGTTCTTTAGCCAAATGTTCTCAATACTATATAAACAAGCAGATGACTATGGTTCAAGATTACCAAATCAAGTATATTTCTTACTAGATGAGTTTGCAAACATTGGTCAAATACCAGACTTCCAAAAGAAGTTATCTACAACTCGTAGTTTAGGTATTTCTATCTCAATTATTGTACAATCACTTGACCAATTAGAAGCATTATACAAAGACTCATATGAAAATATTCTTGGTAACTGTGATACTCAATTATTACTTGGTACTAACTCACAAAAAACAGCTGAGTATTTCTCAAAGAGTTTAGGACAAACAACAATTAAGATTGAACAAAAATCTATAAATAAAGATAAAGATGAAAATAAAAAGCAAGGTGTATCTGTAAGTACACAAAGACAAGCAAGAGATCTTATGACTGTTGATGAAATTAGACGTATGGATAACAACAAAGAAATTCTTATGGTTAGAGGTCTAAAACCAATTATGGCAGAAAAAGCTTGGTACTTTAAAGTTCATCCAAAAAGAGATATTATTGAATCTATGAAACTTGGAAGTATCAAAGATATGCCAATACCAGAAGAGCTTCCATATTCATATTTTGATGTTCAAAAATATTTACAAGACAGAAAAAGACGTGCACAAGAAATTCTTAAAAACAGATCAAAAGATGTTCAAGTGGACACTGGATATTCATCATCTGCTGCTCAAGATAAAAACAGACCATATGGCACTGTAGATAAAAATAGAGAAGCAGAAATTGATCACAGACCACTTGCAAATGGAATGGATTCAAATTCATATAATGATTTATATGAAAACAATGACTATAATCCAATTGCTGATGCTCAAACAAGTGAAAGCAAAGCACCAAACGAAATAACTCAAGAAGATTATGATCTACAATCTGAACTTGAATCTAAATTTGATAAACTATTCGGTTCAAGCAGCTCTGCTGTTAATGACGATTAATAAATAAAAAGGCTCTCAAAAAGAGTCTTTTTTTATGTCCATTTTTGCCGACATTTTTACTTGAAAATCTATATTATATATAGTATAATCTAGGTATATGTGGAGGGGTATATGAACAAGGAAAAAGGTTTAATTGCTATAATAGTAATTATAGTGTCAGTTGTGTTAACTATTTTTATCGCAATGTGGCTCCTAGATACTACCGGAAAAGTGAATCAAGGAAATTACAGAATAAGCGATATTATCATACAATCTGGCGCTACAGTAACTGAAGTGCAAGATAATAGTGTTAAAATAGAAA
>JAEEGG010023798.1_pt1 | contig 11935 bp, 14 predicted proteins | sample 9134161 | NCBI WGS metagenome assembly JAEEGG01 (sample SAMN16246543, study PRJNA631951) | gut metagenome | biome: gut microbiome; feature: rumen; material: CR-attached | host: Bos | place: Iran: Karaj | collected 2018-10 | reverse complement strand
GGAGAAAAACCTTGTAAATAGTTGAAAATACTGGGTTTATTGACTTGCTATAGTGTACCTTCAGAGCGAATATGAACACAACAAAACGAACACGAAGGTACATTTTTCAAGGAGTTAAACATGAACACTTTCGAGAACTTTTACAACCGCATCAAGGATGCAAAGAACGCCTACGACATAGCAAAGAACGAGGATGAGCTGAACGCTGCCAGAGCCGCCTTCAAGGAAGTCTGGGATGAGCTTAAGGAGCTTGGCAGAGAGGCCTGCCGCCTTTTTAACGAGTACGAGGTTTCCCGGGACAGCGGTAACGATTACCTCGACATCAGCGAAGTGGTCTGGGACAACGAAGCTGCGAAGCTGATTGAAGCCATGAGACAGAACGGCATCGAGAGATTTACCTTTTCCTCCGGATGGAGTCACGCAGTGGAAACCGCATGGCTTTTCAAGGAAGCAGGATGTACCCTTGAGGGACTGGTTGAGATCAACAGCCGCTACACTGAATGGAACAGCGACGAACATGAAAAAGCTCACGGCTACCTTTTCAGAGTTGAGGGTTAAGAACGAACAGAATTGAACAGCAGGAGGTCGGAACAGGCCTCCTTTTATGCCCGAAAGGTCGGTCTGTTAGAGCCGGGCATCACGCTTTTAATCCATAATCAAATCCGCATTTAATTTTTTTTTAACCAAACGGGGATTTGAAATGGAACGTGTTATTTATCGTTATATTGAAAGCCATATAGATTTGACTGATTTAAATCTGTCCTGGAAAGATTTTACTTTTGAAAAAAGGAAAAACCGCTCGCTTGAATTTAAGATTAGAGCCCTGGCGGACTGCTTCGAACCGGATGTAACTGTTTTTGAAGATTACCTTCAGGCATTATGCCAGTACTCAGACAATGTCAATGATACCGAGAGTTCAGCTGAAGAACTTCATTTAATTGAGCTGCTGGAATTCAGACTTCCGGAAAATCAGACCGCCGACGAATGGATTAGAGAGGAAAATCAGTATTATGCTGATGTATACGAAAGAAAGCGTGAGCCGCTGGATTACAGCTCACTTGAATACAACGTTGTAGGAAGTTCATTCGAATTATGGAGTGCCCTGATGGATAATTATGCCCGGGTGCTTCTTGAGAATGAAGTTGAATACCGCCGGAAACATCCACTTATATTTGGCTCAGATCTGAAACGGGCATGGTTTGAGTTTTTATGTGAAGCAGTTGCTTTAAACAGAAAAATTGATAAGCTTCTGGCTTGCCAGAATTAGCACAAAATCAGGCACTTATTAACTTGCTATACCTTCGGTACAGAGCGAATATACAGTCATCGAGAACAACAATGGAGACTTAAAAATGAGCAAGATGACAGAAAGAGCAAGAACCTACAGATTACCGAATCCTACCACTCCTGAAGATTTGGAATGCCGCTGGAGCAAGACCTTGAGGTTCGGTGACAAGGTAATCGTTGCAGGCTATTACTACAATGGACCAGGCAAGCCATCCTACTTCGGCGCAGTTTACGAGTTCCTTACCGCAGATACCGCATGCGATGCTGAGATTGGCCTCTGGGAGGTAAGCGGTTTGGAATTCATAGATGAAGGCCATGCCGTTGAATGGGCAATTAAAAATGCCAAATAACCACGGAGCCTGACGGCTCCTTTTTTATATCTAAAGAGATCGCTTCGGCGGTCTTTTTTTTTATGCCTGTAAGGAGGTGAGCAGATGGCAATGCGGAAACTTAAAAAATACGTCCCTACCAGATTTAAGGCAAAGAAGTCCGTGTATGACAAGGATGCTGCCGACTACGCAGTGAACTTTATTCAGGCTCTCTGCCATACCAAGGGAACCTGGGCCGGTAAGCCTTTTGAACTTATCGACTGGCAGGAGCAGATTATCCGGGATTTGTTTGGGACCTTAAAGCCGAACGGCTACCGGCAGTTTAATACGGCGTACATAGAGATAGCCAAGAAGCAAGGAAAATCAGAGCTGGCTGCCGCTGTGGCTTTACTCCTTACCTGCGGTGACGGAGAGGAGAGAGCCGAGGTTTATGGCTGTGCTGCTGACCGTCAGCAGGCAACAATCGTATTTGATGTGGCTGCCGACATGGTGAGGATGTGTCCGGCTCTGAACAAGCGAGTCAAAATTCTCGCTTCGCAGAAACGCATCATCTACACCCCGACCAACAGTTTTTATCAGGTTCTCTCTGCAGAAGCTTATTCCAAGCACGGCTTTAACATCCATGGTGTGGTCTTTGATGAACTGCATACCCAGCCGGACAGAAAGCTTTTTGACGTTATGACCAAAGGCTCCGGTGATGCCCGAATGCAGCCTCTGTATTTCCTCATTACTACCGCAGGAACTGATACCAATTCCATCTGCTACGAAACCCATCAGAAGGCTAAAGACATCCTTGAGGGCAGGAAGATTGATCCGACTTTCTACCCGGTGATTTACGGTGCTGCCGAGGATGATGACTGGACAGATCCGGAGGTCTGGAAAAAGGCTAATCCATCTCTCGGAATCACCGTCGGCATCGACAAGGTACAAGCCGCCTGCGAATCAGCAAGACAGAATCCGGGTGAAGAGAACGCCTTCAGACAGCTCCGCCTCAACCAATGGGTAAAACAGTCCATTCGCTGGATGCCGCTTGAGAAATGGGATGGCTGCTCCTTTGCGGTTAATCCTGATGAGCTTGAAGGCCGTGTATGTTACGGCGGTCTGGACTTATCCAGCACCACCGACATCACCGCTTTCGTGCTGGTGTTCCCGCCGAATGATGAGGATGACAAGTATTACATCATGCCGTTCTTCTGGATCCCCGAGGACACCATGGAGCTTCGTGTTCGTCGTGATCACGTACCTTACGACGTGTGGCATAAACAGGGATTTCTGGAAACTACTGAGGGAAACGTTGTGCATTACGGATACATCGAAAAGTTCATTGAGAATCTCGGCACCCGCTACAACATCCGTGAAATCGCCTTTGACCGCTGGGGAGCAGTGCAGATGGTGCAAAACCTGGAGGGCATGGGCTTTACCGTAGTGCCATTCGGTCAGGGCTTTAAGGATATGTCACCGCCGACCAAAGAGCTCATGAAACTCACTCTTGAGCAGAAACTCGCTCACGGCGGGCATCCAGTACTGCGCTGGATGATGGACAACATCTACATCAGAACCGACCCTGCAGGCAACATCAAAGCCGACAAGGAAAAATCCACCGAGAAGATTGACGGTGCGATTGCCACCATCATGGGACTCGACAGAGCCATTCGATGCGGCAATGACAACACCTCGTCTGTTTATGATGAACGCGGGATTTTATTTATTTAGGAGCATACATGAATTTTCTTAAACGCCTTTTTACCAGGAAGGCAACCAACAGTCTCAACGGCTCCGGCTACCGCTTTATGATGGGAGGTAGCACCTCCGGCAAACACGTCAACGAGCGGTCTGCCATGCAGATGACAGCCGTGTATGCCTGCGTGAGAATTCTGTCGGAGTCAATAGCCAGTCTGCCGGTTCACCTTTATCAGAATGAAACCGAGGGGAGCAAGGTTCGTGCAGTAAAGCATCCCCTCTACCGTATTCTGCATGATGAGCCGAATCCGGAAATGACCTCATTCGTATTCCGGGAAACGCTGATGACGCATCTTTTGCTCTGGGGGAATGCCTATGCTCAGATTATCCGAAACGGCAAAGGAGAGGTTATCGGGCTTTATCCCCTGATGCCGAATCGCATGACGGTGGACCGAGATGTCTTTGGACGTATCTGCTACTGCTATCAGATGCAGGATTCCGATGCCCACACAGGCAAGACCGGCAATGTAACTCTAAAGCCCTCTGATGTGCTGCACATTCCAGGACTCGGCTTTGACGGACTTGTCGGGTACTCACCGATTGCCATGGCTAAAAATGCCATCGGACTTTCCATTGCCACTGAGGAATACGGCGCGCGGTTCTTTGCCAACGGTGCTACTCCGGGAGGCATTCTGGAGTTTCCGGGAACAGTGAAAAATCCTGAATCCATCCGTGAAAGCTGGAATAAGGGGTTTTCCGGCAACAATGCCCATAAGGTAGCAATACTTGAGGAAGGCATGAAATACACGCCTATTTCCATATCGCCGGAGCAGGCGCAGTTCCTTGAGACCAGAAAGTTTCAGATTGATGAGATTGCGCGAATTTTCCGCGTGCCGCCACACATGGTTGGTGATTTGGAAAAATCGAGCTTCAGCAACATCGAACAGCAGTCACTCGAATTCGTGAAATACACCCTGGAGCCCTGGATTATCCGCTGGGAGCAGTCACTTAACCGGGCGCTTTTGTCTGAGACTGAAAAGCCTGACTATTTCGTGAAATTTAATGTAGACGGACTCCTTCGCGGTGATTACCAGAGCCGAATGAACGGCTATGCCATTGCCCGGCAGAACGGCTGGATGTCAGCCAATGATATCAGAAGTTTAGAGCAGCTTGATCTCATTCCGGATGAGCTTGGTGGCAATCTGTATCTCATCAACGGAAACATGACCAAACTGCAGGACGCAGGAATTTTTGCAAACAAGGAGAACAACAATGAAAAAGTTCTGGAAGTGGAAGAACCAGACGGAGCCGGAAACACCGGAGGATCAAAGCCAAAGCACTCAGACCTCGGAAAGGACCCTGTTCCTGAACGGCACCATCGCTGAGCAGAGCTGGTTTGACGATGACGTTACACCACAGATTTTCAAAGATGAACTGATGAGCGGTTCAGGAGACATCACCGTATGGATTAACTCTCCCGGCGGTGACTGTGTGGCTGCCGCTCAGATCTACAACATGCTGATGGAATATCCGGGAAACGTCACCGTGAAGATTGACGGCATTGCCGCCTCGGCTGCCTCGGTAATCGCTATGGCAGGAACCAGGGTAATGATGAGCCCCGTTTCCATGCTGATGATTCACAATCCGATGACCTTTGCTTTTGGCAACACAGCAGAGATGCAGAAAGCCATCGACATGCTGGGCGAAGTTAAGGAATCCATCATCAATGCTTACGAGCTTAAAACCAGTCTCAGCCGTGCCAAGCTTTCGAGGCTTATGGATGCTGAAACCTGGATGAACGCCAATAAGGCCGTAGAGCTCGGATTTGCAGATGCAATTCTTGAGCGAAGCGCAGAACCAGAGAATGCGTCTGAAACGGCTGCCGCTACATCATTTTCCAAGGCTGCGGTAACAAACTCCCTCATGGAAAAGCTCTCTGCCAGATGCCGCATCTCAGCTAAACCAACCGAACCAAAACCAACCAATACTGAACGCTCCATCGCTGATTTGATGGAGCGTCTTAACCTTATCAAAAACTAGGAGAATTTATGACTACTGTAAATGAACTTCGCGAAAAGCGAGCAACTGCATGGAATGCCGCCAAGGCCTTTCTTGAATCCCGTCGTACCGACAAGGGAACTCTTACCGCCGAGGATGATGCCACCTACACCCGCATGGAGCAGGACATTACCGATTTGAGCAAGGAAATCGCCAGACTTGAACGCCAGGAGGCAATTGATGCAGAACTTTCCCGTCCCGTTAATCAGCCCCTTACATCAAAGCCTGCCTCTGGATCTCCCGCTACTGACTCTGTGGTAAAGCGCGGCCGTGCCTCTGATGAATACAAGGCAGGAATGCTTAAGGCTCTGCGCTCCAACTTCAAACAGGTTTCCAACGTGCTGCAGGAAGGTGTGGATGCAGATGGCGGTTACCTGGTACCGGAGGAATATGACTCCCGTCTTATCGATGTACTTACTGAAGAGAACATCATGCGAACTCTGGGTAACAGGATCACCACCTCCGGCGAGCACAAGATTAACATCGCTGCCACCAAGCCTGCGGCTGCATGGATTGAGGAAGGCGGAGCACTGTCCTTCGGAGAGGCTACCTTCGATCAGATTTTGCTTGATGCCCATAAGCTTCATGTGGCCATCAAGGTAACCGAGGAACTTCTCTACGATGCCCAGTTCCCACTGGAAAACTACATCATTGACCAGTTCGGCAAGGCTCTCGCCAACGCCGAAGAGGATGCATTCCTTAACGGTACCGGTCGCGGTCAGCCACTCGGTCTCTTTGCAGAAACCGGCGGCGGTACTGCTGCTTTGTCTGCCGCATCTGTAACTGCTGACCACCTTATGCAGCTTATTTACACTCTGAAGCGTCCATACCGCAAGTCTGCAAAATTCATTATGCATGACAAGCTGGTGGCTGCCATCAGACAGCTTAAGGATAACAACGGTGTGTACCTCTGGCAGCCTGCCTTAACCTCAGGAGAACCTGACAAGCTCTTAGGCTACGATGTGTACACCTCACCGTTCTGCCCGGAAGGCAAGATTGCTTTTGGTGATTACAGCTACTACAACATCGGCGACCGAGGAACCCGCTCCTTCAAGCAGTTAACCGAGCTCTTTGCAGGTAACGGCATGATTGGCTATGTGGCCAAGGAGCGAGTGGACGGTAAGTTAATCCTGCCGGAGGCGGTGCAGATTATGACCATCACCGGCGGTAAGACCGTGAAACCCTAAAGCTCCATAACGGAGCTTTTTTTATGCCTTCATTTAGCTGAGTTTTTCTCTGCTGATGGAGGCTTTTTGGAGTTTTGACATGAGCATTACCCTCAAGGAAATGAAGAACTATCTGCGTGTTGACGGCAGCGAGGACGATACGCTTATTCGCTCTCTTATCAGCTCTGCTGAAAGGCTCTGCATGGATGTGATAAGAACTGATGACGTGAAGATTCTTTACGGCTCGAAGTACAGCAAGGCTGCGGTGATGTATGCCGTGAACTACATGTTTGAGCACCGGACCGAAGCTGACTTTAAGTCTCTTACTCTATCTCTGCGCTCCATGCTGTTCGGCTCAAGACAGGAGACATTCTGATGGAAACAGGAACCTTAAACGAACGTATACAGATTTATGAACCAAAGGCTGAAAGGAATCTTACCAGTCTTGATGACTACGAGCTTTCCGGAACAGTCTGGGCAAATGTCCGTGTTGTTACAACCCGTGACCAGATGCGCTCCGGCATTGATGTGCAGAGCGGGCAGATTACCGTGCTTATTCGGTATCTTTCCGGTCTTTCGGATGACTGCCTTATTCGATGGAAGAATCAGTTTTTCAGCATTGATAACCTTTCAGCCGACAGACATAAAGGCGAAATCCTGCTTGGCTGCAGCTACTCGGGGCTTAACGACAATCAGAGGATTACCACATGATTTCAATCAGTGAAATGAAAACAAAGGTTAAGGCTCTGGTGGAAGACATCACCGGGCAGAAAGCCTACTTTGACATTGTCCCGAATAACGTTAAAACCGCCTCGCTGATAACCAGACAGGCAACCGAGTTCTCCGGCAGAACCGTTGACGGCGATGCCCATGATGTGCGGCATGGCTTTGAGATATTTATCTTCTCGTTTGTAAGTGCCGACACCTGCGATGCCATTACTGACCGGCTGGTGGCTGCCACTGACGGTAAATACTCGGAGGATTTCCGGCTCATCATGGTAAACAGCATAACACCAACGGAATACGACCCCGAGGTTGGATTCTGGGGCAATGCGGTAAGTATGGAGTTTGTTGAACGATGATTAAAGCAGACACATCCGGTGCTGATGTTCTTGCAGAAAAGCTCAAAGGTCTGCCAACAAAACTTCAGACCAAAATCAGCCGTGTAATTCTGAAGGAGGCTCTTAAGGAAACGGGAGCCAGGGAAGAACTCACGGGTTACATCAGTACCCACTTTAAAGCTCATACCGGCATCTACCGTAAATCCGTATCAGGCATCAAGTCAGCAAGAGTACGCTCAGACCCTAACCGTATTATCTCGTACATACACTTTCTGCCGGTGAGTAAGGTCAAAGGCGGCAAGGAAGGCAAAAAGCCTCACATTCCGCCTAAGACTCTTAATCACTGGCTCAATGCCGGTACACGAGACCACGCTGTCGGTAAAGGCTCAAGTCTTGAAGGCAACAAAGTGATTCAGCAGCTTATTGCCAATAAATATCAGATTGCCATCAACAAGGCCCGGCTTAATCTCGCCTCTGCCAAAACGCAGAAACAGCGGGAGCGATATCAGGCCATGATGGAAAGGAATACAAAAAAGCTTGCTGCGGTTAAGGCAAAAGCTACGAAAAAAGCAAGTCAGCATGGAGGCAAGGTTAAGGGCATCACAGCTCGTCATTTTATGGAAGCGATTCAACGCAGGGTAGATCAAAACGCAGTGGCCATCGTGGTTCAGCAGGTTGAAACCTCTATGGCCGATTTATTGAAATAGGAGAAAACAGAAATGGCTAAACATACACAGCTTTACGATTACAAGGCAAAGGAGCCGGTACTTCTTGGAGGTACTCATTCCCAGTTCTCAACTGATGATGGAGTTACCTGGCTGCCGCTTAAAGGTGCTCAGGAGCTTGGGGATATCGGTGACATTGCCGAATCCGTGGAATGCACCACCATCGATGATGACAGAAAGGTTTACTGTGGCGGTCTTAAGGATTCAGCAGAAAAGGAACTCACCATCTACTACTACGATGATGACGATGACCAGCGGGCTCTCATTGCCGCCGCCGAAGCACAGCAGACTGTCCGCATTCGTCATCAGTGGCCGAACGGCACCAGAGCCACCTACGATTTGAAGCTTCTCGGCTATCAGATTATGTCCGGCTCTGCAGACGGTTTTATGCAGCTTAAGGTTTCCGGCAGACAGGCATCTGATGTTGTCTGGTCAAATGCCGATGCGGCTGAACAGACTCAGACTCAGACAGATGAACAGGAAGGAGAATAACCATGTCTTATTTAGATCAAATCAAGGGGCTGAAATTCAAAGTCAGCAAGGTAACCGTTGATGGTGTGGACTTTTACCTCCGTGAACTTTCCGGCAAGGCGCGTCTCGACTTTGAAGGTGAGAAGGATTTACAGCTTCGTGTTCTTAAGATGATGCACGCATCCCTTTGTGACGCTGACGGCAACCTCACCGAAAAGCTGGAAGACTTTGATGCCTTTATGGAATCAGTGCCGAACAAGGTACTGCTTCAGCTCGTTAATGCCTTCTCGGCTCTCAACATCACGTGTGAAACACACCTAAAAAACTAATCCGGGGCAGTTTTGTATTCAGACTGGCGGTGAGAATTGCCCGGGAGCTTCACCGCCCAATCTCTGAAGTTCTTGAATACCCCACCACTGAGTTCAACTACTGGTCGATGGTTTTTCAGGAGGAATACTACGAAACGCATCCGAAAGAGAGATACAAAAGTGGTATGACTGAGTGCGATTGTGCCGATGAGATTGAGAAATTCAGAAAGCTGATGAAATAGAAATAATACGAATAAAATTGATATTGGTTTCACAATTCAATAGAATACGGGACACATTAAGACTATTAAGGAGAATTTGTGAAAATATTCAAGATTATGCTGCCGGTTATTGCACTTTTGGCAGTGGGCACAGGATGTGCGAATAAGAACGATGTTAACAACAATGCTGATAACAATATTAAAGTAGCAGAGCAGCACAACAACGAAGAATTACTTGATAACGCAAATCGAATTCTATATGAAGATTGTATAAGTCTGAATATTGGAGCTGCATGTAACAGCTTGGGGTATTCATATAGTGAGGGCCGGGGTGTAAAACAGGATTACAGCAAAGCAAATATTTACTATGAAAAAGCCTGCAACCTGAATGAAGGTATCGGATGCTCTAGCTTGGGAAATTCATACAACTTCGGGCAGGGTGTAAAAAAGGACTACAGCAAGGCAAATATTTACTTTGAAAAAGCCTGCAACCTGAACTATGGTGGCGGATGCATTGGCTTGGGAAATTCATACAAATTCGGTAAGAGTGTAAAACAGGACTACAGCAAAGCAAATATTTACTACGAAAAAGCCTGCAACCTGGACGTTGGTATGGGATGCGACTACTTGGGAGATTCATATTTCAACGGTGAAGGAGTAAAACAAGATTATAAAAAAGCTAATACATACTACGAAAAAGCCTGCAACCTGAACGAAGGTATCAGATGCATCATCTTGGGAAATTCATACTATAACGGTCACGGCGTAAAACAGGATTATAAAAAAGCTAACACATACTACGAAAAAGCCTGCAACCTGAACGATGGAGGCGGATGCGACAACCTAGGTTTTGCGTATCAACTCAGTAAAGGTGTAAAACAAGACTACAACAAAGCCAAATCTTATCACGAAAAAGCCTGCAATCTGGATTACGGCAATGGTTGCCTGAGTCTGGGAGTTTTATACTTTAAAGGTCTTGGATTAAGACGGGATATGAGTGTAGCTGTAAGCTATTTTGAAAAGGGCTGTGACCTAAAAAGTAATATTGCCTGTAATAATTTAGGAATTTTATACGAAAATGGCCAAGGCGTAAGACAGAACAGAACTACAGCAAAAGAATATTTCGGAAAATCTTGTGATTTAGGCAATCAGCAAGGATGTGATAGTTACCGCAAGCTGAACGAGCAGGGTTACTAACCGCTATACACATTTCAAATATAACCAATGAAGGATCTCTAACGAGATCCTTTTTTTATTTTTACGGAGATCAAAATGAACGACAGCACCATCAGGCTTTCTGCCGACACGTCCGCTCTGACGGATTCACTCTCCAAAATTGCCGAAGAGATGACGGCCATGAAGGACGCTGTTTCCTCCTCTGCTGCCGCCATGGGAGCAAACCTTGATGCATCCGCTAAACAGGCAGAGACCACCAATGCCGCTATTCACGGACTTGATGAGAGCGTTAAGACCGTAACCGACTCCATCAACGAGCAAACCAAAACCGTAACAGACCTTGGCACCAAGCAGAGCAAGGTCACCAAGGAAATCAGCAAGGCTCTTGAAACTCAGAACTCTCAGCAGAAGGATGCCAATACCACTCTTGCCGAGCAGAAGAAAATCATGCAGGAGCAGGAAACAGAAATCAAGAAGGTCACCAAAGCCGTGGACAGTCAAACCGGAGTTCTGCAGAAAAATGCCGGCGGCTGGAAAATGCTGATGACCGGCTTTGCCATCAAATTTGCCTCTGAAGTTGTTGATGGTTTTAAGAGCATAATTTCCACCGGACTTGAAGCCTCCCGTGTTTACGAGGACATGTCAGCAAGACTTACACCGCTGGTTGGTGATTTGGAAACTGCTCAGAAAACCTTCTGGAGCCTTAACGGTCTTGAGGATGAGACAGCAACTGCTACCGACAAGCTCGCTAAAGCCTTTGTAGACCTTGGCAACAACGGACTTACCAACTCAAATGAGCAGCTTAAGACCTATGCCACCATTGCTCATGGCACCGGTAGAGACATCAACACTCTGACTGATGCGGTTATTGCTTTCTCCCAGGGCTCCACCAAGGCACTGAGGCAGTTCGGCATTACGGCAAAGGACAATGGTGACACCATCTCCTTAACCTACAAAGGCTCCACCACCGAGATTGAAAAGAACAGCAAAGCTCTTGATGAGTACCTGAATCAGCTTGCCAGAAACAACTTTGACGGAGTGCTGGAAGCTAAGCTCAACACTGTATCTGCCGCCACCGGAAGACTGGATAACGCCTGGGGGACTTTCTGCACCAGACTCATGCAGTCAAACGGTGGTTTCGGTGAACTCATCATTATGGGTAATGACTTTCTTGCCAACACCCTGAATGGTATTTCTGAATGGCTGGATGATCCGGCAGTTACCGAGTGGTTTCACAATCTTGCCAAAACGGTACGTGAGACCTTCGAGGGAATACGCACCGCATGGGAAGGTGTGAAGGCCTTTTTCAGTGATACCCTTGAGCTTATCGGTATTGAGATGAAGGACGGTACCGGGAGCTGGAAACTCTTCTTTTCAAACTTTTTTCAGTTTGCTCAGATTGGTCTTCTTGAGCTTAGTCAGAAAGTCGGAGAACTCTGGGATAACACCATAG
>JAEEGG010023797.1_pt1 | contig 11935 bp, 8 predicted proteins | sample 9134161 | NCBI WGS metagenome assembly JAEEGG01 (sample SAMN16246543, study PRJNA631951) | gut metagenome | biome: gut microbiome; feature: rumen; material: CR-attached | host: Bos | place: Iran: Karaj | collected 2018-10 | reverse complement strand
TGCAAAAATGCGAGAAAAAAGGACCAGTTGACGAATTTGTTTGCCACTACAAGACCTGTTTCGACTCAGAAAAAAGGCTTTACCGTGAATGCTCTCGGACAGAAGGTGCTGAAAAACACTGACCGCGGGGAATTGCGTAAATTGCCGAAGGGACGGTATTTCCTAAAATAAAGGACTCCGGTGTGGCGGTTTTGTTCCGCCATATTGGTTTTATCGCATAATGTGGACTTTAAATTTGCAAAACTGTGGACAATAATGTATATTGTATTTAGACGAAAGAACGGCCTGTGGCCTATAGACGAGAGACGAAAGAAATGAAAAATTAAAGATGAAAAATTAAAAATTAAAAGTGAAGAATGAAAATGTCATGTTGAGCGAAGCGAAACATCCAGGCTAAAACATAACTGGATCCTTCTTGCTTCGCAATCAGGATGACGTCCTTGCTAACCACTAATCACTTCCTACTAACCTCACACCTCAAAGCGAGTTTACGAGCGACCTCAAACCTCATACCTCATAGCCCAATGATTAACATCTTTGAATATCTGAATTACCGCGATTTTTTGAAAGACGCTTACGAAGAGCGCCATGCAGGCGATTGGCGTTTTAGTCATCGTTATATTGCGGAAAAAGCGGGTTTTGATTCATCGATGTTCAATAAGATTTTGCAGGGCAAGCGCAATTTGACGGACCGTCTGGTTGAAACGTTTGCTTCTATCTTTTGCAGTGACGAACGTGAAAAGTCTTATTTTGCCAATATGGTGGCGTTTAATCAGGCGAAAACGCACTCTGAAAGCCGCCAGTTCCTTGAAAAGCTTGTTGCTTCCAAGGAATGCAAGGTCGAAAATTTGGCGAAGGATCAGTTTGAATATTTTGACCACTGGTATCATGCTGTTGTTCGTGAGTTGGTGACGTTCTATCCGTATGTTGGCGATGATGCTGCACTTGGGTTGATGGTGCGCCCGCCGATTTCCGCTAGCCAGGTCAAGTCTTCGATTGCGCTTTTGGAACGCCTCTCGATGATCAAGAAAAACGAGACGACCGGTTTTTATGAACAAACACAAGGCCTGGTTTCCAGCGGTTTTGAATCGTACAACACGGCGGTAAACGCTTATATCCAGCAAAATTTGGATGTGGCGCAGACGGCGATGGACCGCTTTGGTCGCGAAGAACGCAATCTCTCGACGCTTGCGTTTGGCTGTGACGAGGCAACTTACAGCGAACTGGTCGAAATGGTTCGCAGGTTCCGTCGAGAAGTTCTCGCTAAAGTCGAACAATGCCAAAAACCGAATCGCGTGTTTCAGCTGGGAATGCAACTGTTCCCGCTTTCGGACCCGTATCCGCCACCGCAGAGGCGAGGGCGCAAACGCCGTATTCGCGGCGCAGAGATTCAGAATTTACCGGCAACTGAAGATGCCTCAAACGAATCTTGTGATGTTGTCGGATTGCGCAATGCTTGCGCTTTAGACAATTCCGTTGAAATCCGAGGGGGCAATCATGAAAATTAGTTGGAGGACGATTGCTCAAATGCGTTTGCTTGCGTTGCTTGGTGCGCTTGCTCTAAGTTTTGTTGCTTGTGGCGACGATAGGGTTGCTGGCGGCACGGAAGCGGAATCGACAATCGCTTTGTATGTCCAAATGGCAGATGGAAAGCCTGCTCCAATGGCGCGTGTCCGGATTCTGCCTGACGATTACCTTTCTAGCGGCCCTGCGGAAAACGCTTGGAACGAAACCAACGAGGATGGGCATGTTTCGTTTGAAGTTCGCAACGGTCGCTACACCATTGAAGCGCGCAACGTGAGTAAATCCGAGGCTTCGGGGGCTATCCATACGGTTGCTCTCGAAGATTCCAAGATTGATACGATTAAACTCGGCGAACTTTCTTCTATTGAAGGATATGTTGTGCTTGGCGAGTCCCCGATTGTTCGCGTGGCAGGTCTCGACCGTTATGTTGTTCCTGATAGCACTGGGCATTTTGTAATCGATTCCTTGCCGCAGGGGAGTTTCGATGTGCAAATCGGCGACCCGGAAGAGGTCCATTCCGTAATGGTTCAGTCGAATGCTGGTGATACGTTGTTTGTGGATGGTTCCGATACCTCGTCCAGCATTAAGGTTGTAAACTCCAAGATGGGCGTGACGACGAAATATCCTGAGAAAGACTGGAATGCTCATGAATCGTTGCTCAAGGAAATCAATGGCTTTGCCGTAGGGACTCTTGGGGCTGCGGGCCTCACGGACAGTACTGGAAAAGTAAATAAGGCGGAAGGTGAAATTTGCGTTGTTACGACGACGGACGATTTTGTCGATGTTGTCGATTCGGCAAATGTGGACTCTCTAGGCAAACCTGCGACGACGAGCGCTGTTGCTCCTGGTTCTCTTCGTGAATGTGCTGAGAAGGACGGTGCAGTGTGGATTTTGTTCAAGAAAAACGGAAAATACAATTTGCAATCGCCGTTACGCATCAAGTCCAACAAGACGATAGATGGTCGCGGTCGCGATGTCCGCATTACGGGCATGGGTATTTTGACAAACGAGTCCTCTAATCTCATTTTTGAAAACCTGACTTTTACGGCGCCTTCGATTACGGTGAAAGATACGACGAGTCGTCGTGCGCTTTCCATACATAACCGCACGCACCATGTCTGGGTCGATCATTGTACGTTCGAAGAATATCCGCTAATTTTGGTGGATGTTAAACGAAGTTCGTATGCGGTTACGTTATCTTGGAATCGTTTTGAAAATGGTCAGTCCGGTATTTTGTTTGGACTTGAACCTGATATTTTCGTGGATTCTTTACAGACTTTGACGTTGCATCACAATTATTTCGAAAACCTGGAAAAGGTGGGAGTCCTTGCTCGTCATGGTAAAATACATGCGTACAACAATTTCTTCTTCGATGTAAAGCAAGCGGGAATGGAATGTACCGATTCTGCGGCTTGCTATATCGAAAGCAACGTCTTCAATAACGAAACACCAGTCTCTGTTTATCGACTCGAAAACGAAGACGGGTCGCCGGACAAGACAACGAAGGGATTTGTCTATATGATTGACAACTGGTTCGGTCGCAGTGGCAAAAATCTCTCGGGCGATGCAAGAGGATTCAAACCGGATTACAAGGTTTCGTCTGATGAGTCTGGTGCTGACCTCGCTGTTCGCGTGAAAAACGAAGCCGGCCCTCGGTAAATTCTACCAATTCAATCTACCAACTAATGACCATTGACCTATAGCTAAAATTAACAGGATCCTTCGGCAAAGCCTCAGGATGACGCTGAAAAAATCCCTAATTCCGAACTCAGGACTCAGAATTTACTACATTTGCGCCGTACAAAATCAAGGAGCAATAATGCTTAAATCTACATTGCAACAGACCGATCCGGAAATCTACAACATCATCCAGGAAGAAGCCGAACGCCAGGAATATGGCATCGAACTCATCGCTTCCGAAAACTACACCTCCAAGGCCGTCATGGAAGCCATGGGCTCCGTGCTGACCAACAAGTACAGCGAAGGCTACGTGGGCAAGCGCTACTACGGTGGTAACGAAGTGATCGACAAGATGGAAGCTTTGGCCATCGAACGTTGCAAGAAGCTCTTTGGTTGCGACCACGTGAACATCCAGCCGCTGTCCGGTTCTCCGGCCAACGCCGCTGTCTATTTCGCCGTTCTCAAACCGGGCGACAAGGTCCTCGGCCTCAAGCTCGACCACGGTGGACACCTTTCTCACGGCCATCCGGTGAACTTCTCCGGTATGCTTTACAACTTCGTGCAGTACGAAGTCGATAAGGAAACGGGCCGCATCGACATGGACAAGGTTCGCGAAATCGCCCTCCGCGAAAAGCCGAAGATGATTCTCGCCGGTTTCTCTGCTTACAGCCGCAACCTCGACTGGAAGCGCTTCAAGGAAATCGCTGACGAAGTCGGCGCTCTCACGATGGCTGATATTTCTCACATCGCAGGCCTCATCGCCGGTAAGGCTATCGAATCTCCGGTGCCGTATTTTGACATCGTGACGACCACGACCCACAAGACTCTCCGTGGCCCGCGTTCTGCTATCATCATGTGCAAAGATCGCACCATCCAGAAGATGGTCAAGGGCGAACTCAAGGACGTTTCCCTTGCCAAGGAAATTGACAAGGGCGTGTTCCCGGGCATGCAGGGTGGTCCGCATGACCACATCAACGCCGGTAAGGCCGTTGCATTCCTCGAAGCTCTGCAGCCGGAATTCCAGGTCTATGCAAAGAACGTTATCAAGAACGCTCAGGCTATGTGCGCCGAAATGCAGAAGCTCGGCTACAAGGTCATCAGCGATGGCACCGACAACCACCTCATCGTGGTGGACATGACCTCCAAGGGCGTTTCCGGTAAGGAAGCCGAAGTCGCTATGGAAAAGGTCGGCATCTCCTGCAGCCGTTCTACGATTCCGTTCGATCCGCGCAAGCCGATGGATCCGTCCGGTGTCCGTCTTGGTACTGCCGCTATCACGACTCGTGGCTTCGACGAAGAAGACACTCGCGAAGTGGCCCGCATCATCGACCGCGCTATCCAGGCCAAGGACGACGATGCCGCTCTCGCCAAGATCCGTCAGGAAATTGTCGAACTCTGCAAGAAGCACCCGCTTTATAAATAACCGCTCGCGCTAGACTAGGGGATTAAATTGCTCCGGTCTGCGCTCGCTCTCGCAATCACGCCTCGTTAATACGAGGCGTTTGTTGCTCACACAAGTAAAGTGTAGCGGGGCAAACGCTCCGCACATTGCGTCATCCTGAGACCACGAAGTGGTCGAAGGATCCAGTGAATTTTGCCCTCGGTTAAAACCGGGGGCTTTGCTGTTTTTTGAATAGCTTGTTTTGTATATTGCGGACAAGTAAATTTGGTCCATTGTACAGAATTTAGAAATGAATAATATTTGTGCTTTTATCTTGTCAACCGTAATGTTTTTCCTTGCTGCGTGCAGTGAAAGTGACACATCCGTGAATCCGGATGATAAAATGAGTTCCTCTCTATCTTCTTCATCTAGTAAACAAGAAAAAGAAAAGTCAAGTAGCAGTTCCGCAAAATCAAGCAGTTTTAAACCTTTATCGAGCGAGTCCGTTAAAAAAGTTGATGATGGTTGTGTGTATGATACTATGACAAATACACTCAAAGATTTGCGTGATGGACAGACGTACAAAACGGTTAAAATTGGTGATCAGGTGTGGATGGCAGAAAACCTCAATTACAAAACGGTAAATAGCTTTTGTTATAACAATGATGACAATAATTGCTCTAAATACGGACGACTTTATACTTGGGCAACTGCAATGGATAGTGTTGGTGTATTCAGTGAAAATGGCAAGGAATGCGGTTTTGATAAAAAATGCTCGCCGACATATCCGGTACGTGGAATTTGCTTTAACGGATGGCATATTCCCGATGCTAGTGAATGGAATAGGTTGTTTGCGATGTCAGATGATTCTATAGGATCGAAACTTAAGTCTAATTTTGGTTGGATTCGTGATAGTCTTAATGGTACGGATTTATTCGGCTTCTCTGCACTCCCTGCAGGTTACAGAGATTATCTTGGCCGTTATTATGGTGATAGAACCGAAGCTTGTTTTTGGAGCTCTACAGAACGAAATTGGTATGATGCGCGTTATGTGAGTTTGCAGGGCTACAATGGTGAGGGTGCCAAATGGGGCTACGAAAAGAATTATGCCATTTCTATCCGTTGTATTAAAGACTGAATTCTCATTTTGTCAACGATTAATCTAGCGCAAAACATTCTTCTCTAGCGAAATAAGCGTATATTCCTATACGTATGGAATGTTTGAAAACTTCTCTTTGCGCGGCGTTTTCGTTTGCCGCTTTTTCTGCCGTTTCTGTGTTTGCTGGCCCGATTACTACGGTTCCTTGGAACGGTCATCCGGGAGCGGCGACTTTTACGTTTGATGATGGTCTCCATTCCCAGACGAACAACCTCACTTTCTTGGATAACATGCCCGAGGCGAAGGTGACGTTTTTTGTCTGTACTGGAACGATGGGATTTTCAAGCAATTCGCAGCCTCACCTGAATTACGCCAAGAAAGGCCACGAAATCGGGAACCATACGGCAAATCATAAGAAATTGACGGATAACGGTGTCGATCTCAATTCGGAAATTGGCGGTGCGGCTCAGAAACTGCGTGGCATGGGTGTGGAGGCGACTTCCTTGGCGACTCCGTACTGCGCGCAGAATGCGACGGTCAAGAACGCTATTAATCAGGAGCATTTTATCAACCGCGGGTGTGGCGGTGGCGGCCTCATGGGTTGGGACAACGAACCGGACTGGATGCAGATAGATTCGCATTACTGGCAGGCGAATAGCAGTGTCGCAAGTTTCAAAGGTAGCTTAGATCAGGCTGCGGGCGGCAAGTGGCACGTGCAACTGAACCATGGCGTCGGTGGAGACTGGGACGTAATTTCTGCGGCCGATATCAAGACGCTAATTCAATATGCGGTGCAAAAGAATTTGTGGGTGGAGACGTTCTCTACGGTGGGTGCTTACCTGCGTGCGCATTTCACGATTGACAAGGCGACCGCGACGAATACGGCGAACGGTTATACGGTCAAGTGGACGTCCCCGCATGCGCACATGCCCAAGAGCGTGCCGCTTCGCGTGAAAATCCAGGATGCCCAAGGCAAGACTGTAAGCCAAAAGGGGAAGGCTGTTCAACCGAATTCCGACGGTACTTATACCATCGAGTTCATGGCGCTCGAACTAGAAGTTTCCGGAGAATCGGTTGAAGTCAAATCATCGAGTTCTATTGCTGCTGAATCTTCAAGTTCTGCGAATCAGGTTGTTTCTAGCTCGTCAGTTTCGGCGACGTCTTCTTCTACGGCTGTAGTGTCAAGTTCTTCGGGAACGAATGCGGTTGTGTCGAAGATTGCTCTTGAACGTGGTGCCGTTATGGTTCGCTGCCAGGTGTTCGACTTGAGCGGTCAACAGGTCAAGTCCGCAAATGTGATGGCGGGTTCACCAACCGAGGTTTGGAATAACGTTAAGACCGGGCTCCGGAACGGCGCGTACATTTTGCAATATGGCGATGGCCTCAGTTCACATATTGTAAAAGTACTGAAGTAGCCTTCTTTTTGGAAGGCCGCGGCGCCCGCTTTATGCATTTATCGTCGAAAAAACAACTTCCAACTTCTTACTTTCTACTTCCGACTGAAAAATAAAACCTATCTTTACCGCATAAATACGAGGTTTTATGCAGTCTTGGACAGAAATCAAGAAAATCGAGAATCCCACCGAAGAAGAGCAACTTGAGGCCATCAAACTCAACTGGTATGCCATCAGCCTCATCCAGAATCCGACTGAAACGGTGCAGAAGGCTGCATTTGAAAAAAATGCGCAGGCTATTCTTTATGTGAAAAATGGTCTGTGCGATGCATTGAAGGAATCCTTGAATGCGATGGACGAGGCCAAGTTCCTCGCCGAGTTTAAGGCGGAACCGAATCTGCTTAAGTTCGTGACGAATCCGGTGCTGCTCAAGGCTGCTGTTTCGCAGGACTGGAAAATCGTTCGCAAAATAGACGGTGCGTCCGATGAACTTTGGGCCGAGGCTGTTCGTCAAAGTGCAGATGCTTTGAAATTTATTCGCAATCCTGGTGAAAAAGTGCTTGTGGCGGCTGTCGAACGCGACTGGAAATATCTTCAAGATATTGAAAATCCGACGGCGGCTGTTGTCGTGGCTGCTGTGAAACAGGACTTCCATGCGTTCGAGTACGTGAGCATTCGCCGCCGTACCGAGGCCGTGCAGCTTGCCGCAGTCCGCACGGACTGGCGTTGCATCCAGTATTTGCAACGTGCAAGCGAAAACGTGCAGATGGAAGCCGTTCGCCACTCGAAAGAGGCGTTTAAGCTTATCAAGAATCCGGCTCCGTCCGTCAAGGAACTCTGCGAATAGGTGCTGCAATGGGTGAGGTGACGCGTCATCCGTTGTTGAAAATAGACAACGTCACGTTTCGTTATCCGAAATCGGAATCGGATGCGCTTTCTCACGTATCGTTAGAAATCCCGCAAGACTCGTTTTTTGCGCTTCTGGGTCCGAATGGAGCTGGCAAGACGACTTTGTTACGGCTCTTGTGCGGGCGAATGCATCGCTTTGATGGCTCCCTCAAAATTGATGACGGAATGCGCAATGATGCGGGTTTTCTGGATTCGAAAAAGTATGGCGTGTTGCTCGAAAATCCGGGCATTTATCCGAAACTCACGATTGAAGAATACCTCCACTTTTTTACGGGCTTTTATGGACTTGGCGAGGGCGCTTGGTTAGAAGGCGGCTCGGTCTATAACCGTTGCTTGTCGCTTACGGAACGGCTGGATTTGCCTCCGCTGGATACGCGCATGGATGCACTTTCGCTCGGAAACCGTCAGAAGGTGCAGATTGTCCGTGCCTTGTTGCATAATCCAACGCTATTGATTCTCGATGAACCGGTGGCGAATCTAGACCCGAAATCTCGCGAAACGGTCTGGAAACTCCTTGATGAATGGCGAAAGGAAAATCATGGAACGGCGATAGTTTGTTCGCACGTGCTTGCTGAAATGGATCAATGGGCTACGGATTATGCGATTATCGATCGCGGCCAGGTCTTGGAATTTGGGAAAAATCCGGGCCTCGGGAATGCTTCCGTGGCGACACATTTTGAATTGAAATTTGAAAGCGCTGTTACTCGCGAACAACTTGAAAGTGCTTTAAAAAATGCAGGGCTTGCTCCATCGCAAATTACCGCCAAAGGCAAATCCCTCGCGGACATTTACCGCTCGATTATCCGATAAAAACTAGAACGCTTGCGACAGGTCGAATGCGAAGCGGCCCCATTTAAATTTCATGGAGTTCTTCTTGTCTTCGTCATAGCTGGTTATGCCTGTGACGATTGCATAATCGAGGCGGAACGTGAGGAACTGCCAACGATAGCGGATGCCTAGACCGAGGCTACCTTCCTGCGCGTCTTCGTAGCTTTTGTCCTTGGTATCGACAACTCTAGCCCAGTCGAAGAACTGTACGATTTGCCATGCCCTCAACGATTTCCATGGGAACGTCCAACGGATTTCTTCGTTGACGCGGAAGTACATCGGCGTGAGAGCGGTGTTGATGACCTCTTTGGATACTTCTTCGGTGACTTGTGTGCCATCGTCCTGTTTCTTGGTGACTTGCTCGGTCTTGGTTGTCGTGTAACCGGCATAAATGCTACGGAAACGGTAGCCGCGTACAGAACGGGAGCCGCCTTGATAGAATACGCGAGCGTCGTCTTCGATAGCCGTGTTGAAGAACCTGCCGACGCTTCCGCTGAGCGCTCCGTAGAATGTCCAGAACAAAGGCCAGTAAACGTTTGCAGTCGCTTCGCCGTAGGTATAGACGTGACCGTCCCTGTAGTCTTCTTTTCCACTGAAGTTTGTGCCAAGGCCCGCTAATGGCATAACGCGGATACCTTTCGTCGGGTTGAAGTAGTCGTCCGTGTAGTCGAATGTCAAACCGATTTCGCCCTTGAGCTTGAAGAGTTTATCTTCATTCTTGTTCACGTAACGCGTATCGATTGTTCCGCGGAACTTGATATTGTTTGTAATGCCGAATGTCAGGTCGCCACGGTTGATGATTTCGTAACGTTCTTCGACGCTATCGGGGTAGGCGGGCGGGTTGATTTTTTCGTGGTTGAACGAAACGCGATCTACAAAGCGAATTGCGGTCGGAATGAAGGTGAACGATGTCCCGAACAAGAGTGGGTTTGCGTATCCAAATGTGATTTCTTGCTTGTTCTGTGCGATTTGTACGCTTGTCGAAAATTCATGGAACTTTCCAAAAAAGTTCTTGTGGTCTGCGTAAGCCAGTGCTCCGAAACCATAAATTTCTTCAAAGAAGAATCCATATCGTGTTTCGCCAGGAACACGTTCAACGACATCCAAGTGGATATCCGAAAGTCCATCTTCGCGTAATTCGTCATTCAGCTTGACTTGCGTAAACAGCTGTGTTGAATACAGTTTACTTTTGAAGTTGAAATATTGGTTACCGTCAATAATTTGACCTTTCGGAATCCGCCAAAGCGAAGAAAGCCAAGATGTATTTGTGAGTCCTGGCTCTGGTTCCGATTTTTTTTCGAATTTGCTCTTCGTCCGTTGTGTCGTAGTGATAATGTTGCCCATCAAGACTTTGGGACCTGGGGTAACGTTGATGACCACGTTAACCTGCTTTGCGGTTGTATCAACGTGCTCTTCGGATGAAATATAAACGTGTAAGTTACCTTGTTTGCGGTAAGCCGACTGAATCTCTTGAAGGTCGTCCGAAATATCTTCTTGGTTGTAATAACGGTGCTTCAAGATTTTCAACGAAGTCAAGTCTATAGGAATAGGCTCGTCGCCGGATGAAATGATTTTGGCATCGTTGAATCTGTAGCATTCCCCTTCGTTGACTGTGATGTTGTAGTTGCGCTGAATCTTGTTGTCGGACAACGGCTCACGTTCTATTTCCAACTTCAGGTCAAGGCTGTAGTAGCCACGGGAATAGTAAAGGGCCTTTACGTTTTCCGTCGAGAGACGCATCAAGAAGTCTTGCTTGATTGTATCCAGTTGGGCGAATTCGTCAGGAATATCGAGTTGCTCGTTCAACTGAAATTTCGAGAATACCTTGTTCCCGGAAATCTTGACAGACCAGGGACTTTTCTCATCTGTATCGGCAATCGCAAGCGACGAAAAAAACAATAATGCGCAAATCAATAAAATCATTTTGCTTTCTCCGTGGGCTTGGTTGCCGTGCTGTCGCTATCCGTGTCGTTGGGCTGGCGCATCGCTCTTGGCGGGCGGACTGTTTCGCAATGCCCGATTCCCAAGATACATGGATTCCAGTACTTATACGAGTAGTTCATGCCGATGTTCTTTTCGACGCGGCTTTCGCTATTGCTTTCGGTTCCGCTGCTAGCCGTGTATTGCTTTGAAATAAGCAACCCGTTCACCGATAGCGACGGTGAAAGGTGATTCTTGTGGGAATATTCTTTTTCCTGGAAGAACGGAAGCTTGTACGTAACGCCGAATTGCAAGGCTTGATCGTAAATCGGGTCGATGCTTTGATCCTGTGTATAACCGAGAATGAGACTTAGGTTCTTGACCCAGCGATCCAAGGAAATCGGGATCTTGACATAGGAGGAATCCTTTTCGTTGTTGGAATTGTCGAACAGCATCACCTTCATGTCGATATCGCCGATGTAGTCGCCACCAAGGGTCTTGTTGGCTGTAGAAGCGATGACCTTGCCGAGAGCCTTGCCGGCAAGCTTGTTCCAGTCCGCATCGCCAGATTCGTTCGCCACGCATCCAAGGAAGATGTTGTAGTAAGTCGCTGCCGCCGATGATTCCGTTCCGCAGTTGGAGCTCGGCGTTGGCTGTAGGTTCGTTATAGTTCCCTGAATGTCAAAGTTGATTGGACATGTCGCTTTCTCGCTGTCGTCGGGTTCCGAACAGTAGGGGAGTTCCTGCATGCTCGAAACATCGACGATGCCGTGCTGCCAAGGAACATCGATCCATGAAATGTTGAATCGGCTCAGCTCGAAATCGTAAAGGCCTTTAATGCCGATGAAGCCGTTGTCCGTGTTGGATATGTCTCCGCGTAGCAAGGGCCTGTTGGATGTGCCGAGACTCGAGATGTCGAGCGTGAACGGGAATGCGGCGAACGGCGAAATGATTTCGACAGAATCGCGTTGCGAGTCGCTGATATGGAACGACAAATCGATCGGGCTTGAAACAGAAATCTTGGCTTCTTTGTCCTTGCTGCGCAAACTTTTAACGGCGTTGTTGAGCATGGACAAAATTTTGTCGAGGGAACTAGGCGTGATTTCGATTTCCAAATCCTTGCGATATACGAACTTGTCTATGATGAAGTTGCCGCTGACGCTCTTGTTCTTAATTTGGCCTTCTTCCGTATGCGGAATG
>JAEEGG010023793.1_pt1 | contig 11938 bp, 13 predicted proteins | sample 9134161 | NCBI WGS metagenome assembly JAEEGG01 (sample SAMN16246543, study PRJNA631951) | gut metagenome | biome: gut microbiome; feature: rumen; material: CR-attached | host: Bos | place: Iran: Karaj | collected 2018-10 | reverse complement strand
GTAGCGCCACGTGATGTGGCACGACGCATGAACTGCCTCTTCGTAGATGCCAACCAGCTGACGCACGACTTGGAGCAAGGGCTCGGAACCGAAGCCTCCAAGCGTCTGCACATGTGGTTCCTGCCTGGCCAGGAGCCATCGGAACCCAAGGGCAAGCAGGACAACACCCACTATAATATATATGGTGCCCATCAGGTGGCCCGCTTGCTGGCCGATGCCATGTGCCAGGAAGTGCCGCTGCTGGAGAAATATCGCGTGGAAGCCGACATCACCGTCGACCGACTGGGGCGTGGCCAGTTCCTCTCGCTCGATGATGCGCTGAAAGGCCTCGACCCGCTGAAGCCCTGCACTATCCAGATACTGGGTGGAGAGTGGCAGAAGCCACAATTGCCCAAGAAGTCGAAAGTCAGCTTCGTGCTGCGCGAGGGGGCCACGTGGACAGAATAAACTATTACCATAACGATGAAACGACTAACTGCTTTCTTGGCGGGACTGATGCTGATGTGCACCGCCGCCAATGCCAAGGTGAGGCTTCACCACCTCATTGGCAACAACATGATTATCCAACAGCAAACCGATGTACGCCTGTGGGGATGGGCACAGCCAGGGCGCACGGTGAAGGTCAGCACTTCGTGGAGCAACGAAGTGGCCACCGCCAAGACCGATAAGAACGGACGATGGCTCGTCAGCGTGAAATCGCCCCAGGCATCCTACACACCGCTTTCCATCACCTTCGACGATGGCGAGAAGACCACCATCACTGGTGTGCTGGCAGGCGAGGTGTGGGTGTGCGCCGGACAGTCGAACATGGAGATGCCCGTGAAAGGCTTCTGGCAGTGTCCCGTAGAGGGTTACAACGAATGGGTGGTGGAGTCGACGAAGCACAAGGCCGTGCACAGCGTGAAGATTCCCAGCATCATGCGCAGCGAGCCGCAAGACGATGCCGAATGTGAGTGGAAGGCGTGCAACCCAAAGACGGTGGCCGACTTCTCGGCCACAGGCTATTTCTTTGCACGCGCCCTGCATCAGATGCTCAACATCCCCATCGGCATCATCGAGGCCAACAAAGGAGGCACACGCGTGGAGAGCTGGCTCACCAAGGAGAACCTGACGAAATACACCTCCGACCCTGTCGACTCTGCAGCCATTGCCGCCCAATGGCCCATGGACTACCACCGCTCGCTGCTCTGGGGCAACGGCACCTTCAACCCCATCCTCAACTACACCGTCAAGGGCATCGTCTTCTATCAGGGATGCTCGAATGTGGGCGACCCGGGCGACCAATACTCCCAGCGATTGAAGCTCCTCGTCGACCAATGGCGCAGCCAGTTCAGGCTGGGCGAGATTCCTTTCTACTTCGTAGAGATTGCGCCCTACCACTACGACGACGTGAATGGCGACAACGGTGCCCGACTGCGTGAACAGCAGTGGAAAGCGGCACAAATCATCCCCAACAGTTCGCTGGTGTGCACCGCCGACTTGGTTTATCCCTATGAGTTCACGCAGATACACCCCACGCAGAAGCGCCAGGTGGGCGAACGCTTGGCCTATACGGCACTCAACCGCGACTACGGTTTCGAATCCATCCTCTACAAGAGTTCTTCCTACAAGGACATGATGGTGCAGGGCGATGCCGTCTTCATCCACCTACAGGACAACTACCACAGCGATGCTCCCTTCGAAGACATCAAAGGCTTCGAGGTGGCTGGCGACGACCGTGTGTTCCATACTGCCCAGGCACGCCATTTCTGGCAGCCAGGAGGCGGCTATTGGGACGAAGCCATCCGCGTGAGCAGCCCCGAAGTGCCCCACCCCGTCGCCGTGCGCTATTGCTTCCGCAACTTCCAGCTGGGGAATGTCAAGAACGGAGCCAACCTGCCTCTCTTCCCCTTCCGCACCGACAATTGGTGAACGCCAAGCCCCCTAACGGCAAGCCCCCTCGGAATCGATTGATTCCGAGGGGGCTGCTGTTTGTTTGGAATAAGTTGGTTTGTAAGTGTGTGTTATGACTCGGCTTCAGGAATCACTGAGACAACACTCTTGTTGTGGAAACCACGATGGAAATTCACCGTGCCATCAATCAGAGCGAAGAGTGTGTCGTCCTTGCCAATGGCCACGCCATTGCCAGGATTGTGATGGGTGCCACGCTGGCGAACGATGATGTTGCCGGCCTTCACCTTCTGACCACCCCAAATCTTCACGCCAAGTCGCTGGGCTGCACTCTCGCGGCCGTTCTTAGAACTACCTACACCTTTTTTATGTGCCATAATTCTGTTCCTCCTTTAAGCGATTACTTGTTTAACTTCTACCTGAGTGAACTGCTCACGATGACCGTTGCGCTTGCGGGAGTCCTTGCGACGCTTCATCTTGAAGACGATCACCTTGTCGCCCTTCACCAGCGGGTTCACTACTTCTACTACTACCTTTGCACCCTCTACGGTGGGGGCGCCAACCTTCACGGCTCCGTCGGCATCCACCAGGAGCACCTTGTCAAATTCAACAGTCTTGCCGGCCTCCACGTCTTTCATGTGGTGCACGAAGAGCTTTTTGCCCTCTTCAGCCTTGAACTGCTGACCCTGAATTTCTACAATTGCGTACATTGCTTTTTTCTTGTATTGTTTTTAGGGATTTTTCCGAGAGGCGGTGCACGTCCGTGCACACTTCACCCAGCCCCTACGGACTCACATTTCGGGCTGCAAAGTTACTCATTTTATTTGTCAAAACGGCTCTTATCTTCTCTGCAACCAAAAAGTTTAGCAACATTTAACAGTTTGAGGGCATGCTTGCACCTCTTCTGCTCAGAGGGCCTCGCGGGGTACGAGCTGCTTCAGCGCGCGAATGACAGCATGCGGATCCTTGGCATGGAACACGTAGCTGCCACTCACCAGCACGTCGACACCCGCGTCCACCAGACGGGGAGCCGTCTCGCCCTGCACGCCACCATCGACTTCGATGAGCGCCTTGCTGCCACTCTGGCTGATGAGCTGGCGCAGTCGTCGCACCTTAGGGATGGTGTTCTCAATAAATTTCTGCCCTCCAAATCCTGGGTTGACGCTCATGAGCAGCACCATGTCGACATCTTCGATGATGTCTTCGAGCGTGCTCACGGGCGTTGAGGGGTTGAGGGTGATGCCAGCCTTCATTCCCGCAGCATGTATCTCCTGAATGGTGCGGTGAAGATGCACGCATGCCTCTTGATGAACATTCATCATCATCGCGCCCAAGTGTGCCGTCTGCTCAATGTAGCGCTCGGGGCGCTCTATCATGAAATGAACATCGAGTGGCTTCTGGCACACCTTGGCAACGGCTTCGAGCACAGGGAAACCAAACGAGATGTTGGGCACGAACATCCCGTCCATCACGTCCAAGTGCAACCAGTCAGCATCGCTGGTGTTGAGCATTCCTATCTCGCGGTCGAGATGAAGGAAGTCGGCCGCCAACAACGAGGGAGAAACCTTTGGCATGGGTATAAGAGTTTGTAAATTAGGAGCTTGTTATTAGGAATTTAGAGTTTAACTGTTTAACCTTCAACCATCAACCTTCAACCTTTAACCTTCAACAGTTAAAAGTCAATTGAGGCAATAGGCCTGATGGTTAGTGACTCGATAGGTGTAGGCCAGCTGTTTGATGAGCCTGAGCACCTTTTCGCTTGGTTTCATTTCTTCTGGAGTAAATAATTGCATAGGCATACAGTTTTTATAGATTACTATATATGTAACGCACTTGCCATCACAATTATTATTCACACCAGCGAAAAATTTTCAATGCCCGCCACACCATTCAAAAAGTCGGTGGCCTCCATGCGTTTCTTGCCCGCCAGTTGCAGACTGTCGATGCGCAGCATGCAGTCAGTACAAGCCACATAGAGGTGGCGCTTGTCGCGGCTGAGCGCACCCACCGGCAAGGCCCCAACGGGCGTATCGGTTAGGGTGGCCTTATAAATCTTCAACATGGTGGAGGTGCCATCAGCAGCGGTGAGCATCGTCCAAGCTCCAGGAACCGGCGAGAGGCCGCGAACGAAGTTGAACACCTGCTGGACGGTGGTGCTCTCCCACACGATGCGACAGTTGTCCTTGAACAGCTTGGGGGCCTGATGGCGAGCCAGCGTCTCGTCCTGCTCCATCGCCTGTGGCCGTCCATCGGGAGCAGCAAGGATGTCGTCGAGGGTTTCCATACATACCTGCGCCCCCAAGTGCATCAGCCCATCGTAGACATACTCCACATCTGCGGTAGCGGGGATGTCAAAGGTCTTCTGGCGTATGATGCGCCCTGTGTCGATGTGCTCATCGAGGAAAAAGGTGGTGACACCCGTCTGCGTCTCGCCGTTGATGACGGCCCAGTTGATGGGCGCGGCTCCACGATAGTCGGGCAGCAAGGCGGCATGCACGTTGAACGTGCCATAGCGGGGCATGGCCCAAACCACCTCGGGCAACATGCGGAAGGCCACCACCACCTGCAGATTGGCATCCCACCCTCTCAGCTGCTCCACGAATGTGGGGTCTTTCATCTTCTCGGGCTGTAGCACGGGCAGCCCTTTCTCCTGGGCATAGACCTTCACGGGGGGAGCCTGAAGCACTGAGCCGTGACGCCCCACAGCCTTGTCGGGCTGCGTCACTACGCCCACCACCTGATAGCCATTCTCAACAAGCGCACGCAGGGTGGTCACCGCAAATTCGGGCGTGCCCATGAACACTATTCGCAAATCTTCTTTCTTCATCATGATATTTATATGGAGTGAGTTCGGCAAAGTTACGCATTTTTTGCGAACTTGCAAAAAAAATGTTTGGCAAGTTCGCATAAAAGTAGTAAATTTGCAGCGGCAAAGCGAAAGTGCCCGAAACATCGGGGGCATTCATCAACGAAAACTGGTTTCCACAGAGACGAATGAAGCACATCATTATTTTGGGCGACGGCATGGCCGACCACCCCGTAGAGCGGCTGGGCGGCAAGACGCTGTTGCAGGTGGCCGACAAGCCCATGATGGACTTGCTGGCCCAAAAAGGGCGCACGGGACGGCTCATCACCGTGCCCGAAGGATTCCCACCGGGCAGCGAAGTGGCCAACACCGCCATATTGGGGTATGACCTGAACAAGGTGTATGAAGGACGAGGCCCATTGGAAGCTGCCAGCATAGGCTACCAGCTGGCCGACGACGACTTGGCCCTGCGCTGCAACATCATCACACTCGAAGACGGCAGGATTGTCACACACAACGGCGGCAACCTGCAGACCGACGACGCCCGACAGCTCATCGACTACCTAAACGAGCACTTGGCCAAGCCCATCAATGCAGAGCAGAGGTGCCAGCGGGTGACATTCGTTGCCGGCATACAGTACCGTCATCTGCTTATCATCAAGGGAGGTTCGAAGCACATCGAATGCGCCCCACCCCACGACCATCCTGGAGAGCTGTGGAAGCCCCTGCTGGTGAAGAGCGAGCTACAGGGAGGCGATTCTGCGCTATCACCAAAGCAGACCGCCGACCTCATCAACAACCTCATCATACGCTCGCAACAGTTGCTGCCACAGCATCCTTATAACCAAGCCAAGGCGGCGCAAGGAGAGCGACAAGCCAACAGTATCTGGCCTTGGAGTGGTGGCTACCGCCCCAGCATGCAGACGCTGATGCAGTTGTATCCGCAGGTGAGCAAGGGGGCTGTCATCTCAGCCGTTGACCTCATCCAAGGCATAGGCAAATACGCTGGACTGCGCATTGTGAAGGTGCCGGGAGCCACCGGACTGGCCGACACCAACTACGAGGGCAAGGCCCAGGCTGCCATCGACGCATTGCTGCATGGCGACGACTTCGTTTTCGTACATGTGGAAGCCACCGACGAGGCCGGCCACGATGGCGACCTCGACTTGAAGCTGCGCGCCATTAACTATCTGGACCAGCGACTGCTGCGCCCTATCTATGAAGCAACACTGCAGATGCAACAACCCGTGAGCATCGCCGTATTGCCCGACCATCCCACACCCGTTGAGCTGCGCATCCACGTCAACGAGCCTGTTCCCTTCATCATCTACTATCCTGGCATCGAAGCCGACGACGTGCAGCACTACGACGAGGTGGCCTGCGCCAGCGGCGGCTATGGGCTTCTGCGACTTGAGCAGTTCATGCAAACATTCATGAAACAATAATATATCGCACAAAATCAATCTGATATGAAATACTACAGCACCAACGGAAAAGCACCTATCGCCGACCTGCGCAAAGCAGTGGTGAAAGGCTTGGCCGAAGACCGTGGCCTCTACATGCCCGAAGAAATCATCCCGCTGCCGAAGGCCTTCATCGACGACATGCCCCAGCTGCGATTCCAAGACATCGCCTACAACGTGGCCGCCAACTTCTTCGGCGACGACATCGACGGCGACGCCCTGCAAGACTTGGTTTACGACACCCTGCAGTTCGACTGCCCCGTGGTGAAGGTGAAGGAGAACATCTACGCCCTTGAACTCTTCCACGGACCCACGCTGGCCTTTAAGGATGTGGGTGCCCGCTTCATGGCCCGTCTGCTGGGCTATTTCCTGCGCCAGCGTTCAGTATGTTGTGGTAATACCACAACAAACGGGACAGTGAACGTGCTGGTGGCCACCAGCGGCGACACGGGCAGTGCCGTGGCCAACGGCTTCCTCGGCGTAGAGGGCATCCATGTGTATGTGCTCTACCCCAAGGGAAAGGTGAGCCCCATACAAGAGTGCCAGTTCACCACGCTGGGGCAGAACATCACAGCCGTGGAGATTGATGGCGTCTTCGACGACTGCCAACGGCTGGTGAAGGCAGCATTTATGGACGAAGAGCTGTGCACACGCATGCAGCTCACCTCGGCCAACAGCATCAACGTGGCACGGTTCCTGCCGCAGGCGTTCTACTATTTTAATGCAGTGGCAAGGCTCCACAACTCGCCCGACATCGTGATGTGCGTTCCCAGCGGCAACTTTGGCAACATCTGCGCCGCCCTCTTCGGCCATCAGATGGGACTTCCCGTGAAGCGCTTCATCGCTGCCAACAACGCCAACGACGTGTTCTACAACTACCTGCAGACGGGCGTTTACCAGCCAAAGCCATCTCTACAGACGCTGGCAAACGCTATGGACGTAGGCGACCCCTCGAACTTCGCACGCATCATCAACCTCTACAGCGAGAACGGCAAGCTCAGCGAAGAGCAGACCCACCAGCGCATCACCAGCCTCATCAGTGGGGCCACCTACAGCGACGAGCAAATCAAGGAGACGATGCGCCAGTGCTATGCAGAGACAGGCTACATCCTCGACCCACACGGTGCCTGTGGCTACAGGGCATTGGAAGAGCAGCTGAAGCCCGGCGAGGTGGGCATCTTCTGCGAGACAGCACATCCTGCCAAGTTCAAGGAGAAGGTCGACGACATCCTGGGCATCGACATCCCCATCCCCGAACGGTTGGCAGCCTTCATGCAAGGCACCAATCAGAGCATCCCGCTTTCAGCCGATTTTGCCGAGTTCAAGCAATTCCTGCTCTCAAGAGCTTGAAGTTAAAAATGATTAAGGCAAAAGAAAAATAGCACTTGCAGCAATCACCAACTGCCAACTCTTTCGTACCTTTGCATCCTATTCATCCCATCATTCAAATTATCGTATTCATGAGAAAAGGATTTTTGGCGCTCCTGGCACTGCTTGCCCTCACCTCTCTTCTTGCTTCGTGCAACGACTACGAGACCTATGGCGACAAGAAAGAAAAGGAGCGCAAGGCCATCCGCCAATTTCTGGCCGATTCAAGTTTTGTGGTCATCAGCGAAAGCCAGTTCCACGAGCAGGGCGACGTCACCAATGTCGACAAACGCGAGTTTGTCTACCTCGACAATAATGGTGTCTACATGCAAATTGTTCACCGAGGCTGCGGCAAGCCCCTGCAAGATGGCGAGAACGCCTACCTGCTGGTGCGCTTCATGGAGAGATGCTTGCTCGACTCGGCAGCCGTCTATAACGACGTGAACCCTTACGATGTGGACGTGATGAACGTGCGCCGACAAGGCAACACCTACACCGCCTCGTTTGTGAGCGGCATGTGGATTTCAGCCTACAACAACGAGTCGGTGCCCGCCGGACTGCTCGCCCCTATGAGCTATCTGTGCATGGGTCGCCCACGCTCAGCCGACGACCACATTGCCAAGGTGCGCCTCATCGTGCCCCACACGCAAGGCCACAGCATGGCTTCCAGCTATGTTTATCCCTATTATTACGAAATCAGTTTCCAACGTAAGACAGATATATGACACTCATCAAATCTATTTCGGGCATCCGCGGTACCATCGGCGGACGCACGGGCAACACGCTCAACCCGCTTGACATCGTAAAATTCACCACGGCATACGCCACCTTCATCAAAGGAAGTAAAATCGTAGTGGGCCGCGACGGACGCATCAGCGGCCCCATGGTGCGCGATGTGGTGTGCGGCACCCTCGTCGGCATGGGCTACGAGGTGATCGACATCGGACTGGCCACCACACCCACCACCGAGCTGGCCGTGCGCTGGCACAAAGCCGACGGAGGCATCATCATCACTGCCAGCCATAATCCTACGCAGTGGAACGCGCTGAAGCTGCTCAACAGCGAAGGCGAATTCCTCACTGCTGCCGACGGAGCCGAGGTGCTGCGCATTGCCGAGGCTGAAGATTTCGACTATGCCCCAGTGGAAAAGCTGGGCCATGTGGTGAAAGACGACACTATGAACCAGCAACACGTGGAGAGTGTGCTGTCGCTGCGCCTGGCCGACGTGGAGGCCATCCGCAAGCGCCATTTCCGCGTATGCGCCGACACCATCAACAGCGTGGGTGGCATCATCCTGCCACAGCTGTTCCAGGCGCTTGGCGTAGACTATGAGATACTGAACGGCGAATGCACCGGACAGTTCGCCCACAACCCCGAGCCGCTGGAGAAGAACCTGCAGGGCATCATGGACAAGATGCGCCAAGGCGGCTTCGACCTGGGCGTCGTCGTCGACCCCGACGTGGACCGTCTGGCCTTCATCTGCGAGGATGGCCGTATGTTTGGCGAAGAGTACACCTTGGTGAGCGTCGCCGACTATGTGCTTGGCGCCCAGCGTGCCCTTGACGCGACGTGCTCTATGAACACCGTCTCGAACCTCAGCTCTACACGCGCCCTTCGCGACGTCACCGAGAAACACGGAGGAAGCTACACAGCCGCTGCCGTAGGCGAGGTGAACGTCACTACGAAGATGAAGGAGGTGGGAGCCGTCATCGGCGGCGAAGGCAACGGTGGAGTAATCTACCCCGAGAGCCACTATGGCCGCGACGCACTGGTGGGTATTGCGCTCTTCCTGAGCAGTTTGGCACACAAAGGTTGCAGCGTTAGTGAACTGCGCCGCACCTTCCCCGACTACCAGATAGCCAAGAACCGCATCGACCTGACACCCGACACCGACGTGGACGCCATCCTGGTGAAAGTGAAGGAGATGTTTGCCCAAGACCCCGAGGCACAGGTGAACGACATCGACGGCGTGAAGATTGACTTCCCCACACGCTGGGTGCATCTGCGCAAGTCGAACACCGAGCCTATCATCCGCGTGTACAGCGAGGCACAGACGATGGAGGAGGCCGACGAGCTGGGCAAGCGCCTGATGCAAGTGGTTTACGACATGCAGAAATAGACCGTAAAAAGGGGCTTTGCAAACTTTTGCAAACCAAAAAGCTAATTGCGAACTATTGTAAACAGAAATGTTTGCGTAGTTCGCTTTTTTGTGCTACTTTTGCAGCATGAACACAACGCTAACCATCCTCACCCAGCGCGAGCTCTTCCTGCTCGTCATCGTCAGCATAAGCTACATCGCCCTCTTCGTGGTGGCGGTGCAGAACAGCCGACGCAAAATCCTGCTTCTGCAGGAGCGACTTGGCAAGGTGCGCTCCATGCAGGAAGAAGAGGACATAGAAGCCAACCGACAGAAGATGGCCGAACTGGAGAACCTCATCAAGAAACTGGGCGACGAGAACACGATGCTGCGATTGGAGCTGGAAGAGAAGAAAGCCACCCTCGACTATAATAATAAGGTGGCCATGATTGAGCATGAGAAGCGCCAGCAGGCCGAGACCATCATCTTCTCAGCCCCCGTCTACCACCGGCTACAGGAGTGCCTCAACAGCCAGCGCACCCCTACCCTGCACGACTGGGACGAGCTGACGCAGTTGGTGAACTGCATCTATACGGGCTTCACGGAGAAGCTCTACAGCCTCTACAACATGAGCGAGCAAGACTACCGCGTCAGCCTGCTCATCAAGCTGAGGCTACAGCCCAAGGACATCGCCCTGCTGACAGCCCACACGAAGGCCAGCGTGGCTTCTACGCGCAGCCGACTCTACAGCAAGGTGTTTGGCAAGAACGGCTCTTCGAAAGACTGGGACGAATTCATCTTATCACTCTAAACCATACCATCATGGATTACCTATTACAACACCTATGGCAGATATGGACAGCGATAGCCGTCGTCTGCCTCATCCTGGAGCTTATGGCAGGCGACTTCTTCATCCTCTGCTTCTCCATCGGTGCCGTCTTCGCAGCCATCACGGCAGCCCTGGGCGCCAGCCTCTACTGGCAGTTGCCCGTCTTTGCCGTGTTCACCCTCATCTGCCTGTTTTGGGTGCGCCCCTTTGCCCAGCGCTGCCTGCACAAAGGTGAAGACACCCGCGTGAGCAATGCCGACGCCTTGATAGGCCGACAAGGGCGCGTGGTGGAGACCATACGCGGCAACGGCTTTGGGCGAGTGCAAATCGATGGCGACGTGTGGAAGGCCGTCACCAACGAAACCACCGACATTCCCGAGAGCGCTGTCGTGCGCGTCGTAGGCCGCGAAAGCACCATCATCACCGTAGAGAGATTAAACTAAAACTTCAAACTTTAAACATTAACAACATGGACACAACCACCTACATCCTGATAGCCATCGCCGTCTGCGTGGTTATCTTTGCCAAGAAGGCCATCGTCATCATTCCCCAGTCGGAAACGAAAATCGTGGAGCGCCTCGGACGCTACTTTGCAACGCTGAAGCCGGGCATCAACATCATCATCCCCTTCATCGACCACGCCAAGTCGATAGTGGTGCTCCACAACGGGCGCTACCAGTACTCCACCACCATCGACCTGCGCGAACAGGTGTACGATTTCCCTAAGCAGAACGTCATCACCAAGGACAACGTGCAAACGGAAATCAACGCCCTACTCTATTTCCAAATCGTAGACCCATTCAAGGCCACCTACGAAATCAACAACCTGCCCAATGCCATCGAGAAGCTGACGCAGACCACGTTGCGTAACATCATCGGCGAGCTGGAACTCGACGAGACGCTGACCTCGCGCGACACCATCAACAAGAAGCTGTCGGCCGTGCTCGATGATGCCACCGACAAGTGGGGTGTGAAGGTGAACCGCGTGGAGCTGCAGGACATCACGCCGCCCGCGACCGTGCTGAACGCGATGGAGAAGCAGATGCAGGCCGAGCGCAACAAGCGTGCGCAAATCCTGACGTCGGAAGGCGAGAAGGCCGCCGAGATCCTGGCTTCCGAGGGTGAGAAGACGGCCATCATCAACAAGGCCGAGGCCGCCCGTCAGGAGGCTATCCTGCACGCCGATGGTGAAGCTGAGGCCCGCATCCGCAAGGCACAGGCTGAGGCCAAGGCCATCGAGCTGATTACGCAGGCCGTGGGCAAGAGCACCAACCCCGCCAACTATCTGCTGGCCCAGAAATACATCCAGATGATGCAGGAGCTGGCCGAGGGCGACAAGACAAAGACCGTCTACCTGCCTTACGAAGCCACCAACCTGCTCGGCAGCATAGGAGGCATCAAAGAACTCTTCAAGGCCACCGAGTAGCGTGTGACCACCACCAACTAGAGCTGCCAGCCCATTCCCCTTTGGGATAGGCTGGCAGCTCTTTGTTGGTGACCTTTGA
>JAEEGG010023788.1_pt1 | contig 11940 bp, 5 predicted proteins | sample 9134161 | NCBI WGS metagenome assembly JAEEGG01 (sample SAMN16246543, study PRJNA631951) | gut metagenome | biome: gut microbiome; feature: rumen; material: CR-attached | host: Bos | place: Iran: Karaj | collected 2018-10 | reverse complement strand
ACACGAATTGAATTCATCGAACTGACGTTATTTTGGAAACAACTTAGAACAACTATAAACAACAATATCCCTAACGGGATATGGGGAGGAAGCCGTCGCGGACGCGACGGAACAATAGGACACAACAATCGAGCCGATTATATCGACTCGTACTCTACGGAAGGTGATGTTTTTTTATTCTAAGGAGATGAGGAGTAAAGGAGAATAGAACGCCTAAAGGCATTCTGCCATGCTGATGAATAAAAAAATAGGAATGTTTTTGCGTAATGAGAAAAAAAAACTAATTTTGTAGTTTAATGGATTGAAAATCTCCAATACGAACAATATAACACTTTTGCTTATGGCAGAGAAAAGAGGATATCCAGTAGGTGTGCAGACATTCGAAGAGGTCGTTGCCCCTGACTGTGTCTATGTGGACAAGACGGAATACGTCTATAAGATGGCAACGTCGAAGGCCAAGAACTTCTTTCTGAGCCGTCCCCGTCGTTTTGGCAAGTCTCTCTTTGTGAGTACGTTGAAGGCTTATTTCGAGGGCAGGAGGGATTTGTTCAAGGGTTTGTCAATAGACAAGTTGGAGAAAGAATGGATACAATATCCAGTGCTTCGTCTTGACCTGAGCCAAGGGAAGTACTATGAACTGGAGAGGGTCAAGAAGACGTTCAGCACTATTCTCAATCAGTATGAAGAGATATATGGACTTGAACAGAAAGAAGATTGGGATTTTAATAACCGCCTGACTAAAATCATCCAGACTGCCTATCGTCAAACTGGCCGTAAGGTGGTGGTACTGATAGATGAATACGACGCACCGATGCTCGACAGCATCAACGATGCTGAATTGCAGAATCAGATTCGTCAGCGTGTGCGCGACCTCTTCAGCCCCCTGAAAGCCCAGAGCGATTACTTGCACAAGGTGTTCCTCACAGGTATTTCCAAGTTCTCACAGTTGAGCGTGTTCAGTGAATTGAACAACCTCAACGATATGACTTTTGACCCTGAGTATGAAGGTATATGTGGCATCACAGAGGAAGAACTGCTCACCCAAATGAAACCCGACGTCGAGTGGTTGGCAGAGGCTTCAGGTCGGACCTACGATGAGACAGTGGCGGAACTCAAACGTCGCTATGACGGTTATCATTTCAGCAAACGTATGACGGACATCTATAATCCTTGGAGTCTGATTTACGCTTTTGAGAAAGGTGACATAGGAGACTACTGGTTCTCCACTGGTACTCCAACCTCGCTCATTGATATCTTGAAAGAGAAAGAAATGGACATTCCTGACCTTGATGGACTTGAAGCCCATTTGTCGCGTTTCAATGCCCCCACTGAGCACATCTCAGACCCTGTGCCAGTGCTGTTCCAGAGTGGTTATTTGACTTTGAAAGCGTATGACAAAGAGTCAGACCTTTATACCTTGGGGTTCCCCAACCGTGAGGTGGCAACAGGATTCGCCAATTGCCTCTATCAGTTTTTTGTTCCTCCTGTGACAGGCACCAAGGACCAGATGACCATAGCCTATCACAGTTTCAGAACAAAGAAAACAACCCTCGACGACTTCCTCGACGCCATCCGCAAGTGGTACTCGTCCATACCTTATTCCATTACCGACCGTAACCAGAACGAGCAACTCTACCAGTCGCTGCTCTACGCCCTGTTGGTGGCTGTGGGAGCTGACGTCCATGCCGAGCAGCAGACGGCTGACGGACGCATGGACATCTCGTTGAAGATGCACGACGCGATTTATATCCTCGAGTTCAAGTATGACAAAACCCAAGATGAAGCCATCGAACAAGTGAAGGAAAAGGACTATGCCGTGGTCTTCGCCTCCGACCCTCGTCCCATATATGCTGTGCCGATGAATGTGGATGCAGAAAAGCGCACAATAGAGAAACCTGCTATCGTGCGCTTGAAATGATTTTTATTGAGTCAAGTTTCGGTTTTATTGAAATTGTTGTATATCAGCGCCCTGAAAGGGCAAAAGCATTACAGCATTTATCGTGCTTTTGCCCTTTCAGGGCGCATGTACCCGCCATCGCTAACCCAGGGCGTTGCCCTGGGCTATTGGCTTATTGGCCTTTCAGGCCGTCCTAAGGCATATCCGAAAGTTGAGTTCTCATGAATTCATCGAACTGACGTTATTTTGGAAACAACTTAGCACAACTTTAAACAACAGGATATCCATGCGGATGGGAGGAAGCCGTCGCGGACGCGACGGAACAACTTGACACAACAAGCTGCTTGTAAAGTTCGTAGGAAAAATTTGCATCCGCGGCGGTCGCCACGGATGTATGGTTCTACGGACTTAAAGGATTTAGAGGACTTAAAGGACTGGCCGCAAGCGCGGCCTGGGGGACTTTATTTGGACACAACTTAGAACAACCGGACACAACAAGGTTTTGGCGAGAAGCCACCGAAATAAAAAAGGGCGGCTGCGAGGATGTGTGATGACCCCGCCCCGCCTTTCAGGCACCCCGCCCCTTGAGGGGTGGGGAGTTGTGGTAAGTCTTTCTGGTGTTTATTTCGCGATTACGTCGTCGAAGGTGAAGTCCTTGATGAGGATGTCGGGTTCTTTTATTTTCACTGAGTAAGTTTGGCCTTTGGTGAATTGGGGCAGTGAAAGCACGCTGTTGCTGCTGCGCATGGAGAAAGGAATGACGAAGGAGAATAATTCCTTACCTTTGGAATCCACACAAACAATAGTCTTTCCAACGGGACAGGGGAGTCCGTTGAGTGAGGCTGTGCACTGCGTTTTTTCATCCACTAGAGGAGTGGTACCTCCGCCACCCATGGCCCCACCCATACCGAACACTGTGCCGCCAGTGATTTCCATTGGTGTGAAATCGCAGTCGAAAGCTTCTTCGGGCGAACCGACTTGCGAACAAGCCACGACTTTACCTCCATGGATGACTATTCCGCCCTGACGCGGATAATTGGAATCGATGGCATCATTACCCACACTCCAGACGAACACATCTCCGTCGTTGAAAATGATAGGTTGCGAAGAGTTGAGGCCGTCGTCCTGTGCTTTCACGTAAATCTTGCCACCATTGATGGTGATGCCCTGTTTGCCTTCCAGTCCCTCCGCTCCGTCGCTGGAGGTCTCAATACGGATGTCGCCGCCATTGACGGTCACTTTTCCTGCCACTCTTATCCCCTTGGCGCTGCCATCGTATTTCCGTTTGGCAAAACCTCCATGGCGTTCCTCTTTCTCATCTCCGAACAATATGTTGAGGACGGAATCGCTGACTTGGATGCGCTCACCGCCACCGCCGAAACCACCGAAGCCCGGAAAACCACCGAAGTCGGGAAAACCACCCTCGGGCATCTCGCCAAACGGGAAACCGCCAAAGCCTCCGAAATCAGCGGAGTCGGGCCGTTCGCCAAATCCCGGGAAACCACGGAAGCCAGCAGAGTCAGACATCTCGCCGAATCTCGGGAAACCACGGAAGCCAGCAGAGTCAGACATCTCGCCGAATCTCGGGAAACCGCGGAAACCAGCGGAATCGGGTCGCTCGCCAAATCTTGGGAAACCACGGAAGCCAGCGGAGTCAGACCTCTCGCCAAAGGGGAATCCACCGAAGTCAGGGAAACCACCTTCAGGCATTTCACCGAACGGGAAACCGCGAAAGCCAGTGGAGTCAGACATCTCGCCGAACGGGAAACCACCGAAATCAGGCATCTCGCCGTCGCCGAAACCAGGGAATCCTCCGAAGCCGAAAGGCCGCTCGCTGACGTAACTGCCCGTAGTCTTGATATCAAGGGTTCCGCCATTGATGACCAAGTCGCCGTCGCACTTGATGCCTTTTCCTCCGTTGCCCGTCATGACGATTTTGATGGTTCCTCCGTTGATGGTCATGGTGGAATCAGATTTCAAAGCCCTCTTGTCCACACTCGACATGTTGATGTCTATGTTGCCTCCGTCAATGAGCATATAACTGTCGGTATTCAAGGCACTGCCAGTGGAAGAACGGATGACGATGTCGCCCGTCGATGCCTTCACCTGAAGGTATTCCTTGGCCGAGATGACATTCTTGGCATGTCCAGTCAATGTCAACTTTCCACCACCGCCAATCTCCAGGTGTCCTTTTGTATAGACACAGGCTTTGTGCAGGGTGTCGGTGCCGTCTTCCAGCGTGTTCTCAGTCCCTTTATTGATATGGAGTTTCATTCGTTTGCCGCATTTCAAGTTGATGGCGGCACCTTCATCTGTTTTCAGGTTCAGTCCGTCGAGCGTCACAGTCGCCTTGTACTTGCCGTTCAACTCGAAACTGCCGTTGGAAGATGAGCCTTTCAGCACATACTCGATTTCTTTGCCAGTCACTTGGCTTTCCACCACTACTTTTGCTCCATTACAAGTCACAGAGATGTCCTTGTCCTTCACTTTCGATACCTTGGCGGTATTACCATTGTAAGTGATTGTGATTTTCTCTCTATCTGCTCCCGACACCATTCCGATGCAGGTCATCCACAACACGCAGCCTAATAATAGGCTGGTCAAACAATCTGTTCTCATACTTTTTTATCCAATTTTTTGTGTTATTCATTTGACATGCCAATCGCGTAAAGGTTTAACTGAAGTTACGGTAGTTATAAATCCACTGAAGTTTCGGAAGTTATAAAATGAAGTTAAATAGGGAGTTAAGCCAGCAGTGCTGGTTGGAAGTTAAGCACTTTCGTGCTGGACAATACTACAGCAATTAAATGCTATCGTCCTGTGCAAAGCACATAACTCCCAAGAGCGTAGCGAGTTTACTTCCATTTTTACTTCCATTTTTACTTCCGAAAGATGAGTTACTTATTATCAAATGACTCTTTTAACGGTAGAGACGGGGCACGCCCCGTCTCTACTCATATTAGCCCATTCATGGGAATTGGAAAGGCTATGCCTTACAGAGCAATTCCTGAACAATTCTCGTTACGGTCTCTCGCTTTCCTCGGCTTTGATAAGTGCAACGTTCAGACGCTCGATGTCGGTCAGCACCACTGGCTTGTTCGATTTCTTGTACCATGGCTGGGCATCGAAATACTTCTGCGTCTCGGGGTTTTTGAACGTGTCGCCATGACGGGCGTAAATCTCACCGCGCATCAGCACCAACACCTCCTTGGGCAGCAACGACAGCATGTAGCGGGTAAGTGGACGGACCGAAGCGTATGCCCAACGACCGGGAATATCGAAACCGTAGGAACTGCAGTCCTTAGTCAAACTGAATTCCGTGCCGAAGTCGGGCTCGTAAAGAATGTACTTTGTTGGAGTGGCGTGAACTGACAACCCGTCCGTGGTGAATTCCACGTCCCAACGGGCTGGCTCGCCTTCTGCGGCATTACCGCCATAGCCTGGAGCCATGATGTGCTCAAATTCTTTGTATTGTTCTGCTGAAATACGCTCACCATTGGCGAAGTATTGCTTCTCCCCATCTATGACCCGTATCTCCAGTTTGGGAATTGGAGGGAGAGGAACTCGTTTGTGACGGCCGAAACCCATGAGTAAATGATTGGGCTCGGATTGCAGAGCGTATGGACCCGGGTCGTTGCCTCTGTAGTCATCGGAGTAGTTTTCGGCTTTAGGGATATACCAGTTTTCGCCGAACACCATCTTGGTGAAGTGAGTCTGCTTGAGGTATTTTTCTGAGATTTCACCATTGCATTCTTTCAGACTGTATACACCATTAATCACAGTCTGGTAGTCGAGTGGGGGATTGCCGAATATGTAGGGACTGTCGGTAATGGCATACATCAATCTGAAGGGTTTGCCGCCCTTGTCGTAGAACACGAGCATCTTCCATATTCCTGCGACTTGGTACCTGACTGTGGTGCCTTTTTCTGTGAGGTTCTGGAACGATAAGCCTTTTGCCTGAAACTCGAAGGATGCTGTTGGCTCAGAATCGTAAGTGTTGCTACTGGGGAACAACAGGTATTTGTTTCCATCTTCACCTCCACTATAGTAGTTTTTTCCATCTGTCCACATCTCTGACTGGAAGGCCGATATCAGCTGAGGGATGTTGCGGGTCTCTATCTTGCGTTTCCTGTTTTCCAGATGTGCCTTCGCTGTTTCTTCGTTGAGCATCTGAGTGAAGCGTTGGGCGTTGGCTACCCAAAATGCACTCATCAATATGGCCATAGTTATAAATCTTTTCATAATGGTTTGGTTAGTTGGTTCTTGGTGTTGCAAATATAGCATACTTCATCTTTTTTTCAACATTTGTGAATGTGAAAATGTTGCTCACGATTTCTCTTTTAATGATTCTACCTGTTTATATTGCCCTTTTATCCCGAATTTTAGAGCCAAAGTTTGTTTTTCTCTGCTTTTACCCTTAATTTTGCACAAATTTTACAATTTATCATGCATTTCTTACTTCCCTTTCTCCTATCAACACAAATCAACCTGACTGATACATTGCCGTCCATCAATCCTGACACTATTTCGTTCCCTGTCGAGAGAAAAAGTGTGGGGCACTGGGGATATGCACTCAATGGCTATTATGGTATCGTACCTAAAGGCGACAAGGAGATAAAGAGAATCGTGAAGCATAACCGCACATGGACCCTGGGGGCGCAAATCATGCATACCCCTCTGCCACAAGACGGGAATCCGTATGATAAGGCCTACAACTATCCCACTTTCAGCATAGGACTCAACTATAATCATTACCAGAATGTGGATTTCCATCGCGATATTGACAATTATGAGTTCGGTTTGGCTGAACCTGTGGATTATATGTCGCATCTGGGGAATATCGTTACGGTTTATGGCGCTTTCGACAGACCTCTGCTCAGACATCCCCGAAGATGGCAATTCGACTATTCACTGCAGATGGGCTTCGGATTTACCGACAAGAAGTACAACCCTCGCAACAATGTGGATAATGAGATGATTAGCACCAATGTGCTCATCTACTGCGGACTGGGGTTGCATGCCACATACTCCATCACACCAGAACTCGGACTGCGTACAGGATTCGAATTCCAACACCACAGCAATGGAGCCCTCTGCAGACCGAACAAAGGCAGCAACACCCTCAACCCCATGATTGGACTCGTTTACCGTCCTGCTGTCACACAACGAAAGGACAACGAACTTGGAACAACTGACCTTTTGTCACAAGATGGAACGACTTTGAAGGCAGGACAGGGAGAAGACGAGTTTCACTACGATTACTTGAACGTAACTGCTGGTGTGGGCGCGAAGGCTTTGTACGAGGACTGGGTACTGACACAGTTTGAACTTCCGCCCGACCACCCCGACTATCGTACCGACAAGTTCAAGACTTTTATGGCTTATTCCCTGAGTGTCGACTATATGCGGCGTTGGGAGAGACGATGGGCTACAGGAGCGGGAATCGATGTGTTCTATGGCTCTTATACCAAACATTTACGCTATCTGGAGGACCTCTCCAACTTGCATAAGCACCTCACTCCTTGGTCTATAGGACTTGGATTGAAGCACGAGACCTTTTATAAGCGGATTTCTTGCGCTGCTTCTTTCGGACTGTATGTCTTCCGACACATGGGACATAGCGCAAGAAGAGTGGAACAACCTTTCTACGAAACAATAGGACTACGCTACACAACACCATGGGCAGGCGGACTGCAATTGGGCTTCAATGTGAAAGCGCATGCTTTCAAAGCTGATTACACGCAAATCGTCGTGGCTATGCCTATCAATGTGCACCGTAAAAATAATTGACAACATGAAAAAACTCTTATCCCTACCACCAAACCTGGTCAACGTGTTCCATGAGATGACCGGATTGCCTGACGATGAATGGTTCTGTACCAACGACCCTGTAGGAAAGAAACTGGGGTCGGGAGGAGGCACAAATTGGCTCATGCCCAAATGACATGAGAAGTGGGGAAAAGAGTGGAGCTTCGACGACTGGATGTTCCATGACCGGAGAATCATCATCCATGCGGGCGGACAGAGCAGACGACTACCTGCATACGCGCCTTTGGGAAAGATTCTCACACCCATACCCGTTTTCCGGTGGGAGAGAGGACAGAAACTGTCGCAAAACCTGCTGCAACTCCAAATGCCTTTGTATGAGAAAATCATGAGCAAGGCGCCTGCAAGCCTATCTACGATGATTGTGAGTGGAGATGTGTTGGTGCGAACCACACAGCCTTTGCCTCAGATTCCAAAGGCGGATGTGGTGTGCCTCGGATTGTGGCTGAATGTGGATGTGGCTAAGAATCATGGCGTCTTTGTGTCCAAGAGGAACTCGCCAACTGTTCTTGAGCGTATGGTGCAGAAACCTTCACCGCAAATGATGGGCGAAATGATGAAAGACCATCTCGTTCTCACCGACATCGGGGTGTGGATGCTTAGCGACAGAGCTATCCGACTACTGATGGAAAGAAGCACCAAGAATGGAGAAGTGGTTGAGTACGACCTTTATTCACAGTTCGGATGTAGTCTTGGCACTAATCCCACAATTGATGACCCACAACTCAAATCGCTGAAAGTCTGTGTCATTCCTCTTCCCGGCGGAGAGTTCTACCATTTCGGCACAAGCAGGGAACTCATCTCGTCAATGGTCGCCATTCAGAATCTGGAAAACGACCAGAGAAACATCATGCACCTGAAGGTCAAGCCCTCTCCTTCCATCTTCATCCAGAATGCGGAATGCCTGTGGAAACCCACTGAAGAGAACACGGAAATATGGATTGAGAACAGCTGCGTGGGAAAGAACTGGAATCTTACGTCCAGAAATATAGTCACAGGAGTGCCTGAGAACGACTGGAATCTGTGCCTTGACAACGAGGATTGCGTCGATATAGTGCCTGTTGGCGACGATGGATTATGTGTGAGAGTGTATGGCTTCTACGACCGCTTTGATGGAGATGCGCAAAAGGAGAAGTGTTTTCCCGTCGTAAGGAATGTGGATGAGGCTTTGAAGTGCATTCAACTCATGCTGGCCAATGACTCCAGACGAATGCCGGAACATAACAACGCTGAAATAAAGATGATGCTCAGTGCTGAGGACATAGCGAATGAGGCGAACCTATTGCGATTGGAGAAACAAAGGGTGGAATACCGCTGTCGCAATTTCCAGACACTCGCATCCAATTGGCAGAACAGCGTCTTCTACCAGCTCGACCTCGACGATGCGGCGAGATGCTTTGAAGAGCATCACATTCCCATGCCTGGTCCGATAAGTGAAGACGCACCTCTCATGACGAGAATCCACAATGCCATGTTCAGAGGGGATTCCAACACGGCTTTCGGTTTGCTGGCACAAGGGCTGATAGGGACAGTGAGAAATGAGAGACTGTCGCCACGGCTCTCTGTTTATAACGACCAAATCGTTTGGGGAAGAAGCCCCGTCAGAATCGATATCTCGGGTGGATGGACCGACACTCCTCCCTATTGCCTGCTCGAAGGAGGAAATGTGGTGAATATGGCGGTCAAACTGAATGGGCAGCAACCTCTTCAGACATTTGTCAAACTATGCAAGGAACCCCATATCGTCTTGAGAAGCATCGACCAAAGCGCTATGGAATGTGTCGAGACATACCAGCAACTGGCTGACTTCAATGTGGTTGGAAACCCATTCTCTATTCCTAAGGCTGCTCTAGTGCTGGCGGGATTCCATCCCGACTACTCTGCGGTGAGATACCCCTCGCTGAAACAGCAATTGGAGGATTTTGGAGGCGGAATAGAAGTGACAACACTGGCCGCTGTACCTGCTGGTAGTGGACTTGGCACCAGCAGCATCTTGGCTGCTACCATTCTCGGCACACTCAGCGATTTCTGCGGGTTAGCGTGGGATAAAGATGATGTGGGCAGGCGTACACTCGTTTTGGAACAACTGCTGACCACTGGAGGTGGATGGCAAGACCAGTTCGGAGGGGTCATGCAAGGAGTCAAACTCTTGCAGACTTCTAAGGGATTTATGCAAAGCCCTGTGGTAAGGTGGCTACCCGACAATCTGTTCACACAACCTGAGTATGCCGGATGTCATCTCCTTTATTACACGGGCATCACAAGGACGGCAAAAACCATCCTGGCCGAGATTGTCAGGAGAATGTTCCTCAACCATCATACACAACTGGCTTTGTTGAGAGACATGAAACAAACAGCACTCGACATGTATGAAGCCATCCAGAAAAATGAATTTGAGGAGATGGGAAGACTCCTGCGCCTGAATTGGACCCAAAATCAGATACTCGATGCCGGTACCAATCCTCTCGAGGTGGAAGCACTGACGAAAACTATAGACGACCTGGCTCTTGGATATAAACTGCCAGGAGCGGGTGGGGGAGGCTTCCTCTATATCATAGCAAAAGACCAAGGAGCAGCGGCTAGGATTGTCCGCACACTCAACGAAAACGCTAACCGACCAAACGCCCGTTTTGTCGACCTCACCCTTTGTTCCAAAGGACTTCAAATCAGCCGCAGCTGATGACCCCATGGAAAAGGCTTCTTCATAGAGGCCTTCCATCCCTTCCATCGCCTATATTGATTCTCTAGTTTCTTTAGATTCTCTAGATATTCTAGATATTCTAGATCTTCTAGATCTTCTAGATCTTCTAGTCACTGTCTGAAAAAACAGCCCTTCCCGCTGGAATCTCTTATATATATAATGTGTACCCTTCCAATTCATCCCCGAATTGCAAAAAAATCGGTTTTTCTTGAAATTTTCGTTTGAAAAGTTTTGCCAGTTGCGGAAAACGTTGTACCTTTGCATCCGCGTTCGGGTTTGAACGTGCCGCCGTAAGCGCGCACGGATGCTTTCCGGAACGCCGAGGATAGTTCTTTGACAGACTGTGACAACAGACAAGAAGCAGTACGTGACGCCTGCCCCAGGGCAGGCATGAATGTAAAGCTACCGTCAAAAAAAGAGACATGAAAAGAGAAGCGATATAGACTTCAAGACAGAGCGGATAAGCGTCCTGGCGGGAAAGAACAGCCCCTTAGGGGGTGAAAAGAAACAAAGATTCTACAATGAAGAGTTTGATCCTGGCTCAGGATGAACGCTAGCTACAGGCCTAACACATGCAAGTCGAGGGGCATCGCGGGGGTGAGCGATCACTCCCGGCGGCGACCGGCGGATGGGTGAGTAACGCGTATCCAACCTGCCCCATGCCCGGGCACAGCCCCTGGAAACGGGGAGTGACTCCCGATGGCGCCATTTGGCCGCATGGCCTTCTGGCTAAATTTCGAGGCATGGGATGGGGGTGCGTCCGATTAGGTAGTTGGCGGGGCAACGGCCCACCAAGCCTACGATCGGTAGGGGTTCTGAGAGGAAGGTCCCCCACATTGGGACTGAGACACGGCCCAAACTCCTACGGGAGGCAGCAGTGAGGAATATTGGTCAATGGGCGGAAGCCTGAACCAGCCAAGTAGCGTGGAGGATGACGGCCCTACGGGTTGTAAACTCCTTTAGCGCGGGGATAACACGCCTCACGTGTGGGGCGCTGCAGGTACCGCGAGAATAAGGACCGGCTAATTCCGTGCCAGCAGCCGCGGTAATACGGAAGGTCCGAGCGTTATCCGGATTTATTGGGTTTAAAGGGAGCGCAGGCGGGATGTTAAGTCAGCCGTTAAAGTTCGGGGCCCAACCCCGTGTTGCGGTTGATACTGGTGTCCTTGAGTCCGCAAGAGGCCGGTGGAATTCGTGGTGTAGCGGTGAAATGCATAGATATCACGAGGAACTCCGATTGCGAAGGCAGCCGGCTGGGGCGCGACTGACGCTCATGCTCGAAGGCGCGGGTATCAAACAGGATTAGATACCCTGGTAGTCCGCGCGGTAAACTATGGACGCCCGCGGTGTGGCCATTGTGGTTGCGCCGCCAAGCGAAAGCGTTAAGCGTCCCACCTGGGGAGTACGCCGGCAACGGTGAAACTCAAAGGAATTGACGGGGGCCCGCACAAGCGGAGGAACATGTGGTTTAATTCGATGATACGCGAGGAACCTTACCCGGGCTTGAACTGCACAG
>JAEEGG010023786.1_pt1 | contig 11940 bp, 7 predicted proteins | sample 9134161 | NCBI WGS metagenome assembly JAEEGG01 (sample SAMN16246543, study PRJNA631951) | gut metagenome | biome: gut microbiome; feature: rumen; material: CR-attached | host: Bos | place: Iran: Karaj | collected 2018-10 | reverse complement strand
CAGGTAGCACGCAAGTGACAGAAAACTGAGCTAAAGCTTTTTGGCGGGATTGGATACCGCATCAGTGCAGCCCGTGAAGATGACCTCTTCGCGGGCGCATTGATTGATAAGCAGCAACCCGTTCAGACTGACGTTGCGGCAATCCTTGAAATAGACCAGTGCAGGGGCGCACCAGCCCTCCTGGAGATATCCCCTGTCCTTCTGTTCATTGATGGATGGGAGCAGCCGGGATGAATTGCCGTCGATGACTCCCAAACCGAAAAGATGGATGTTTTCCTGACCATCGGCCACCAGGATAGCCGAGGCCGCTCCGTCTGAATAATAATCGTGGGCAGACGGCACACCGACAAGCACGGCACCCTCACGCAGCTGGATGGTGACATTGGACTTGAGGTACACCGTTCCTGTCAGGTAACGGCCCACCCAGAGGGTCAGGGTGTCCCCAGGACTGTTCTTGCTTATCCAGTCAACTGCATTCTGGAGGGATGTGGTATTGTTGGTAACCCCGTCCGACTTCATCCCGAAATATGATCCGTAATATTGTTTTGCCCCGAGGCTGACAGCTGCCAGCAGCAGGATGGCGGTTGCTATGGCCTTTCTCATTTCGTCTTGTATTTGATGATTTCCTTCTTCTTGCCGTTGTTCGGCTCGACAATGCTGATGTCCTTGATCTTCAGCTTATATACATCGTCTGCTACGACTGCCGGACGATAGTCCTCCATCGCGGCCACCAGACGGACCCCTTCAAGGGTGATCCCTTTCGCGTGGCGGATGTAGAGCCCCCAAGCCGGAAGTTCCTTGAACTGAGAGAATTCCGGATAGTAATCCTTCATCTCCGGGACGCTTTCAAGCTCTTCCGGAGTCGTGCCCCTGAATGCATATCCGCTGTCCCCTCCTCCGGGATACACTATCTCCACGTTCCTGAGAGTCACGTTTTCGATAGGGATCTCAGGAATACCCACAATTCCTGCAGGGGATATGTTGCGTGGCAGGTCCTCGATAGGACCCTCGTAGCTGTACCCGGCATCTGCCTTCGAGGCGGGCACTTCCACATGGATATTGGAGAGCACCACATTCCGGAGATATCCTGTCTTGCCACCGTGCCATCGCTCCCCTGTCCTGAGGAATATGGCGTTGCCGGTATTGGTCGCATAGAGGCTGTCCACCAGTATATTCTCGATCTCCGCTCCATCTACCGAAGCGATGGTAATCGCAGACCTGTAAGTGTCATAGACCACGTTGTTGATGATCCGGATATCCTTGAATCCTCCCCTTGAAACCGTTCCGAACTTTATGGCGCTGGCGCTCGAACGAGCCCTGCAGTTCCTGATTTCAATGTCCTCGCACAGGTGATCCTTGGAATGGGATTTCAGGCACAGGGCGTCATCCGAAGCATCGATGTGGCTGTCCTTTATCAAGACGTGACGGCAGTCCACGATGTCTATACCATCGTTATTCCAATAGTTCTTGCTGTCCATGTCTATCCCGCTGATAGTCAGATGCTCGCATTGGTCGCATACGAGAGTCCACTCTCCGGCGTCCTTGAGTTTTACCCCGTCGATCAAGATACGGTCGCACTCCCTGAGATAGAACAGTTTCGGGCGGCGTGAAGTCCTGTCGTGCCTGAGGGCATCCTCCCGGACTCCCATGTGCACCTGGATCACGAAATTGGTCGCAAGAGCGAATCCTTGCCCGTCGATAGTCCCCTTACCCGTCACGGCGATATCCTTCTGGTCCTTGGAGAGGATGAAACCATAGTCGGTTCCCACACACTCATAGTCATAAGGGTTCGTGGATCCCAGCAGGACAGCTCCTTCGAGAAGCCTGACCTCAACTCCGGTTTTCAGGAATATGCTGCCGGACAGATACTTCCCCGCAGGGAATTCCAAGACACCTCCGCCTCGGGAACTGATCAGGTCGATCGCGCTCTGGATAGACCTGGTATTCAGGGTGATGCCGTCCGGCCTTATCCCGAAACCGGTAGCATCATAGACCTTGGCTCCGGCGCTCAGGGAGAGTAGCGCCAGTGTAAGGACAATCAAGAGTTTTCTTTTCATATCGTAAGTAGTTAGCTGTACAATAATACAAAAAAATAGGGATTTATGCTATTGATCATTCAGCATAAAACCCTTAATTAAGCCGTTAGGATTTGTTTTTTCTGTAAAACTTCATATCTTTGTCAAGATAAACCGAATGTTTTCGGTTTTTTTTGAGTAAAATGAAACCATCAAATTCATCATAATTTAACCTAGGAAACTAAAACCTTTTAATTATTTTGTTTTATGGGTAAACGCTTCATTATGGTACTTCTGTCACTTCTTCTAATAGGAGTGCAGACTTTCGCCCAGAACGTGGTGACCGGTAAAGTCACCGACGCCAAGGGTGAACCAATCGCTGCAGTTGGTATCCAGGTCAAGGGTACCAATGTAGGCGTCATCACTGACCTGGACGGCAACTACCGCATCAATGCGGGAAACGGTGCCGAATTGGTCTTCACTTCCATCGGTTACAAGACGGTCACAGTACCGGTTGGCAACCGTAGTACTCTGAACGTCGTCCTTGAAGAAGACACCCTTCTTCTGGATGATGTCGTCGTCGTAGGTTATGGTACAGCGCGCCGTAAGGACTTGACCGGATCCATTTCCGCAATCCAGTCCGAAACCATCGCCGTGCAGAACACTTCCACCGTATCCCGTATGCTGGAAGGTGCTGCCCCTGGTCTGCGTGTCGCCGCTACCGACGGTCAGCCTGGTATGGATATGGGTATCCGTATCCGCGGTATCTCTTCGACTTCGGCCAACGCTGCTTCTGCCCTCATCGTTATCGACGGTGTCGCCGCACAGCCTGCTAACGCCAACCAGAACGCCCTTGAGAACCCTCTCTCCCGTCTGAACCCAGAGGACATCGAGTCTGTAACCATTTTGAAAGACGCCGCCTCAACCGCTCTTTACGGTTCCCGTGGAGCTAACGGTGTCGTCCTCATCACCACCAAGTCCGGTAAGGCCGGCAAGGCCCAGATTTCCTTCGAGAGCAGGGTTGGTTACAACATGGTCGGCCCTTACGATTCTGCTGAAATCACCGAAGCATCCGACTATTATGAGTTCGCTTGGCGGAGCATCTATAACTCCTATCGTTATGGTGTCGACGGTACAGGACTTCCTGGCATAGGTGCCGATGGAATCCCTTACACCAACTACTCCAACCCTAACCATTCCGATGCTGATGCCAGGGCATTCGCCAGCGCCCACCTTTTCGACTATATCGGAAGTGAGACCGATTTCCAGGAGAACGCACTCGGAAACTGGATGGCTTACAAAGTGCCTGGAGCAACCTACACGACCACAGGCTCCGGCAGCAACGCGTCTTCTACGATGAGCGGCTCCTACCTGGTCGGCATCGATGGCAAGATCAATCCTAACGCCACGCTCCTTTGGAAAGAGAGCTACCGTGACATTTTGATGAAGAAGGCCTTCCGTCAGGATTACAACATTACCGCACGCGGTGGAAACGAGAAGATGCATTACTATTTGTCTCTCGGCTACCTCGATGAGCCTTCCTACCTCGTCGCCTCAAGCTTCAAGCGTTACAGCGGCCGTGTCAACGTTGACGCCATGATCACCAATTGGCTCAAGGTTGGTGCAAACGTTTCCTACGCCAACACCTCCACCCGCACGATGGCTACCCGTTGGCAGAACCGTGGCGCCGGTGGAGCCTCCGGTAACACAATGTACTACGTCAAGATGTATCCTCCGATCATCTCTGTCTATGATTATGGCGAGAATGGAAATGTGAAGCTGGACGCCGATGGCAACAAGGTCTTCGCGACCGGCCCTACTTACTCTCCTCTCGGAGACAACAAGACTGTCGGTACCAACTTCAACCGTAACCTCCTCTGGGAGACCGAGACCAACCAGTCCACCTTCAACAACCAGACCTGGACCCCTAAGGTTTTCGCGGAAGTGAACCTTCCTTACGGCTTTAAGTTCCACGGGAATTTCACCATGGAGGAGTATTCCACACGCAACCTCCGTTACATGAACCATGAGGCCGGCCGTGGTACCCCCCGAGGTGGTATGATGTTGAGGAAACAAAGCCGTACCATCATGAACACGCAGCAGCTCCTTACCTGGAACCGCGATTTCGGCAAGCACCACTTCGATGCGATGGTCGGTCACGAGTATGAAGATCTCCATCAGGAACTGGTTCAGTATGCATCCGCCGATGAACTTCTCTCTGGATACGTCATGCCAGGCAACTTCACTTCTCGTTACAACAACATCAGTGGATACGAGAACGACAAGTGGGAACTTGACAATTATCGTCTCGAATCCTATCTCGGACGTGCCAACTACGTCTTTGACGAGAAGTACTATCTCTCAGGATCTTTCCGCCGTGATGGCTCCTCCAAGTTCATCAAGGAGAATCGCTGGGGTAACTTCTGGTCGGTAGGTGCCGGCTGGAGAATCACTTCCGAGCCTTGGATGGAAGGCACGAAGGGCTGGCTTGACAACGCAAAGATCCGTACCAGCTTCGGTATCACCGGTAACCAGAACGGTGTGACATCCTATTACGTCAATCCTACCTGGAGCTACGGTGTCTCCCGCTGGAAGGCCGTGTCTAACGGAACTGGACAGGCAGAGGTCTATAGCCTGACTTCTCCAGGACTTGTCGACACCGACATCACTTGGGAGCATGTCCGGCAGTTTGACCTTGGTGTTGACTTCACCCTCCTGAACAGCCGTGTTTCCGGTGCAATCGACTACTATAACAATCTCACCACGAACTCTCTCTACAGCCAGGCTGTATCTCCTCTTGCCAATATGAGCAATACGACCCACACACGTAACTGCGCGCAGGTTCGTAACTCCGGTATTGAACTGGAACTCAGCAGCGACATCATCCGCACGAAAGACTTCACCTGGAACCTGTCCCTCAACGCGACACACTTCAGGACCATTCTTGCGGGTGTCCCGGAGAGCCAGCTTCCTGCTTGGGATGAGAAGACGTCCGAACTTCCAGAAGGGACATGGACCTCTGCTTCGGAAACTTGGGCCGCAACTGGTGGTCAGAACGCCGGCCAGGGTAAGCTCTACCTCCGTGGCGTAGGACGTGACCTCTACAACATATACCTCTACAAATATGCTGGGGTTGACGAGAAGTCAGGTCTTCCTATGTATTGGCATCATGTCACCTATGCCGATGTCCATAGCGGCGCACATGGCGGACGCTACGCCAACTACTCTATCGGTGACGACGTGAAGACGCTTGTTGCCGCTGACGCTTCCCAGTATGAATTCGGTTCCGCTACCCCTGATATCATGGGCGGTCTCACCTCCAGCATCCGTTGGAAGAACTGGGACTTCAGCATGGTATGGGCATTCCAGATTGGCGGTAAGTTCTTCTCCCGTGAGTTCGGAGAGATGATGTATCGCACGAGTTCGCTTGCAGCGGACTGGAACAAGGGTGACAGCTGGGTCGCCGCCGAGACCGTCGGCGCGACTTTCAACGAGTCTAACACAAGCGCCTACTTCCCGATGCAGTGGTGGGCCAACGGCAGGACCTGCCGTTATGATGGCGACACGATCGGAAGCTGGATGTTCACGGACATGGCTCTCTTCAGCGCAACTTATTTCCGTATGAAGAACGTCACTATTGGTTACACAATTCCAAAGGAGGTACTCAGCAAGATCAATATCTCAGGCCTCCGCGCTTATGTATCGGCTGACAACCTGGTATTCTTCTCCAGCCACAAGGGTATCGATCCTTCCCTGTCAGCTGTCGGCGGCTTCGATGTCGCACAGTGCGTCTATCCTCAGATGGCAAATGTTGTCTTTGGCGTCAAGCTTGATTTCTAGTATTATCTAATATTATAAAGACAAAGACATATGAAAACATATAGACTTCTTTATTTCGTCGTTGCTCTTGGTCTACTGGTTTCCTGCGCAGACCGTTTGGAGGTTCCCAACCCGAACAAGTTCACCGTCGATGACATCAACAAGAATATTCTCCAGAGCGGTGATGAATCGAAGATCAAGCTCGCTCTCGAAGGTATGGCCAACACCATGCCTGATCAGATGATGGTGTATGACACCAAATTGACCAAGGGTTATGGAAACCGCTGGTCGGCTGATGCGACTCACCAGCTCGCCCACGACATGCTCATTGGTGACATTGTCTCCGGCCCTGATGCCTCCCACGCTGGTGTATTCCAGAACTGGTATTCCGTCGAAGCAAGTTTCCCTTACTATCGCTATAATGCGGAGACCACCGGCAACTATGCTAACTACATCTCCGCCTGCGTGAAGATTTCTAATGCGATCAAAGTCATGCAGAACATTTCCGAGGAATCTATCGAGAAAACTACCGGCACCACCCAGAAAATGCTGAAGGACTACCGTGCCCGCTGCCTTGTCGTGTATGCTCTCGGTTATATGCAGCTGATGGAGATCTACACGGATCTCACGAAACCTGAGTCTGAGACAGATAAGGGCTGGCCGATATATGAGACTTTCGCCTACAATACTCCGGTCGCTCCAAAGAGCGTGAAGGAGACTTGGGACGTCATCATAAACTGCCTTCAGACAGCGGTGAAATATTTCCAGGATTCCATTGGCTACACGAAGGGTGACTCTGAAAGCACACTTTATGACATCGACCTTGGAGTAGCGCAGTATCTTCTTGCACGCGCAGCTCTTGACTGCAAGCGCTGGGATATTGTCGTCGCAGCTGCAAGCGATATCGTTGCCCAATATCCAACCTTCATCTCTGAAGCGAACTGGGGTATGTCAAACGAGACTCTAGCCAGCGTAGCCGAGATGTCAGGAACAGCGTTCAAGAATGGTTTCAATTCCGATGAGAACGCCTTCTTCAACTTCAAGAAGAACCCAGAGACCATCCTTGGTTGGGAAGCTTCCGAGGCTGTCGGTGCCAATGTGACCCGTAAAAGTGCTATCCCGTTTGTCCTGCAGAACCCTCTGCTGAACGGCAACATGCAGACCGCCTGGCAGATTGACGCTGATCTCTACAACAAGATTCCGGACAACGACTTCCGCAAGGATCGTATAGTCAGTGCCGATGTGGTTTATCCTTTCTACACGGTAAATACGGTTGGTGCCGATACCACCTTCCATACCGGAATCGTGGTTCCTAAGTACACCAACCTAAAGTATGCCGCCACCGAGTCCAGGGATGGTGCGACCATCCATGACAATTCCACATGGATCACCGACTTCCCTTATTATCGCTCATCTGCGGCATACCTGATGCTTGCTGAAGCCTATGCACAGCAGGGAAACAGTTCCAGTGCAAAGTCAACCCTTGACAAACTGCTTGCCGCTCGTACAAAGGCAGGGAAAGCTCCTATGACAAGCTCAGGAAGCCTCGAAGACGTAAAACTCCAGTGGAGAATCGAATTCTGGGGTGAAGGTGACTGGAGCTTCCTCAATGCAAAACGCTGGGGAGACATTGCCAACTACCGTAAGGGAGCCAACCACTGGGCTAAGGGTGTAACCCCAACCCTAATATGGGAAGTTCCTGAGGAAGAGTTGATCGGTAATCCTCATTGGAAGTAGGATTCTTCCTTAATATCAAAAAGGAGCGAGCTCGCAAGGCTCGCTCTTTTTTTATTATATTTGTAATTGGTAAATTACTTGCTTATCGTGATGAAATATTGCCTGCCAGTCATTACCCTTTCTATCCTCCTTCTGCAAGCATGCAGGAGCACCGCTCCGATATCATTGGATTATGAAGAGATTATTGAATCATATGTTGATGACGAGCATATCGTCGATTGCAGGAAGATATCATTCCTGAATCTTGCCTTGGCAGAGACCGGACAGCTTGCAGATAAATTGTTTCATTACACCCAGGCAGGGTCAGACTGCATTCTCATTCCCTGGGACTTAGCTCCTGAAACCGCAGAGCACCTGAGTGATGTCTATTGGTCGATGGGACACATCGCCCTTGCACAGAGAATGGCATTCGAAGCCAATGTACTGGATGACGACTCATACAACCCGAGGATGTTATGTCGCTTGATAGAGACCAATCTCGCGTTCGGTTACTACCCTGTAGCGCGTAAATACATCGACTTGCTCGGCAGGAAAACAGCATACAGTGCGATCGCAGACCGGTACCGTCCTTTCCTGAATAACGACTCTCTCGTTGAGGCCGATCCTGTACTCGGGCCTAAGCGTAGATGCATCCCAGAAAAGGACTTCATCTCGATGGTCCGGGGTATTGAAGAAGACCTCAAGGACATCATAAGGGCCAATCCATCAAACCGCAAAGCCGTCGAGTACCTTGGATCTATCTATCTCCTGGATTGCAAGATGGACGATTTCAAGGCCATGCTGGACGAGTTTTACGGCACGGAGGCACTCAAGACCCTCCCTGCATCCTTTGCCGAAGCCGCCTGCATGCTTTCAGAACTCAATCGCGGCTATTGGAAAGAAGTCGGCGTGAGCCCGGAAACAAACAACCTCTACTGGGACTTCAAGAAACGCCTTGGAACCGGCCTGTCAATGGACAAGTTCAAAAATACATTCTGGTACTACATCATGCGCGCCAACAACCAATGAGACGGATATATATAGTGATAACCGCAGTTCTCCAGATCTGCAGCAGCTGTGTACAGTTCCGGATTACCGGGAATGTCGATTCTCTACCTCCAATTTTCCCTGACTATGCCGATGTCACCGTGCCTTGCAACATCGCACCACTCAATTTCCGGTGTGACAGCGGTTCCCTCCCTTCGGCACTCATCCTCGCTGCAGGGGAAAGGCGCTGCACGCTCCGGGGCCCGGAATTTGACATTCCGCTTGACCAGTGGCATGCCCTTACTGCAGAAGGAACTATCTCCGCAACCGTCTGCATCAAGGAGAATGGTGACTGGAAAGCATACAGGCCATTCACGATCCATGTTAGCCGGGATCCGATAGACCCATACGTTGCATACCGACTTATCGACCCGGGTTATGAGACCTGGAACCATATGGGAATATACCAGCGCTGTCTGGAAGATTTTACGGAGACTCCAGTCATGACCAATGAAGATACTGACAAAAACTGCATGAACTGCCATTCGTTCTGCAACAGGGATCCTCAAAGGATGATGTTCCATATGCGCGCCTGGAACGGAGGAACATATACATGGAACGACGGGAAAATTGAAAAACTCAACACCAAGACCCCACAGACCATCTCCGCACTTGTATATCCGTACTGGCATCCGTCCGGTAATTATATCGCTTTCTCCGTCAATGACATAGCCCAGTTTTTCCATTCTACGGATCCTAACAGGATAGAGGTTTACGACTCCGCATCGGACGTGGTGGTTTATGATGTTCACAACAAAGTAGTTTCAACCACACCATTACTGTCCGACACCACACGCCTGGAAACCTTCCCGTCTTTTTCCCCGGACGGGAATACATTGTATTTCTGCTCCTCTCCCAAAGTGGAAGTCCCCAATGAGTACAAGAATATTAGATACAGCATCTGTTCCATTCCTTTCTACCCTGAGAAGTTCTCTTTCGGCGACAAGGTGGACACGGTGTACAGCGCCGTCATAAGCGGCAAGGACGCCACCTTCCCAAGGGTATCTCCGGACGGGAGGTTCATGTTGTTTTCCGAAACTGCATACGGATGTTTTGCCATCTGGCACAAAGACGCGGATCTCCGGCTGATTGACCTGGAGGACGGATCCGTGAATAACCTGGAAGAGATCAATGGCCCCGATGCTGACAGTTATCATAGCTGGAGCGGTAACAGCCGATGGATCATTTGGGCAAGCAGGAGAATCGACGGCTTGTATTCCCGCCTTTACATCGCCCACATTGACAAGGACGGTATTCCCTCAAAGCCTTTCCTCATGCCCCAGAAAACCACCAGCCACGACAAGGAACTGATGAAATCCTACAATGTCCCGGAATTCATCACGGGACCGGTGGACTTTTCTCGGGACGATATGGCCATGGTATCTCTGGAGGACCCTGGCATCCAGGTTTCGTATTCCCAAGGCAGCACAGAATGATCAAGGTTACGATATGAGAAGGATAACGGTATTTGCGCTGCTGCTCTCTCTCCTGCTCACCTATCCTGCAGCATCAAGGACCAAGCCTGACGGACCCGACAAGATGGAATGGTGGAACGAGGCCAAATTCGGAATGTTCGTCCATTGGGGACCATACAGCATGTACGGAGGGGTCTATAAAGGACATCAGCAGCGTTTCGGAGGTGCGGAGTGGATTTTCAACAGGTGCAAGATTCCTTATCTGGAATATCGCGAGAATGCGTCCCACTTCCATCCTGACAAGTTCGATGCCGATTCCCTGGTCCTGCTGGCGAAGAGAGCAGGAATGAAATATCTCGTCTTCACCACTAAGCACCACGACGGATTTGCGATGTTCCGCAGCGACGCCAGCGAATTCAACATCATCGACTATACCTCCTTCGGGCGCGACATCGTGGACGAAGTAGCCTCGGCATGCAAGAGGCACGGCATCAAACTCGGGTTCTACTATTCCCAGGAACAGGATTGGGGCAACCCCGGCGGAGCCACGGCCAGGAGACCGATAAGCCAAGGCTGGGCTCATCCGGATTCCCTCCTGATCGACGAATATACCAAAACCCACTCCGGCAGTTGGGACGGCTTCCAGCAGACCAGGTCTTTCGAGGAATATTTCAACGATATTTCCCTTCCGCAGATAAAGGAGCTTCTGGACCGCTATGGGGAAGATATCTCCGTCATATTCTTCGACTATCCTGTCAAAACCTCAAAAGAGCAGGCAGCAAAGGTGATGGACTTGCTTAAGGAGTACCCTCAGATAATCATAAACGACAGGCTCCAGAAGCCGGATTACCCCGGAGATTACAAGACTCCTGAGAACATGGTTCCGAAAGCGGAGGATGTGGAAGGACTGTATTGGGAAAGCTGCATGTCCATCGGCAATTCCTGGGGCTACAAGAGCTGGGACACCAAGTGGAAATCCCCGGCAACGATAGTAAACACCTTGATTTCAATCGCTTCCCTCGGGGGCAACCTGCTTCTGAACGTCGGGCCGGACGGAGAAGGTCTTGTACGGCCGGAGGAATCCGGATGCCTGGAAGAAGTCGGGAAATGGATGGATTCCTTCGGCGGAATCATTTACGGCTCCTCCAGGAGCGGCCTGAAGCCTTCCTGGGGAAAGGTAATCCGAAAGGATGAAGGGAAAAGAACCTTTTTGTATCTTTGTGTAGACAAATGGCCGGACAATGGAAAACTGACGTTGGAGGGCGATTGGAGGCCTCGGAGGGCAACCTTCTTCCCGGACGGGAAGCCTCTGGGCTTCAGGAAAGGTAAGGAAAGCCTTGTCATCAACGTCCCACAAAAAGCCCCTGAAGTAACATTTGCGGGAACACCTGTCATTATTAAACTCGAATTGTCGTCGAGACTCCCTGTGGAGCGACTTTCTACGAACTCAGAGAAGAGCGTAGGGAACCAGGGATTGGATGGATAGAAAATAATCAAGAACAATAAAAAGACAGTCATAATGAAAAGGTTTTTAATCGTCCTGGCCATCATGGCCTTTGGAATCAATGCTATTGCCGGTACTGGCACCCCCGGAAAAACAGTCAAGACCGACGCCGGCACCAGAATCAGCGTACAGGCGTGCGACAATGGGATATTCAGGATCAAGGTAAGCCCGAGGAAGGATTTCGGGGAGTCCCTGATGGAACGCTACGGCTGCATCAAGACAGACTGGCCTGAAGTAAAGGCCACCGAGAGTACCAAGGGCTCCGAATGGACACTGACTTCAGGAGATTATTCCTTGACGGTCAACAAGAAGACCGGCGCTATCTCTGTCCGCGATTCCAAGGGACGGGCGCTGGTCCGGGATATCCGCTTCCTTTCGGACAAGGACAAGATGTGCGCGGAACTGAGGAACATAGTCAATGAAA
>JAEEGG010023781.1_pt1 | contig 11942 bp, 10 predicted proteins | sample 9134161 | NCBI WGS metagenome assembly JAEEGG01 (sample SAMN16246543, study PRJNA631951) | gut metagenome | biome: gut microbiome; feature: rumen; material: CR-attached | host: Bos | place: Iran: Karaj | collected 2018-10 | reverse complement strand
AGGGGACCTGTATGATTTCTTCATCAAAGACGAGCATCTGTATTTCTGCATTGGAGCTGTAAGCGGTAAGGGCGTGCCAGCCTCTTTGGTGATGGCCATGACCAGAAGCCTTTTCCGTGCGGTGTCCTCACACGAGAAGAGCCCCAGGCACATTCTCAACGTCTTGAACGAGTCCCTGACGGACATGAATGAGAACGACTATTTCGTGACATTCTTCTGCGGGGTCCTGGACCTCTCGAACGGGCATTTGCGCTATTGCAACGCTGGCCACAACACCCCATTCATCCTCACTGACTCGGTCAAGAAACTGCCTATCGTATCCAATCTTCCTCTTGGGATCGTTCCTGATTACGACTATCAGGAACAGGACACAAACATCATTTACGACGATGCCTTGTTCCTGTACACGGATGGTGTCACGGAGGCGGAAAACATTGATCATAAGCTGTTCGGAGAGAAAAGGGCTGAAACCATCCTCCATACGAGAAGATCACCTCAGGATCATTTGAACACGATTTACGCCTCGATTGAAAAGTTTGTCGGTGAAGCGCCCCAGAGTGATGATTTGACTATGTTATTCATTCACTTCACCAATGAATCCTTAAAAAACCCGTCACAATGGCGCCTTGTGCTCCGCAATGACATAAAGCAGATTGACAGGTTGACTGAATTCATAGATATGATCGCCCAAAAGACAGGGATTGATCCCGATCTTACCCTAAGCATCAATCTCGCTTTGGAAGAAGCCGTCGCCAACGTGATTCAATATGCTTACCCTGAAGGCACGGAAGGTGAGATAAAGGTTGACGCATCTGCCCGCAAAGATTCCATAAGGTTCACAATATCAGATACTGGCCAGGAGTTCGACCCCACCGCGACACCAGAAGCGGACATCTCGCTCGGACTGGAAGACCGTCAGATAGGCGGACTTGGCATTCATCTTGTACGCAAAATCATGGACAGAGTCAGTTACAAGAGAGAAGACGACAAGAATATCCTTACATTGACAAAGACAATAAGAAAAAACAATGGAAGTTAAGATTGAAAAGAACGAGGACATCACAACTGTGAAGTTCAAGGGCCGCTTGGACACCCCGGCATCCCAGGAAGTGGCCGCAACACTTTTGCCTATCCAGGAAAACGCTTCCGGAACGATTATCCTGGATTGCGAGGAGTTGGAATATATATCCAGCTCAGGCTTGAGGATTTTCCTATCCCTGCGCAAAGCCGCTGCCACAAAAGGTGGAAAGGTAATCGTCAAAAGCATCAATGCCAGCATACGTAACGTGTTCATGATGACTGGCTTCCTTAATCTGTTCGAGATCGCCTGATGCTCCTTTCCGTCTTCTCCGTAGACATCCTGTCGAAAAACCTGCTCCTCCTTGTGTCGGTGCTGGTCTTTTTCGCCATCCTGCTCACTAAGATAGGGACACGCTTCGGCATGCCTTCCCTGCTTCTTTTCCTATTGATAGGTATGCTGGCAGGAGCTGACGGTATCGGTCTTCGCTTTGAAGATTATCACCTTGCCGAGTCTATCGGGCACTTCGCCATGACCATAATCCTTTTCACAGGAGGATTGCAGACATCGCTTGAAGAGACAAAGCCAGTGATGAAGCAGGGAGGATTGTTGTCAACATTAGGAGTGTTCATCACCTCCCTCCTGACCGGATTGTTCATCTTCCTGGTGGCAAGAAATCTGGTCGGGGATGTAGGTGCGACTTTCGTGGGCTGCCTCCTGGTGGCCTCTGTGATGAGTTCAACCGATTCGGCCTCTGTGTTCTCTATTCTTAGAGGCAAGAAGATTCACCTGCGGGAGCGGATCGGAACCATGTTGGAGTTCGAGTCGGGAAGTAATGACCCTATGGCCTATGTGCTCACCATCATAATGGTCCAGATTCTCACAAGTCCCGCTAAGATGGCTTCAGGAGTTTGGGGTATGATTTGGACCGGCACATGGATACTCGCGGTACAAATCGCGGTAGGAGTAGCAGTAGGTGTCTGTGTTGGTTTCGGCGCCAAATACCTTCTTGAAAAAGTGCCGTTGCCCGGCAACTCGCTCTACTCGATACTGATCCTGAGCATTGGCTTTTTCGCGAACGGAATCGCCTTGCTTCTCTACGGTAACGGCCTGCTATCCCTCTACATAACAGCCATCATCATCAGCAATAAGGCGGACATTCCAAACAAGAAGGACGTGCTGAAGTTTTTTGACGGGATGACATGGCTGATGCAGCTGGTCATGTTCTTGATGCTCGGCCTGTTGGCAAGACCTTCGCAGATGATCCTATCCTTCGTCCCCGCCTTGCTCATAGGCTTGTTCATGGTGTTCGTCGCCAGGCCGGCAAGCGTGTTCATCTGCCTTGCCCCTTTCAAGAATATCTCGAACAAGGCCAAATTTTTCATATCGTGGGTAGGACTTAAAGGAGCCGGCCCCATCTTGTTCGCTCTGTACCCGGTCATAGCCGGTCTTGAAGGAGCGGACATCATGTTCAACATAGTTTTCGTCATAACCCTTCTGTCCCTTGTCGTTCAAGGAATGACACTCTCGACGATGGCGAAAAAACTTGACCTGAGTTTCGACGAGGATCCTGAGGTCGAGACCTTCGGAATGGAGATACCGGAGGAGATGGGAATGCTCAGGGATCACACTGTCACAGAGGATGATCTTATGGGAGGGGAGACCCTTAGGGATCTCAGCCTTCCGCACGGCATCAGGGTGATGATGGTCCGGCGTGATGATCGGTTCCTGGTTCCGCATGGCAGCATGCGCCTTCAAGAAGGAGACCATCTTGTCATCATCATGGGCGAGACCGATGAAGACCTACAAAAAGACCCCGCTCCTTGAGGAACGGGGTCTCTTGTTTTCCTGCGCCTTATCAGAACGGAAGGTCGTTGGTATCATCTTCCTCAGCGGGCATATCCTCGATAGATGGGGCTGGAGCCTGCTCAGGAATGGCGCCATAATTGGCCTGAGGAGCGGGTTGCGGCGCCGCGGGCGAAGCAACAGGGGCCTGATTCTTGGGGGTAATACGCCAGACACGCACATCATTGTACCACCGTCCGTTGTATTCCCTGGCTCTGAGGTTGAATGACACCTTAACCTCGTCACCCACCTGGTACCTGTCCAATTCGGCCACCTTTTCGTTGCCAAAAGCAGTGAAGCAGACATCGGCGGGGAAATTCCCGTCCTGGTACTCAAGGATGAAATCCTGCTTTACCCAGGAGCCCCTCGCGCTCTGCCCGCTCTGCTTGGCCTCTTTGCGGGTGATCTTGCCTTCTAACTCTAAAGCTGGCATCGGATTACTCAGTTACGGGCTCAACGTAAGGCTTGACGGCATCCAAGGTGATGTCGAACACCAGCGGAGTGTTAGGCTCGATGGCATTGGATCCACGCTCGCCATAACCAAGCTCAGCGGGAACATAAAGGGTGGCCTTGCCGCCCTCGCCAAGGAGCTGGAGACCCTCGGTCCAACCAGGGATGACCCTGTTGAGAGTCAACATGACAGGATCTTCTCCTTCCGGAACTTCCTCAATCACAGTACCATCCTTCAAGGAAAGCTTGTAGTGAACATAAACAGTGTCCTGAGGACCGGGCTTGACGTCACTACCGGGCTCTTTGATAAGATAGCAAAGACCAGACTCGGAAGACTCGACACCAGGCATCTTCTTGACCTCGTCGAAGTACTTGGCCTGCTCAGCCTTGTTGATCGCTCCCGTGTAAGCGGCCCTCTTCTCAATGAAGGACTGCATCGCCATGTTCATAACCTCAGGATTGATCTTGAACTGCTTGACGAAGTTGGAGTCACGCTGGTTTCCCTTAGAGTTGACGAAATCATCGATACCCTTCTTGATCTCCGTGAAATTGAGGTCACCGAGATTGTAGCCCTTGATGAAGGAACCGAAATTGATTCCGACGAGATAGCTGATAGTGTCGATCTCACCCTTGGTAGGGACAAGGTCCTTGGCCACACCAGCAGGCTTGCTGGAGTTACATGCGACGACTGAGAAAATGACAGCCGCTACCGCGAAATACTTTAATGCTTTCATTTTGTGTATATTGTTACTTGTACTAAAAAACTAATCTATTGGACGCAAAGTGTCCCAAAAGCCCCGCGAATATCGCAAAAATAATTGACATTAGCACCATTAATGACGATTTGGCTTGCCTATTAAGAAAACTTTGACTATATTTAGAAGAAAACCACATCGGACATGGAGATCGATTCCGCCATACTCAATTCGAAACTGAAAACCTTCTTTGGTTACGACTCTTTCAAGGGGGATCAAGAGGCCATTATCCGCAACCTGATCGAGGGCAAGGACACATTCGTGCTAATGCCCACAGGTGGAGGAAAGTCTCTTTGCTTCCAGCTGCCTGCCCTTGTGATGCCAGGGACAGCGATTGTCATATCGCCCCTGATTGCCCTGATGAAGAACCAGGTCGATGTCATCAGGGGGTTCGAGGAGGAGCAGCTCGGCATCGCCCATTTCCTCAATTCATCCCTCGGAAAGGCTCAGATCCAGGAGGTTAAGAACGATGTCCTCTCCGGAGTGACCAAGTTGCTCTATGTGGCGCCGGAGTCTCTGACCAAAGATGAGAACATCGAGCTCCTGAAAGACGTCCAAATCTCCTTCTATGCCGTTGACGAAGCCCACTGCATCTCCGAATGGGGACATGATTTCAGGCCGGAATACCGCCGTATCAGGGATATGATCCAGACTATCGGAAGGGCTCCGGTGATAGCCTTGACCGCGACAGCCACCCCTAAAGTCCAGAGCGACATCCAGAAGAACCTCGGCATCATGGACGCCACGGTGTTCAAATCGTCGTTCAACCGGCCAAACTTGTATTACGAGGTACGTGATAAAGTCAACGCCGAGAAAGACATCATCCGCTACATCCACCAGCATCCAGGCAAGTCGGGAATAATCTACTGTCTTAGCAGGAAGAAAGTGGAAGAGACTTCCAACCTATTGAATATCAACGGTATCAAGGCCCTGCCCTACCATGCCGGACTGGATGCCAAGACAAGGGCTGAGAACCAGGACCGGTTCCTCATGGAAGATGTTGATGTGATCGTGGCCACCATCGCTTTCGGTATGGGAATCGACAAGCCGGATGTAAGATTCGTGATCCACTACGACATCCCGAAGAGCATAGAAGGATATTACCAGGAGACTGGTAGGGCCGGCAGAGACGGCGAGGGGGCCGACTGCATCACCTACTACAGTTATAAAGATATTCAGAAACTGGAGAAGTTCATGCTCGGGAAGCCTATTTCCGAGCAAGAGATAGGCAGGCAACTGCTGATGGAGACGGTGGCTTACGCCGAGACTAGCCAATGCCGCAGGAAGATGCTGCTCAACTACTTCGGCGAAGACTATCCGAAAGACAATTGCGGTGTCTGCGACAACTGCCTCCACCCCAAGCCGACATTTGACGGACGCAAGGAGATGCAACTTGTCATAAGGCTGATCAAGTCACTTCCCGAACACTTCAAGATCGAGCATTTGGCCATGGTGCTCTCCGGACAGGCTAACGCGATGGTAAAGTCCTATCAGCACGACACTCTCCCCCTGTTCGGGGAAGGCAAAAACCATAGCGACCGTTTCTGGAGCGCCGCCATCCATCAAGGATTGCTACTCCACCTGCTCGGCAAGGAGATCGAATCCTATGGAAGGATCTATGTGACAGAGAAGGGTGAAGAGTTTTACACGGACCCGTGGGAGATCCGCCTTGTGGAAGAGAAGGTGCTCACTAAGAAAGAAGTAGAGGAAGATGAGGAAGATGCCGCGGCCGACAAAGCAGCGATGCGGGGAGGCGGAGGAGACCCTGTCCTGCTGTCGATGCTCAAGAACCTCAGGAAGGACATGTCCAAGCGGCTCAACCTCCAACCTTGGATCATATTCGGAGATCCAGCCCTGGAAGACATGTCCATCATCTACCCCATCTCCTTCAATGAACTGCATAGTTGTCAAGGAGTTGGTGAGGGCAAGGCCAGAAAATACGGCAAGGAGTTCATCGACCTCATCAAGGCCTATGTGGAAGAGAATGACATCACAAGGCCAGCCGAATTCATAGTCAAGTCAGCCCCTGCAAGATCAGCCGACAAGATCTACATAATCCAGAGCGTAGACCGCAAGCTTGCCCTCGAGGACATCGCGGCGGCAAGAGGTATGGAGATGGAAAAACTGATCGAAGACATTGAGGGCATAGTCTCGACCGGAACAAAACTGGACCTCAACTACTACATCCGGCAAGAGATCGATGAAGACATCGTGGACGACATCTTCGATTATTTCAAAAACGAGGCGACATCCGACTCAGTTGAAGAGGCGAAACAGGCGCTCGGACCTGACTATGAAGAGATGGAGATCCGGCTTGTCAGACTGAAATTCCTTTGTGAAGTGGCTTCGTAAACCTCAGATAGTCACCATCTTGAGCTTCCGGTTCTCGAAATGCCCAAGCCTGCGGAAGCCGAACATCTTGATGTACTGCGCGAAATAGTCGAACTTGAATCCCACCTGCTCTGCCTTGTGGGAATCCGACCCTAGGCAGATTATGTCTCCGCCAAGCTCCATGTAACGGATCAATATGTCACGGTCAAGTTGGGGGGTCCTCAAGCCGTACTGCCTGTAAGTCTTCGTGTTAACCTCCAGACCTTTCCCATTCTCTATCAAATACTTCAGTATCTCATCAATCAATCCGGGGAAATCCCTGTAAAGGATGCTTTCCTTAGGATAGGGAGCATAGCGGACAACGTAATCGAAGTGTCCCATTATGTCGAAATCTCCAAGGCGCTTCATCTCTTTCAAAAGAGTCTCGAGATAGCGCCCATAAGCCTCCTTCCAATTCTTACCCTTATAATAAGGGCCGAAATACGGATCGGTGTCCTCGAGGTAATGCACCGAGGCTATGACCTGGTCGAACTGGCGGGCAGAGACAAAATTGCGGTTCAACTCCCTGCAATCCTCATAGAGGCCTATCTCCACTCCTTTCAGCACCTTGAACTTCTTCGCGGAACGTCCGAAAGCCCCATCCGCCACGAGCGCCGACACGCGGTCAATCTCCGCTTGCTGGGCGGCGGCATCGAAAACCTCGCACACGATGGGCTCGAAATCCGCCTTCATTTTCGGGACGAAATAGTCGCAGTGGTCCGTGAAACATATTCCTCCGAAGCCTTTATCGATCGCCGCCTGGACGCTCTTCCCGACGGTGGTCCCTCCCCCATCGAAAGAAAACTGGCTATGATTGTGAGTGTCGAAAAACATATTACGAATATAGCTATTTTTTATTAATTTTGTGTTTATGATTACTCTAGGATACAAAACCAAATTTGACAGCATCACTAGGGCGGCCGCCGCGATCGGAATCGGCCTCGTGATGGTCTTCGGGGGCAATGCCCCGACTAACGTGGTAAAAATCATAGCCATTCTGCTCGTTCTAGCTGGTGTGGCTTCGTTGATTTATGGGCTCATCAAGAGCAAGGAAAACGGTGTCTATCAGCTACTTCTGGTCAATGCGGGATTGGATCTGGCGCTTGGTCTGCTGCTGTTCTTCAACCCGCAGTGGATTGTCGGGGTGATTGTCTATGCGATAGGCATTATCCTAATCTTGTTGGGGGGCCTTCAGCTGCTTGTGCTTGCTGGAGCCATGAGCCTCCTCGGAGCGGGATTCTCTTCCTTGATCCTTTCCATCTGCGCCATTGTAGGAGGAGCGTTCCTCCTTTTTAATCCATTCGCTATCAATGTGATGAGCGTCATCGCTGGCTGTTTTCTCCTCGTGTATGGAGTCGCGGAGATCATCTCCATGTTCAAGATGAGCAAAGCCAAAGAGGAGTTTGAGATCAGACGCACGGCCGCAGCGACCAACCCTAACGCGCCGGAAATCGGATCTTCCGACCTGACCGACGCCAAGGAGGTAAGCTACGAGAAAGTGGATGAGCAGGAATACCAGGAAGACTTGGACTAGACAATGATTCCACAGGACACGATACAGAAAATCCTTGACACCGCGCGGATCGAGGAAGTGGTGGCGGACTTCGTCTCCCTGCGCAAGCGTGGAGCCGATTGGTGGGGTTGTTGTCCTTTCCACAATGAGAAGACCCCTTCATTCCATGTCGTCCCCGCCAGGGGAATATATTATTGCTTCGGTTGCCACAAAGGCGGATCCGCTGTGGGTTTCGTCATGGACCACGAGCACATGTCCTACCCGGACGCTCTCCGCTATCTGGCCAAGAAATATAACATCGAGGTGGTTGAGGAAGAGGAAAGCGCCGAGGATCTTGCGGCCCGCCAAAGGAACGAGAGCCTTTATCTCGTGTCCGAATTCGCTGAGAACTTCTTCCAGAAACAACTCGAGGGCGGAGAAGGTAAAGCCGTGGGACTCAACTATTTCCACACAAGGGGCCTGGAAGATGAGACCATTCGCAAATATGGTCTGGGTTGGGCTCCGTCCGACCGGCACTCATTCACTGATGCCGCTAAGGAGAAGGGGTACAAGGATGAATATCTCCTGGAGACAGGCCTCTGCGCCAAGTACGATGACAAGCCAGAGCTACATGATAGGTTTGTGGAGAGGGTCACCTTCCCCATCCATTCGGTTAGCGGAAGGATTATCGGTTTCGGCGCCAGGACACTGAAGGCAAAAGAGGAAGGAAGACCATACGCGAAATATGTCAACTCAAAGGAAAGCGCCATATATGTCAAGAACCAGTCCCTGTACGGAATATGGTTCGCGAAAAACGACATGGCCAAGAACGACAAGTGTTTCCTTGTTGAAGGCTACCTCGATGTGCTTTCCATGCACCAGCTCGGAATCACCAATGTGGTGGCTTCCAGCGGTACCGCATTGACGGAAGGACAGATACGCCTGATCAGAAGGTTCACCCGCAATGTCACGATAATGTACGACGGCGACGAGGCCGGCGTGAAAGCCGCTTTGAGGGGAATAGACATGTTCCTAAAAGAGGGCTTGGATGTAAAGGTCATATTGATTCCCGATGGGGACGATCCGGACTCATATGCTAGGAAGCACACTCTTGAGGAGGTGGAGGATTTCATATCCAGGAATGAGAAGGACTTCGTGGACTTCAAGGGGTCACTGCTGATGCGGGACGCGGGGAACGACCCTCTTAAACGCGCTTCTGTCATCAATGACATTGCGGACACAATCGCGGTTATTCCTGACGCGATCAAGAGGGAGACTTATATTGATTTCATGAGCAGGAAGTTCGACATCCGTCGGGCTGCTCTTGAAGAGCGAGTCAGTGCCACCAGGGCGAAGTTTCTCTCGTCCGGTGAAGCCTTGGCCGGACGGCCGTCCGGGCCCGGCCGCGTCCATTCTCGCTCCGCCCTTCGACAAGCTCAGGACGGCGCTGCGGCTGAGTACGGCCTAAGCCCGGAGGCCGCTCCGGCCGTATCAGAACTTTCGCGTGGCCCGGAGAGTCGTCCGGCAAATGATGACTTATCCACCTTGGAAGAGAATCCGATAATGGCTAGAGCGGAGCGGGATCTGCTGAACTTCATCCTCGCCAACGGCACCACCCTCCTTGAGTTCCAAAGCGACTCGGAATTCTATTCCGGAGACGGAGAAGAATCACTGACTGTTTTTGAATTCATCCGGCAAGCCCTTGATGCTGACGGTATCGAGTTCGCCAACTCTGTCTATAAAAAGACCTACGAATCCTATTCGGACGCCTATGATGAGGGGCTTTCTCAAGACGAGATTGTCAAGCGACTGCTGGACGGAGCGGACAGGGCCATCGCTTTTGTCGCGGCCCAGCTCTCGACCGACGAACGCTATGATTTGACTATAAAAGGTTTACGGGACGCTATGATGTCCAAGGGCTCATGGCTTACCAAGTATGTTCCCAAGTCGATCCTTGTCTTTCATGCCTGCCGCCTCGAAGACACGGAGCGCTCCCTGAAAGAAGAACTCAAGAAAGCCCAAACCATCCAAGACCAAGACCGTGAAGTGGAGATTATGCGGAAGCTAGTCACCATCCGCAAAGCCATCAAAACCGTCAAAGTCCGCCTAGGGAGGGAGAAATAACATCAAAACCTGAACGACATGCCGGCGGTCATGGAGAAGAACCAGCGGAGGGGCTTGTCTGAAACGGTCACATTCACATCACACGTTCCGTCTTCCCGTTGAAAGGTCTCGGTGTGGGAGATATAGTTTCTGGTGAGGTTGTAATGGACAGCGGGACTGAGCTTAAGGTCAAAACGCCAGATCCTGTAATTGGCGCAAGCCCCGGCGTCCAGAGTCATTAAAAAGTCCCCTTTTTTCTCAGTCCAGGAGTTCTGTTGATATGACGTGCCGGATCCCCAATAAGCCGTCTCAACATTGGAGTTCTCCCCAAAAACCAGCCCCGGGGTAACTCCGGCGAAGAACTCGGCCTGGCTGAACAAGTTGGCGACGAATGCGGCAAGGGCTCCCCGCAGCGGATTGGAATATCCCATAATCGCCTCATAACCAAATGTTTCCCCAGCGGCAATCGCACCACTCCTCACCCGTCCGTTTGTGCTTCTGGCAGGAGTGCGGTAAGAGAAAGCCACAGGAATCCCGAAAGAATTGTCCACCTCGGCGACACGGGGAACGAACTGGAGTCCTGTCCGGAAACCCAGTCCGGAGGAATTGAAATGACCATATGTCACGCCATACACGACATCAGACCCTTGTCCCTTGTACATAGGCACATAGGCTCCGGCATAGAAGCCAAAGTCTTCGGAAAGGTTATCCAAGTTCCGGGATTTGTTCTGGGCGGATGCGGAGACAGACAAAAGGACCAACGCTAAAGCCGCCAATAATATACGATATTTCATTCCATATTCATAAATTACGGTCTCAAAACCCTGCAAATAACATTCCTTGCGGAACATACCGAGGAATTTGCTAACTTTGCGAGTCTATACATCAATGTTTATGGAGAAGAATTTCAAGAGAACGCTTGTGACCTGCGCGTTGCCGTACGCCAACGGCCCCGTGCATATCGGCCATCTGGCCGGAGTCTATGTGCCTGCCGACATATTCGTGAGATACAAGAGGATGAAGGGCGAGGATGTCCTGTTCATCTGCGGCTCAGACGAGCACGGAGTTCCGATCACCATCAAGGCCAGGGCCAACGGAGTGACCCCGCAGGACATCGTGGACAAATACCACGGCATCATCAAGGACTCATTCATGAGGCTGGGAATCAATTTCGACATTTATTCCCGCACCACCTCCAAGGTCCATCACAAGAACGCCTCGGAGTTCTTCCGCGAGCTCTACGACAAAGGCAAGTTCATCACCAAGGAAAGCGAGCAGTACTACGACCCTGAGGCCAAGACCTTCCTGGCTGACAGGTACATCGTCGGCACCTGCCCAAAATGCGGCAATCCGAACGCCTATGGCGACCAATGCGAGAAATGCGGTAGCACCCTGAGCCCTGAGGAACTCCTCAACCCGAAGTCCAAACTCAGCGGCGCCGAGCCGATAAAGAAAAAGACCACCCACTGGTATCTACCTCTGGACCAGTACGAGCCTTGGCTCCGTGAATGGATTCTCGAGAACCACAAGGAGTGGAGGTCCAATGTCTATGGCCAGTGCAAGTCATGGTTGGACGGCGGGCTTCAACCAAGGGCCGTCAGCCGTGATCTCGACTGGGGCGTCCCCGTTCCCGTCGAGGGAGCCGAGGGCAAGGTACTCTACGTCTGGTTCGACGCTCCGATAGGCTATATCTCTAATACTCAAGAGCTTCTGCCGCAGAGTTGGGAGAAATGGTGGAAGGATGAGGACACCCGCCTTATTCATTTCATCGGCAAGGACAACATTGTTTTCCATTGCATCGTCTTCCCTTCGATGCTGAAGGCCCGCGAGAACTACATCCTTCCGGACAACGTCCCTTAAAACGAGTTCCTCAACCTCGAGAGCGACAAAATCTCGACCTCCCGCAACT
>JAEEGG010023779.1_pt1 | contig 11942 bp, 2 predicted proteins | sample 9134161 | NCBI WGS metagenome assembly JAEEGG01 (sample SAMN16246543, study PRJNA631951) | gut metagenome | biome: gut microbiome; feature: rumen; material: CR-attached | host: Bos | place: Iran: Karaj | collected 2018-10 | reverse complement strand
TACCGCCTTGGTAAGCGCTGGAGTAACTGTGGATACCGGCATCGCCGCCACCGTTCCAGCCTCCGGGATAGGTAGTTCCTGTAGTTGTTGTTCCATCGGCATCCTTACCTCTGCCACCGACATACACTAACAGAGTGTCGCCGGGGTTCACAGGCATTGTGCCTTCGGAATAACCGCCCTTGCCGCCAGCATAGAACGATGAAGAGCTAGAGCAGCCTTTACCGCCTTCGGCACCCCAAACCTGAAGGTCGAGCTGGGTTACGCCGTTGGGCACCACATATCTCTGAACAGAACCTGTATATGTGAAGTCGGTTGTGGCTTCCATATAGTAGTTGGTAGTTACAGTAGGATTGGCTATGTTGTTGGGAACAGGTCTTGTAAGAGCACCGTCGTAGTACCACTGAGCGCCAGCGGGAAGTACAACCGAGTCGCCGGCACAGACAATCATCTGGTCACAAACGGTGATAATCATTGTATGTACGTATGTGCTCGGGTCGCCAGTACAGTAAGCGTCGTACAGACTTGTAACTCCATATACTCCTGTGTTTGTCGGGGTGATACATACAACATCGTCGTTGAAATACGAAACTCTGTCGGTGGAATCTCCGGTAATGCGGTAAGTGAACGGAGCCGTACCTGTGAAATGTATGCGCAGGCATGCAGAACCGCCGCAGATCGATGTGTCGGGGGTGAGTATTGTAGCTGTAGGATGCTCATTCACAACAGCGGTATGTGTTCTAACCGTGTTGGTGTAGTAAACCGTGGTTGTGTCGGGTATCTGGATACGCGAAATCGGGTTGAGCATCAGCGGGTCGGAGTACCAGTTACGAGTGGTGTCGAGGAACAGGGTGTCGCCGTGGCAGAGCATAGTCTGACGGCAAACCTCCACGGTAGCCAGACCGGCGTAATCGGCAGGCTGGGCTGTGCAGTGGTTGTCGTACAACCTTGTGATACGGAATGCCTGAATCATAGCGGGCTGCACATAAACCGAATCGCTGTAGCCGTAACATACACGGTCGGCTGTGTCGCCGGTAACACGGTATGTGAACGGAGGTGCGCCCGTGAAGTTGAGACGCAGGTAAACGCCGTTGTTACCGCAAGCAGTGTCGGATACGGAAATTGTACCTGTAGGACGTCTGTCCACAGTAACTGTATATGTGCCAGTGGAATAAACGGTAATTCTTGCAAAGCCGTTTCCTTCGTGACCTGTCTCGGTACCAATTCCAGTGGTATCGGGGAACGAAGAGTTTCCAGCAATAGTCTGGGCGTTGTCGAGATAGAAGGCTGCAGTAGGTGTGTAACCCTGCGGAACACTGGAAGCAGAGCTTGCATCCCAAACGAATCCGGAGCCACCGCCACCACCTCTATCGTCATCTACAGAGCCATCGGGACATGTACCGGAACCACCGTACCAACCACCGCCACCAGCTCCGCCGTAGCCGCTGCTATAATACGTACCGCCGCCGCCGAAGCCGAAACCACCATACCAATAAGTTGCGGTAGTTCCACTAAGACCAGTAGTAGTTTGTGATGTAGTAGTGTATGCAGTTGAATATCCCGAATAGGTTTGACGCCCACCGTAGCCACAATATGAATTGTATGTGCATCCACCGCTGGCATCGCCACCAGTCGGGCCGCCGCCATAAGAGCCACCATAACTTGAGCTACCGTCGGAGCCACCGCCACCGGCCACTATGATACGTGAATACAGATGGTCTGCTGTGTTCCATGCTGTGGAACCTGCTGTTCCGTCGAGAGCGATGTCTGTGGCACCGCCACCGCCGTGATAGCCATAGCGGTAACCGCCTCCATTCCAACCGCCGGGAACAACAGTGTTGGTGTTAGTGCTGCCCGATCCGCCAAAGCCGCCGACATTTACAAAGAGGTTGGCGTTGGCGAAAGCGCCGAGATGGTTCACATAACCGACGGAATAACCGCCCTTACCACCATTCGTAGGTGTGGTACGATATCCACCCTGAGCGCCCCAAACTTCGAGTTTGAGAGCATAGCACGAAGCGGGCACTTGGAACAGCTGGGTGCTACCTGTGTACGAGAAATCGTAGGCCATTTCGCCAGCGAGATAGAAGGTCGTAGTGCTGTCGATTGTTACCACATTGTTGGGAGGAACAGGACGTGTGGCAAGGCTGTCGTAGAACCATACACCCGAAGGCAGGTGCACGGTGTCGCCGGCACAAACCAGACGCTGACCGCAAATCTCAACAGTAATTTCGTTCTGTGGCAGAGGTATGATACCAGAACACAGAGTGTCGTACAGCATTGTGATATTGTAACGAGATGTCTGCGAAGGACATACAGGAACAATAGCGGTGTCGTACCAACTCATACGGTCGGCCACATCGCCTGTAAGACGATAGGTATAAGGAGCTGTGCCTGTGAATACTATGCCAAGATAAGCCGAATCGCCGTTGCATATGGTGGTGTTTCCAGTGTAGAAACGTGCAGTGGGATGCGGTTTTATAACTATTGTAAGTTCATAGGTATTGCCGCCGTGAACAGGTACACCGTAGTAAGTTGCCGTTCTGCGAGGCAGCAGGTCGGTGATGTACATACGACGTGTAAGCTGACGGTCGCGGTACCAGTAGTAGCCTTGCGGCAACGATACCGAGTCGCCCTCGCACACTACCAGCTGACCACAACGATAAACAATTCCTATACCTGTGAACTGTGCCCTGCCGCTTACGCAGTTGGCGTCGTAAAGCATAGTGATACGGTATGTGGAGAGAGTGTCGGGAGTCATATACAGTGTCTGTGTGTAGTTGTAGGACACACGGTCGGTAGTATCACCCGAAAGACGATACACGAAGGGAGCCGTACCTGTGAAGGTCATCTGCACACGTGCCGGAGTGGAGTCGCAAGTGGTGTCCAAACCGTGTATTGTGGCAGTTGCCTTAGGATTAACACGTACGGTAAAGGTAGTTGCCGGGTATAGTATAGAATCTGAGAAGTACATCACACGGGCGAAGCCGTTTCCGTTGTGGCCTGTCTCTGTGCCGCCATTGGGTGCGGGGAATGAGGTGTTACCTGCCACTGTGCGGGCATTGCCAAGATAACGGGAACTTGTAAGTTGATATGTTCCTGGCACTGTTACACCGGGGACATAAACGAATCCGGAGCCGCCGCCACCGCCGCCAGAGCCTGCGGAGTTGCCTTGCGAACCGGGGCCGCCGCCATACCAGCCGCCACCACCGCCGCCACCAGCGGAGTAGTTGTTGCTTTGCCAGCCGCTACCTCCTAAACCGAAGGCGCCAGCCGAGCCTGTATAGCCACCATAGCTACCGGCTACACCACCAGCAGTAAGCGATCCACCGCCGCCAGGCGAGCCCCAAGTATTAGAGCCCACTGCTGCGCCAGCAGTACCGCCAGAGGCACCGTCGCCACCTGTAGCGCCGCCACCGTAGCCACCCGTAGCCGCACTATTCTGCCACGAGTTGCCACCGCCACCGCCGCCACCGGCAACGATAACACGGTGGTTATATGTAGTGCCGTTTACACGAATGTCTGTGGCACCACCGCCGCTACCGCCGCCGTTGTTGTAGTTGGACGAGCCGTTGTAACCGGAATTACCGCCGCCATTGAAACCGCCTTGAACAGGAGCTCCAAGTTGTCCGGAGAGACCCGGTCGACCGGCACCGCCTACATATATATATAATACATCGCCATAGGTAACGCGCATTCTGCCTTCGGCAAATCCGCCCTTACCACCGTCGGCGCTAAGGTAATCATATCTTCCGTCGCCACCTCTAGCACCCCATACTTGGAACGATATGGAATCCAATCCCGGAGGAACGGGGAACTGCTGAACCGATCCTGTGTAGGAGAAGTTCACGGTGTCGTCGTAGGTGATGTCGGGAGTATAATAGGTTGTAGTCACAGTAGGAGTTACAATCGTATCACCCACCGGATTGGTATAATATCTGTCGTAGTACCATATCCTGTTGGAAGGCAGAACCACGGTATCTCCGACACAGATTATCGGAGTTGTGCAAACTTTTACGTCGTAAACGCCGTTGCGGTCTTGGTACTGGCCATCGCAATACACATCGCCAACCGAAAGAACACGGTAAACGATACTACCGCTGGGACACAGACGCAATGTCTCGCTGTTGCTGTTGCAGACGCGGTCCACGGTGTCGCCAGTAAGACGGTAGTGGAACGGTGCCGTACCTGTAAAGGTTATTGTAAGGTTGATGCAGTCGCCATTGCAGATACTGTCGGAACCATTAGGTATTGTTGCAGTGGGACGCGGATGAACTATAGCGTTGAGCGATGTGCCATCGTCGCGGTTGTAGTACATTGTGTTTGATGTAGGATGAGCCACGTTGCCCGGAACAGGAGTGGTGTAGCTGGAGTTGGTGAACCAAGTTCCCGATGTGAATACCACCGAGTCGCCATTACAGAGGCTCTGCTCGCCACAGATGTTCACCAAAGCGCGGCCTGTGAGGTTGCCGGGAATAGCCTCGCACACCTCGAAACGCAGGTATGTGAGATGGTAGTATGTCGTTACGTTGGGAGCGACGGTGATATATGCAGTGTCGCTGTTGGACACACGGTCCTGAGTGTCGCCTGTTATTCTATAATAATAAGGTGCGGTGCCGTTGAACACGATCATCAGTCGGGCTGTTCCGCCTTGGCATACTGTGGTGTCGCCACTGATATGAGCCATAGGAACAGGTTTGGGCTGTATCAGATAGGGTTGCAGACGACCGTTCATACGGGTGTAAACCCACATCGGACGCTGGTCGGCGTAAATGATGTTGTTCTGAACGGGGAACCGCATAATAGAATCGTAATACCAAGTGAAGCCGGCGGGCAGGCGCAACGAGTCGTACATACACGGAGCTTCGGGGTATATATTATAAGGTATAATAGCCTGTGCTATGAAACAGCCTGAGCATACGGCGCGCACTTCGATGGTGTCGTGCAGTTCGTCGTAAACAATGCCGCTGATTTCGCCAGTGGAGTCGTTGAGTGACAATCCACGAGGCAGTGAGTTGGAGAAGAATGTGCAGCCGTTGCTATATTGGTTTGTGGTGGGTCTGATGCTGATGCGACGACCTGTGGTGTCGTTCAGCGGAGAACGGTTGTATGTGAAGGTGGTGCTTATCTGCGGCAGAGCCACAACATTGAGATGTACGTTTTTGTGTATGCTATCCTTAACGGCAACAGCAGTAACGGTGTCCACCATCAGGGGAACACCAACGTTGCCTGTTATGCTTGCCACAGCAGGATTAGTGGAGTGCCAGTTCACACCATAATTGGTGCATACCGAGAAACAGGAGTTCACATTGTCCACATGGTTGGTGGGGTTGGTCTCGTCGAGGAACACCGGAGTGGCAGCAAGTATTGCAATGGTGTTGTTGCGCAGCGACAGAGGACGAGGATACATATCTCTTTCGGTCATAAAATATGTCGGCGAGGGGTTGAACAAACCATCGGTGAGGTAGGAGGTGCGGCGTGCGTATGTGGCATTGTTGTTGCCGTAATACCAGTTGGGCATCGGGCACATAAGTGTGTCGTAGTAGCAGTTTGAAGGTGCGTTGGAATAACCGTCGATACCGCCTTTGTAGGTTCCGGAACACTCAAGATAACCGGCGTTGATATTGTATTGGTTATAAGCGTTGGATGTTGAAGCACTGTAACCGCAGATACCGCCGCCGTAGTTGGATGCTTTAACCATACCTGCGTTGAGACAGCCGCGAACGTACGAGGGATAGCTGGAATAGCCGTAGTTGTAACCGCAGATACCGCCAACATAGTTGGTGCCGCTTACCGAGCCGATATTAGCACACTCCTGCGCATAGGCGTTGTAGCCGGAAGTTGTGTAACCCAAACGGCCCACAATACCACCGATATAGTCGGTACCCGAAACATTTCCTGCATTGGCACAGGTGATGATATACGGAGCGTAGCTGGCTGTGGAGGTGGAAGTTCCTTGGTGGAAACCGGTGATACCGCCAACATAGTTGGTGCCGTGTACATTTCCGTAGTTGTTACATTTCTTTGTGGAGCCACTGTAATAGTAGCTTTCACCCACGATACCACCAGTCATATTCGATGCAGCTGTAATATCACCGTAGTTGTTGCAGCTATCGATGGTAGCTATGTTGCTAACAGTAGTACCATAGCTGAAGCATCCCACAATACCGCCGGTACCATAAGCCGTGGTGGCAACGGAGGTTCCCACATAGGTGGAGGTAACATTACCGTAGTTGTTACTGCCCGACACAAGGCTATAATAGTAACAATATCCGATGATACCGCCAGTGGCATAGCTGCTTGCGGTAACGTCGCCGTAGTTGTTACAGAAACGTATGCGGCAACCATAACCATAACCTGCTATACCGCCTATATAATAAGTACCGATCACATCGCCACGGTTGGTACAGCTGTTTATCTCGTAAGTACTTGTAAGCGAGCTGTTGCCGCTGTAGTAATAACCGACAACACCTCCTACATAATATTGAGTGGCTGTTACATCTCCGGTGTTTTCACAGTTCTGAAGAATATTGTAGTAATATAAATAACCGACTATACCGCCGACATTGTAAGTTCCGGTTACATCACCGCTGTTGCGGCAGTTTTGGATATATCCGTAATAATTTTTGTAACCGGCAATACCGCCTACGGAATACGAGGATGTCGCTACATTACCTTCGTTTACGCAGTTCACCAAGGTGTCGTAATAATACTCATACCCAACTATACCGCCGCTGTAGTACGATGCTGTAACGTTGGCGTAGTTCTTGGTGTTGCGGATAGAGCCATATTCATACAGTCCGCCTGCGATACCGCCAGTATATCCTGCGCCCGACACCGCTCCGTGGTTCTCGCAGCTGTCGATACGGCAGTTGAAATAGCAGTAACCTGCTATACCACCTTGATAGGTGTACGAAGTGCTGCCCACCGTAGCGTAGTTAGTCAGTTTATACAGTTTGGCATAATTGGCATAGCCCACAACACCGCCGGTATAACTGCCACCAACGATGCGACCCCTGAGGGTAAGATGGTGAACCTCGGCGGGACTGGCAGCGGATTGTCCTAGTACATAACCAAACAGACCTTGATATTGGGTTGAGTTGTTGATGTTAACATTGCTGATCACCTTATTGTTACCATCGAAATGACCGCAGAAGGGCGTTCCTGCGGAGGCTCCTATGGGGTTCCACGGGCTGAAGCCCGACATATCGAGGTCTCTTACCACCTTGAAGTAAATGCCTTGGCAGTTGATACCCAAGTTCACGATGTCCGCCAGAGAGTCGAGGGTGGCGGGGTTACAAATCAGATACGGGTCGGCTTGTGTACCGCTACCGCCGCAGAACGACGGCATCGACAACACCCTTATATCGATATGTTTAACAAGGCTGTCCTGAGTAATACCCGACATACGCACCATGGCAATAGTAGCTGGATTCACAGTGGCATTGGCGCCTGCGACGCTCACAAGAGTCGGGTTGTCGCTAAGCCAGCGCACGTTGTTTGTGGTGCCTACAGTAAAGTTGGTATCAACGGCAGCAATAGTCTGACCGCCGGTGAGGAAAATGGGTGTTGACGCCAGTTTCGCACCAATGGAGTCAGTAATGCCGTTGGGTATTGGGTACATATTGTTCGACATTGTAAAATACGATGTGCTGGGGATGGTAATACCCGTACCCACAAGCTGTGTAGTTGGCTTGCCTTCAGTAGTAGCCGCTGTAGTACCATACAGGAGGCCGGTAGGACACATCTGATTGTCGTAGTAGCAGTTGGACACGACTCCGTTTCCAGCTATAGCAGCGACATAAGTTGCCGAGGCATTTGTGGATGTTGCGTTGTTTACGTTAAGACAATATGTGGTGTAAGTGGAACCATAACTGTATCCAGTTATACCTCCCACATAACTACCTCCGGAGGTTACCAAACCGCCGTTTACCGAGTAACGTATGTAACCGTAAGTGGTGGCGTATCCGCAAAGGCCGCCAGTGTAACTACTTGTGGAGTGGTTATCGACATCCGCGGAGTTGGAGCAATACTGCAAATAACTGTAATACAGATAGCCAGCGATACCGCCTATATAGCTACTGTACGACGATACCGGACCGCTATTGACACAATATTCGATATAGTTGTAATTGGCCGAGCTTCCATAGCAGTAACCAACTATACCACCCGTGTAGCTGCCGGTGCCGTTGGATACCAATGCACGGTTGCTACAACGGCGGACGATGTTGCCGTTGTTGTACATACGTCCGGCAATACCTCCTACGTTGTATGTTCCAGCCACTTCGGACATATTGGTCGAAGAATCTATCAAACAGAAATTGTATGCGTCGCCGACAATACCTCCCGTATAATAAGTACCTATCACTTGGGCTTTGTTGACGCAACTGTGAATTTCCGTTCTTGAAGAGGTGGAAGCTCCTGTAGCATATCCCACAATACCTCCCGCATAATACGAGGAACTTGATATAACACCGTTGTTAACGCATTTGCGAATTACGGTACCATTGTAAGCTATACCGGCGATACCTGCGTGATAGTATTGCGAACCCAAAAGAGCACCGTTGTTGACGCAATTTTCAATGCGGGAATTACCTGCCGCACCAACAATACCGCCATGGCGGTAATAGGCACCCATCACATATGCATTGTTGACGCAATTGCGGACTGTGGAGTTGACTATAGAACCCGCGATAGCTCCGGTGGAGTCGCCGCCTGTGATGGTTCCGTCGATAGTAAGGGAGTCGATATAGCCACCGCGCACCGCACCGAACAAGCCTCGCAACGAACTTGTGTTGTTGGCCATAACGAGGTTGCTAACGAAGTGGTTGCCACCGAAGTATGTGCCGGAGAAAGGTGTTGATGCAGCCTGACCCACAGGAGTGAACGTGCCTTGTGCCAAGGTTATATCAACCATCTGGCGGAAATATATGCCGCTGAACGAAACACCGGCATTAACATATCTGGCGAGGTCGCGGAGATCCTGTTCACTGCATATCTGGTAGGGGTTGGCACGTGTTCCGTTACCGCCGCAGAAGGTAACGCCGTACAGAACGGAGGTCTTTTTCCAACGGCTGTAGTCGTTAGGTCCGCAAACGGAACGGACATAGACGTCGTACACTTGGCCGGCCTGAAGACCTGTAAGGTTATATGTGGGAGTGTTGTTTACTGTAACACGTGTGCCGGCTGCCGAGCCTTGTGTGAAGCCCTGCAGACCATATTCAAGTTCCCACTGGGTGGCGTTGCCAAGTTCAGTCCAAGTTACGGTGGAACCACTCACTGCGAGGTTGGTTATACCACGACATCCGACAGGATTCATAACCATACGCAGATTACTTTTTACCGAAGCCAAATAAGCCGTTGGAGTTGAGCCATTCAACGTAGGTGTTGCACCTGTGATAACGTATGAGGATCCGTCGTTATAACAATGCAGAGCCTGGTTGGAGCAAGCTGATCCATACAAAACATAGGAGCTGCTGTTATAACTACCGCTATTATCATGTACACAAATCAAAAGGGAGCTGGTGCCATCGTAGGTGAATGGCGTCTGGAGGTTGAAAGTCGTCCATGTTCCAACACCGGCCGAGAAATTCATACTACCAGTATACACACGCGTCAATTGCGAATACGGCACCCAGTCGGTAGTGCTTGTAAAAGATGTGCGTGGCACATTGGCCATATAGATGGTACAGTTTGCTTTGGCAGTCGTAGCCGAAGAATAGGCATACATATACGATACCGAAGTAATTTCGTGAGGCACGCCACCGGCACCGATTTCAGCAGCAGTATATAATTGCTGGGAATAAGTGTAATTGTAGAAATTGTTTACCGGCAGTTGATACGTAGTTGTTGTGCCAGTTCCAATGGTAACGGTGGTCTGTGCTTTGGCCAGACCGCCAGTCAGCGCTATCGCAATACATAGCAACAGAACTTTCTTCATCTTACCTAAAACATTACGAGTGTGTGTATGCATCGTTGTATGATTTGATTTCATTACTTTATTATCTGAATTACCTCGTTCCATAGGGCATATCATTTGATTTCAACTTATAAATTAAAGAAACGACAAAATGCAGTTTCCCCGTCCGTTGGACAGGGTTTTCCCACAATTGCCATCGTATATAAAAGAACATCCATGGTTCTTTTTGTTATATTCGTACTATGTTAATTTTCAGTCTTTTATACTATCTTTTACTATTGTTTCGCTTTTATCGTTACGTATGGTTATTTAACTGTAAACCAACTTGCAAAGATACATTTTTTTTCCGAGTTTTCAAAATGTTTGGCCGAGTTTTTAATCCGATTCTCAGCTCTACTTTGACAACTTATTATTTTTCAGCATTTTATGTTTAAATATTTCGCTATAATATACGACATTTTTTCTCTGTTAAACGAGACACTATATAGACACCCATAAAACCGATATTGCAACAGGGCGAAATCTTTTTTGTGGAAAACGGGAAAAATGCATTTGTTTGCGGGGGCTGGTGGGTTTTCGGATATAATTGAAAGGGCTAATGAAAGGGTTCCCCTAACGGGGAACATTTTGCGGGGCAAGATATGGGCGGAAGGCATAAAACGAGGAATGATGCGGCAGAGATTTGTTTTATTGAAAGGGTTCCCCTAAAGGGGAACATCAAGAGGTTGCCTTTCAATAACAAAGGACAAGGTGATGGACAAACAAACAACCTCGTCAGAGGTTGCCTTTCAACAGCAACGGGGAAAGCGTCGGCAAAAAAACAACCTCATCAGAGGTTGCCTTTCAATAACAAAAAGGGGAAATGCGAAGGGGGAAACAACCTCGTCAGAGGTTGCCTTTCAGTAACAACAAGGGGGGGGATGCTTCGGCGAAAAAAACAACCTCGTCAGAGGTTGCCTTTCAATAACGACAACGGGGAAATGCGAAGGGGGAAACAACCTCGTTAGAGGTTGCCTTTCAACAGCAACGGGGAATGCGAGAAAAAAACAACCTCGTCAGAGGTCGCCTTTCAATAACAAAAAGGGGAAATGCGAAGGGGGAAACAACCTCGTTAGAGGTTGCCTTTCAATAACGACAACGGGGAATGTGAGAAAAAAACAACCTCGTCAGAGGTTGCCTTTCAATAACAAAAAGGGGAAATGCGAAGGGGGAAACAACCTCGTTAGAGGTTGCCTTTCAATAACAAAAAGGGGAAATGCGAAGGGGGAAACAACCTCGTCAGAGGTTGCCTTTCAATTATTCAACAAATTATTTGGAATCACAATCTTCCAATGGTTTAAAAACATACCGTTTATCATAATCTATCCCGAACAATTCTAGAAAACGCAAATATTCGTCGTGAAATGTCTGTTTTGCATGATGCGCCTCCTGGTTTTGAACATAATCTGCAACGGTATGCAACTGTGATTTCGCATAGGAGAATGCCCCAAAGCCTTTTTGCCATGCAAAACGCGCCGAGACGAAATTCTTTTCGATAATCCAAAGAGCACTTGAACGTTTGACATCCCTAACAAGTTCTGATATCGACTGCTCCGGGGACATACTTACCAAAATATGTATATGATCTTCGACACCGCCTATAGCACAAACCTTGTGGTTTCGTTGTTCTACAACACCAATGATATATTGGAACAATTCCTGACGCCATGTTTTTGCCAATACCGCCTGACGGTATTTCACCGCAAAAACCAAATGGATGTATATCTGACTATATGTATTTGCCATATCGTTTTTTTGTAAAACGGGGATTTGTTTGATTTATTGCGTGGGATACATTTACGCATCCATGGAAAGGGTTCCCCTAAAGGGGAACGTTTTGCGGGGCGGGATATGGCGGGGAATATGCGTTGCGGAAATCACAATATCTATGGAAAGGGTTCCCCTAAAGGGGAACTATTTCGGGGCGGGATATGGCGGGGAAAAAAACACATTTTCTATGGAAAGGGTTCCCCTAAAGGGGAACGTT
>JAEEGG010023778.1_pt1 | contig 11943 bp, 7 predicted proteins | sample 9134161 | NCBI WGS metagenome assembly JAEEGG01 (sample SAMN16246543, study PRJNA631951) | gut metagenome | biome: gut microbiome; feature: rumen; material: CR-attached | host: Bos | place: Iran: Karaj | collected 2018-10 | reverse complement strand
CGATTTGGACAAGAAGATCAAGGACTACTCCCCGGAGGAGTTGGATCTTTTCCTGAACTCCCCGCAGATCAAGTTGAAGAATCCGCCGGCCAACTGGCCGAAGAGCGCCAAGTACGAAGGGCTCATCCCGCGCATGTACCGCAGCATCATCAACTCCGACGAGGGGTTGCTCCACGCCGCCGTGCTCAATCCGATGCTCACGATGGGAACCTGCCCCGACTGTGGCGGAACGCGGCTGAACGAGAAGATCCGCTCGTGCCGCATCAACGGCAAGAACATCGCCGAAGTGGGCGACATGCCGATTTCCGACGTGGTGGGCTTCATCGCCGCCATCGACGACCCGCTGGCGGTGGACCTGAAACGGGAACTGGTGAAACGGTTGCAAGCGCTCTGCGACATCGGACTGGGTTACCTGTCGCTGAGCCGCGGCACGGGCACGCTCTCCGGCGGCGAGGCCCAGCGCATCAAGATCGCCAAGTACATCAACTCCGCCCTCACCGACATGGCCTACGTGCTCGACGAGCCCAGCGTGGGACTGCATCCGCTCGACATCAACCGACTGAAACGGTCGCTGCTGCACCTGCGCGACCACGGCAACACCGTGCTCATCGTGGAGCACCACCGCGAGATCATCGCCATGGCCGACCACATCGTCGATATGGGACCGGGCGCGGGCAGCCACGGCGGCACGATCACCTTCGAGGGCAGTTATGCCGACCTCCTGAAGTCGGATACCATCACCGGACGCATGTTGCGCAGTCACAGCGAGATGAAAGCGCAGGTGCGGCAACCGCAGGGCTTCCTCCACATCGAGGACGCCACCCTGCACAACCTCGACCACCTCTCCGTGGATGTGCCGTTAGGCGTGATGACCGTCGTCGCCGGCGTCGCGGGATCGGGCAAAAGCTCGCTCATGGAAGTGTTCCAAAAACAGTGCGACCGCGAGACCATCTTCATTGGACAGAAGAACATCGGCATCAACGTACGCTCCACGCCTGCCACTTACCTCGACATCTCCGACACCATCCGGAAACTCTTCGCACAGGCCAACCACAGCAACATCCAACAGTTCTCCTTCAACTCGAAGGGCGGCTGTCCCGCGTGCGGCGGCAAGGGCGTCATCGTCTCCGACATGGCCTTCATGGAGTCCATCGAAACCGTGTGCGATGTTTGTCACGGCACACGCTATAACGCTGATACACTGTCGTATAAGTACCGCGGCAAGAACATCGCCGAGGTGATGGAGCTGTCGGTGGAAGAGGCAATCATCTTCTTTGAAGGACAGCCGTTCCAGCCGCAGTTGCAGGCGTTGGCAAAGGTGGGATTAGGATACCTGCATCTCAACCAGGCCATGACCACCCTGTCGGGCGGCGAGTTGCAACGCGTGAAACTGGCATCCTACCTGCACCGCAAGGGCGAGGTCTTCATCATCGACGAGCCGTCCGACGGCCTGCACCTCGACGATGTGCGCAAACTCCTCACCCTGTTCAACGAGATGACCGACGCCGGCAACACATTGATACTCATCGAGCACAGTCTCGATGTGATCAAACAGGCCGACTACATCATCGAGTTGGGACCCGGCGGCGGATTGGCGGGCGGGAAACTGCTGTACGCCGGCACACCGCGCGGCATACTGCAATGCGAAAAGAGCGTGACACGCCCCTATCTCTAATTTTTTCTTTTTATAAGATTATGAATATCAATATATTAAATAAAGAAGAAAGAAAAAAACAGAGCCGATTCGCACTAAGTCTTCTGCTCCTGCTGGTTGCCACTCTGTCGTTGGGAAGTTGTCAGAAGCGAACCCGCGAGTTTCAAATACAAGGCATCGCTTTAGGTACTTATTACTCAATCACTTATACAAGTACGAGCGAAGACAAGGCGTTGCCCGATCAGGTGGATTCGGTGTTGAAGATGATTGATGAGACCTATTCGATATTCAATAAAGGATCCATCGTTTCCAAATTCAATCGGAATGAGCCGGTCAAGATTTCGGATGAACTCCTGAATTTAACGCGGGAATCGTTGAAAATCAGTCAGATGACGGACGGCGCGTTCGACATTACGGCGGGACCGCTGATCCGGCAGGCGGGGTTTGCGGCGGAGGCGCGCGGACAACTCGACAGCAACACGTTGGACTCCCTTCGCGCCTTTGTCAGCTTTGAGAAACTGACGGTAAGCCGGCAGGAGATCGTCAAGGCGGACCCGCGGATGCAGTTGGATTTCAACGCGATAGCGAAAGGGAGAGCCGTCGATTGCGTGGCACGGCTCTTGTGGGAGAAGGGGATTACGGGCTACGTGGTCGATATTGGAGGCGAGGTGGTTGCGCACGGACGGAAGAGCGGCGACCGGCCGTGGATCATCGGCATCCAGATACCGACGGAGACGAAAGACGGGCTGGTGGAGTCCGACTACGCCTTCGAGGCGAACGGGTTGGCGGTAGCCACCAGCGGCAACTACCGCAACTACATCGAGGAGGAGGGCCGGCGGTTCAGCCACATCATCAACCCCAAAACAGGAAAAAGCGAATCATCTGATTTATTGAGTGTTACTGTTGTTTGTAAAAGTGATGGTCGAAGTGGTTGCGCCATGGCGGACGCCTATGCCACCGCCTTCATGGTGATGGGACGGGAGGCCGCGATGGAGTTCTTGAACCACGGGAAAGGGCGCGACGGCATCGCCGCCCATTTCATCTATTACGACCGCGGCAACTACAAGCACCAGCAGACCGAAAACTTCCCGAAAAATTCAGCCCAGTAACATTTCTGCCGAAAGCTCATTTTCTTTTCTGTTTTTCAAAAAAAAGCAGTATCTTTGCAGATTATTTTGTTTATTGTAAAATACTGATTTTCAAACTCTAATAGAAAAGAAACCGTATGAGTCTATATCAATCAGCAGTAAGGAAGCCCATCATGACCGCATTGGTCTATGTGGCCATCGCCATCTTGGGTGTCTATTCCGTGATGAAACTTCCCATCGACCTTTTCCCGGACATGGGCGAGAATCACATCATGGTCTTCACGGTCTATGCCGGCGCCAGCGCGGCCGATATTGAGAACAACGTCACCAAGCCCATTGAAAACGTGCTGAACAGCGTGGAGGACCTGAAGGAGATGACTTCGCAGTCGAAGGAGAACTATTCCATTGTGACATTAGAGTTTGAGTACGGCATCGACATCGACAAGGCGACGAACGACGTGCGAGACAAGTTGGACATGATGAACTCCGCCTTGCCGGACGGCTGCAACCTGCCGTTCCTTTTCAAATTCAGCATGGACGACATCCCGATCCTGATGTTGTCGGTGAAGTCCGGCCCGAGCACAAACGCCTTGTATAAGATTCTGGATGAGCGTGTTGCGCAGCCCATCAGCCGAATCCGCGGCGTGGGCACGGTCTCCATCTCCGGCGCTCCGCAGCGCGAGATCTCCATCAGTTGCGACCCCGACAAATTGGACGAGTACAACCTTTCCATCGCGACCATCGCGTCGAAGATCGCGGCAGAGAACCGCAACCTGCCGTTGGGGTCGATGGACATCGGCTCGGAGACCTACTCCATGCGTGTGCAGGGCGAGTTCAGCGACGCCAAGCAGTTGGAAGACATCGTGGTGGCCGGCGACGGCACAACCAAAAGCGTCTATCTGCGCGATGTGGCCCACGTCATCGACACCGTGCAGGAGCGCATGCAGGAGGTCTATAACAACGGCCAGCGCGGCGCCATGATCATCGTGCAGAAGCAGTCGGGCGCCAACTCGGTGAGCATCTCCCAAAAGGTAATGGACATGCTGCCCGAACTGCAGCAGGAGCTGCCCTCCGACGTTGAATTGGGCATCATTGCCAACACTTCCGACAGCATCGTCAACACCATCGACAGTTTGAAGAGCACCATCTACATCATCCTCATCTTGGTGGTGGTAGTCGTATTGATCTTCTTAGGCCGTTGGCGTGCCACCTTCATCGTCGCCATCGTCATTCCCGTGTCGTTGGTGGCGGCATTCATCTACCTGCGGCTCACAGGCAGTTCGTTGAATATCATTTCGTTATCATCCTTGAGTATCGCCATCGGCATGGTGGTTGACGATGCCATCGTGGTGTTGGAGAACGTGACGACGCACATCGAGCGCGGCACGAAGCCCAAGGCGGCGGCGGTGTTCGCCACCAGCGAGGTGTCGTTGTCGGTCATCGCCACCACATTGGTGTTGTTGGCCGTCTTCCTTCCTTTGACCTTCTTGGAGGGGCAGGCGGGCATCCTGTTCAAGCAGTTGGGTTGGATTGTGGCCATCGTCTGCTCGGTCTCCACGCTGGCGGCCTTGTCGCTCACGCCGATGCTCTGCTCGCTGATGCTGAAGAGCAATCCGAGCCGCGGCAAGATCTTCGGAGCCATCTACAAGCCCATCGAGATTTTCCTCAACTGGCTCGACCGTTTCTACGGGCGCATCCTGCACTGGAGCGTCACCCACCGCGCCATTGTCCTCCTGTTGGCCATCATCATCTTCGGCGGCAGCGTGGCCTTGATGAAGATCATCCCCACGGAGTTCTTCCCGACGCAGGACATGGGCCGTCTGTCGGCCACGGTGAAACTGCCCGTCGGCACCCGTATGGAGACCTCCCGCGCCTTCGGTCTGGAGTTCACCGAACACATGAAAAAAGAGTTTCCCGAACTGCTGATGTGCAACTTCTCGGTCGGCCAGCCCGACGAGGACAACTCCTTCGGCATCATGTCGGAGACCGGTTCCAACATCGTGAAGTTCAACATGCGCTTCGTCAGCAAGACGGAACGCAAGCGCTCCATCACGCAGATCGCCGACCAGGTGCGTGCCGACCTGGACGAGCACGAGGAGTTGTACAAGTACAATGTCGGCGTCGGTGGCGGCGGCATGGGCGGACAGACTTCCGTCGATATCGAGCTCTATTGTTACGACTTCGAGACTTCCGACCGCGTGGCCGCCGAGCTTTCGGAACGCATGCGGAAGGTGAAGGGCTGCTCGGAGGTGAACATCAGCCGTACCGAGTACGTGCCCGAAATCCACATCAACTTCGACCGTCAGAAATTAGCCGAGCACGGCTTGAACCTGACCACGGCGGCCACTTACGTGCGCAACAGCTTCAACGGCAACACGGCGTCGTACTACCGCGAGGACGGCGACGAGTACGACATCCGCGTGCGCAACTTCCAGAGCCGCCGCCAAAGCATCGAAGACATCGAGAACATCCTCATCTATCCGCTCACGGGCGGCAACGGCATCCGGCTCAAGGAGTTGGCCAGCGTCGATGAGACCTTCACTCCGCCGACCATCGAGCGCAAGAACCGCGAGCGTATGGTCAAGGTTTCCTGCATCGTCGGCAAGGACGGCGTGTTGAGCGAGGTGGTTGATGGCGCCAAGCAGCAACTCTCGGAGATGGAGATCCCCGCCGAGGTCACCTACAACATCGGCGGCGCCTGGGAAGACCAGCAGGAGGCCTTCGGCGACATGATCACCCTGATGATTCTGATCGTGCTCTTGGTTTACATTGTAATGGCCTCGCAGTTCGAGTCCTTCACCTACCCCTTCGTCATCATGTTCTCCATCCCGTTCGCCTTCACCGGCGTCTTCATCGGTTTGGCCATCACCAACACCCCGTTGGGTGTCATGGCCATGGTCGGTCTGCTGATGTTGATCGGTATCGTGGTCAAGAACGGTATCGTGTTGATTGACTACACGATACTATGCCGCGAGCGTGGACAGAGCATCCAGGACGCCGTCGTCACCGCGGGCAAGTCGCGTCTGCGCCCGATCCTGATGACCACGCTGACGACCGTGTTGGGAATGATTCCGATGGCCGTAGGCACGGGAGAAGGTGCCGAAATGTGGCACTCACTGGGCATGACCGTCGCCTGGGGCCTCTCCGTCTCCACCCTCGTCACCCTCATCCTCATCCCCATCCTCTACAGTTGCTTCGCCAGTTTCGGAGAATACAGAAGAAATCGCAAAGCGAGGAAATTAGCCGCACAGACTCCGACGGGCAATACCCTGACGATGGAGGAACCCTTGGAAAAAGAGAATCCTGAAACGGAAAGCAAACCTTCCGACACCGAATCGCTCTAATTCAGCAACAACGACATTCATTCAACTATGAAAACATATATCCGCCGCCCCTTTTCCTGGACTCTCGTCACCCTTCTGCTCTTCGCATTGATTTCTTGCAGGAGCACGATCAAGGAAGAGTACTACGACAACGGCACCCTCAAATCGAGCATCGAATACAAGGGGAAGAAGAAGAATGGTGAGGCCCGCGAATACTATCCCAACGGCTACCCCCGTTCCATCATCCACTATATCAAGGATGTGGAAGATGGCCTGTCAAGTTATTACAACCAAGACGGCACGATCACCATGGATGTGGAGATGAAAGACGGGAAGAAGAACGGCCGCATGCGCACCTACTTTTTCACCGGCAACCGTGAGATGGAGTGCTTTTATAAAGACGACAAATTGGAAGGCAAGCAGACCTATTTTGACCAATTAGGCAACCGCGTGACCGAAATCAACTACAAGAACGACATCGCCGAAGGTGCCTATACCACTTGGTACAGCAAGACTGAAACCATCAACGGATTGAACGCCATGCGTTGCAGCGGGCAGTACAAGAACGGCCAGATGGATGGCCATTGGACCTACTACGACGAGAACGAGATGCCGGTGGGCGAGGCCGACTTCCAGCAAGGATCCGGCACGATGATCACATACGTCAATGGCGAGAAAGCCAAGGAGACCCCTTACGTGAACAACATGAAAGAGGGAGATGAGAAGGAGTTCGACCGTGAGGGCAACGTACTGAAAACCACCACATACCAGAAAGACCGCATCGTGGCCATCAATGGAGAGCCCATCAGTTGCGCCCCCGAAACCCAGCCCTGAAAATGAAACCGCGCCGTCTATTTCTTGCCCTGTTGCTCGTGCTCGCGATCGGTTGTCTGCCGTTGAGCGCACAGGAGAAGATCTACTTTCAGGCGGACCTCATGCAGTACGACGAGGACGTCATGCCCGGGGTGGAGCAGTACACCGGACACGTCACTTTCCGCAGCGGCGAGACCGTCGGCTACTGCGAGCGCGCCGACCACCACCGCGCTGAGAACCTCCTTCACGCCTACGGGAATCCCGTCGAAGTACACGTCAACGACTCCGTCACCCTGTACGGCAAGGAGATCATCTACGACGGCAACGCCCGTTTGGTGACCATCTATTACGACGTGCTGCTCACCGACAAGACCGCCACCCTCACCACCGACAGCATGACCTACGACATGAACGCCCACATGGGGTACTACATCTGCGGCGGCAAGATGACCAGCGAGAAGAACGTCCTTACCAGTCAGAAAGGGTACTACTACACCGATTCCAAGTTGGCGCAAGTGAGCGACAACGTGCGTTTTCACAACGAAACCTATACCGGCGACTGCGAGAGTTCCGCCTTCAACACCCAATCCGAAATCCTCTTCTTCACCTCAAGGACGCATTTATATTCCTCTGAAAACGAAGCGTTTACAGATGGAGGCTGGTACGACACCCACGAGGATATCATCCTGCTTGTCGGCAACGCCATCCTGCACAACCAAGACCAGCACATCTCCGGCGACAGTCTCTATTTCGACAACAACATCAAATACGGGCAGGGTTGGAACAACGTGCGACTCATTGATTCCGTGAAGAACATCATCGTGGATGGCAACTACTTGGAGTATTTGGACCGCGATTTCGCCATCAGCACCGACAGTTGCATGCTCACGCTCATCAACGAGGGGGACTCTCTCTTCCTGCACTCCGACACGCTGCGGGTGCTGTTCGACACGGCCCAAAGTCCCAAAGAGATTTACGCCTACAACCACGCCAAGTTCTTCCGGAATGACATGCAAGGGGCGTGCGACTCCATGGTGTATATCGTCGAAGACTCCATCGTGACGATGCACTACAATCCCGTGGTCTGGTCTGGCGAGAACCAGCTCACCGCCGACACCATCCGATTCCACATCGTGGATTCCGTCAACATCGACGTCTTCCTGCTCCGCAACGCCTTCATCGCCTCTTCCCTGTTCCGGGAGACCGAATTCAACCAGATCAAAGGGTTGAGCATCACGGGGAAGATCAAAGAGAGGGAACTCTATCGCGTCGATGTGATCGGCAACGCGGAGTGCCTCTATTTCATTCAGGAGCAGGACAGTTCGCTCATCGGCATCAACACGGCGATGACGAGCGAGATGACCATATTCATTCAGGATGAGGAGATCCAGAGCATCCGCTTCTACAATGCGCCGGACGGCATCCTGCACCCCGACGACGACCTTGCCGCCGACGACCGACGTTTGAAGGATTTCACCTGGCTCAACGCCTACCGGCCGAAGAAGGTCGCCGACATCTTCACCATGCCGGTGGAACGTCCCCAGCAAGAAAAGAAAAACGAAGACAATAACGAAAACGACGAAGAACCATGAACACATTCGGCACGCATTTCCGGTTGACAGATTTCGGCGAGACGCACGGCGAGTGCATCGGCGGGATCATTGACGGCTGTCCGGCTGACTTGACTCTCGACGTCGGTTTCGTGCAGAGCGAGTTGGATCGGCGGGCGTTGTCGCACTCGTCCGCGGCGGGCAACACCCGCAGCGAGGCCGACCTTGTGCGTTTCGTATCAGGGATTCACGAAGGGAAGACCACGGGAGCGCCCATCGCTTTCCTGATTGCCAACCAAGACGTGCAGGTGAACGCTGCTGCCGACGGCGTGCTGAAACCTTCCCACGCATCCTTTGTGTTGAAGGAGAAGTTCGGGCACCATTGCAACGAGCAAGGGGGACGGTTCTCGGCGCGGCAAACGGCATGCCGTGTGGTAGCCGGAGCGGTCGCGAAGTTGTATCTCCAAACCCACAACATTGACATCCAAGCGCATACGCTTTCCGTAAAGGAGGTGGAGGCGGGCGACACCGCCGGTGCGTTGGTGGAGTGTGTGGTCAGCCACGTGCCCGCCGGCGTGGGCAGTCCCACCTACGGCGGTCTGGACGCGCGCCTTGCCGCCGCCATCCTCTCCATTCCTGCCTGCAAGGGCTTCGAGGTCGGCGAGGGCTTCCGCGCCGCCGACGCCTGCGGCAGCACTTACAACGACAACCAACTGCCCGGCTTCGCCTTCCGCAGCAACCACGACGGGGGCATCCAGGCGGGCATCAGCAACGGCCAGGACATCGTGTTCCGCGCCGCCTTCAAACCCATACCCACTTTGCAACGTCCGCAAGAGACCATCGACTACGAGGGTCGCGCGGCACAATACAGTGGCAGCAGCCGCAACGACATCTCCGTGGTGCCGCGCGTCCTGCCGGTGGTCGAGGCCATGACCGCACTCGTCCTCGCCGACCTGCTGCTCGCCCCGCCATCACAAATCGATTATTATTGAAAAAAAAGAATACCATGTTCCCAACACCCATTCTGATCATTGCCTACAACCGCGTCGAATACGCCCACGACCTCTTCCAAGCCATACGCCAGATGCGTCCGGAAAAGATGTACGTCTCCATCGACGGAGCGGTTTCGGGCGACCGCGTCGATTACCGTAACGTACTGGAAGTGAGAAATGTATTCCTTCCCGAATGGAAATGCGACCTACAGATGCGCGTCAACGACGCCCATTTGGGCAAAGCCAAGCACGTAGTCAGCGCCATCGACTGGTTCTTTGAGCAGGAGCCGGAAGGCATCATCCTTTTCGACGACACGCTCCCCCACCCCGACTTCTTCCCCTTCTGCGCCGAACTGCTCAACCGTTACCGCAACGACCAGCAGATCGGGCACATCTGCGGATGCAACATCTTGAAAAAGAGACATTCAGATAAATCCTATATCTTCTCCATCTACCCATCGACATGGGGTTTCGCCACTTGGCGCGACCGTTGGAACGGCATGAGTCTGCAAACCGATGCCATCACCCCGGAAGAGTTCCCCGCGCTCTTCGCTCCGTACGAAGTCAAGAGCAAAGTGCCCGCGTTCTGGCTGCGGAGATACAAACTCATCAACAAATTCCCCGACATCGACATCTGGGAGTACCAGTATTTCTTCCATCTCTGGAAGAAGGGCTGTCTGAGCGTGGTTCCGTCCGTCAACTTGGTGGAGAACAGAGGATTCGCGACGAAGAAGAAACGCCGTCTGCGCAAACTCAACCGCGAGGTCAAGGGCATCATGCCGTTGGATCACAATGACGAGAAGAAGAACTGCTACCGCGGCGACAAGTTCTATTTCCGCCGTTACTTCCGGAAGGATAAGCTCACTTTCCTGCGGCGCTGGATTGACGACAACATTCTGAACGATTAGCGCATTGTGTACATATAATTTTTAGAGATGCGGTTCCCGTCCATTCCCCTTGGATAGAGACCGGGGAAAGGAATTTGTCTGCATGCAAGGGGCACGCATCATCTGGGAACCGGCGCTGACGCAAGAGCGCGCGCCAGGGATGGGAGCGGGCACGAAACGCACGCGGTGGCCAACGGCAGCGGCGGGCAAGCGGCGACCAGCGGAAGCCGCTGTAGAGCCGCACGGCCGTGCGGCTCTATGATGGCCGTCCTGCTGCCGTGGCGAACGCGAAGTGAAGTAAAGCGGACAGCCCGTCCGGCGCCCAAATAAAAGAAAAAAATTTCAATCACCTTCCAGCTCACCCTCTGGGAAACATCTCTCTTTCAACAAGTTCGCAGATGATGTGGCCGATTAGGATATGGCACTCCTGAATGCGGGGCGTGTCGTTGGAAGGGACGTTGAGCAGCATATCCGCCAGGGATTTCATGCGGCCGCCGGATTCGCCGGTGAGGGCGATGGTCTGCACGCCCAGTTCACGGGCGGCCTCGAAGGCGCGGAGGATGTTGGCGGAGTTGCCGGAGGTGGAGATGCCCACGAGCACGTCGCCCCGGCGGGCGGTGCCACGCAACAGTCGGGCATAGACCTCATCGTAGCTGTAGTCGTTGGCGACGGCGGTGAGATAGGAGCCGTTGCAGTGGAGCGCCTCGGCGTTGAGGGGCGGACGGTCGTAGTAGAAGCGACCCGACAACTCAGCAGCGAGGTGTTGCGCGTCGGCGGCGCTTCCGCCATTGCCGCAGAAATGGATTTTGCCGCCCGCACGCAGGGCAGCGACCATCATTTCGGCAGCGGCCTCAATATGATTTATAAAATCCTGATTATCAAGAATACACTGCTTTACAGCGATACTATCGGAAATGGATTCTGCGATGCGGTTCCGGATCATTTTCCCTTGATTATGTGAATACCTTTTTCGGCTGCAAAAATACGAATTTTTAGGTTTCAGGGAAAGGAGGCAACATTGGGAGCGGGTTTTGGTATTTATGTTGAAAAAAAAGTCATTATGAAAAGGATTCCGACCCTTTTGCTCCTCGTGGCCGTACTGACGGCGGGCGCGCAGAACCACATCAAAGTGCTGTTTCTCGGCAACAGTTACACATACGTAAACGACCTTCCGGGCACGTTGAAGACGCTGTCGCAGGGTTGCGGCGACACGCTCACCTACGAGCAGAGCACGCCCGGCAGTTGCACGTTCCAACAGCATCTCAGCAATGCCACCAGCACTACGCTCGTCAACGCGGGCGGCTGGGACTATGTGGTTTTGCAGGAGCAGAGCCAACTCCCCTCCTTCCCCATTTCGCAGGTGGAGAGCCAGTGTTTTCCCTACGCGCAGCAGTTGTGCGAGTTGGTCCGTGCGGCCGATGCCGACGCGGACGTGGTCTTCTACATGACCTGGGGACGCAAGAACGGCGATGCGAGCAATTGCGCCAACTACCCGCCGCTGTGCACCTACGAAGGGATGGACAGTCTGCTCTACTGGCGCTATATGCAGATGGCGGAGGATAACCATGCCATCGTGTCGCCGGTCGGCCGCGTGTGGCACGTGCTACGCGACAGCCATCCGGAAATCGAGCTGTAC
>JAEEGG010023776.1_pt1 | contig 11943 bp, 10 predicted proteins | sample 9134161 | NCBI WGS metagenome assembly JAEEGG01 (sample SAMN16246543, study PRJNA631951) | gut metagenome | biome: gut microbiome; feature: rumen; material: CR-attached | host: Bos | place: Iran: Karaj | collected 2018-10 | reverse complement strand
CCTACCAGGGGCGGGATCCGTCCTGACGATACAACGAATCCTCTGATTACCGGATATACAGGCATCATCAATCTCAATACCAGCAAGACAGTCTCCTGCGGACGTATGTCTGCCGATATGCTCCTTATCGATCTTCACGATAACACCAGAATCGATGAGGCAAAGGATCTTATCGAAGACAGATATCCGGATGCAAGTATCACAGAGCTTTATCTGTCGGAGTCTGACCTGTCGATCGTAAATGAAATGAAGAGCGTATTCTACCTCTTGTTCGCGATCGCATTCCTGCTCGTTATCTTCGTAACAGCTTCAATCTGCAACAGGATCGTAAGCGAGAGAATGTCATATATCGGAACGCTTCGAAGCCTCGGCATGAGCACTTCAAGAACGGGAAGGATATTGCTCCTGGAGAATGTCCTTTATGCACTTCTCGGAAGTATTCCGGCAACACTTCTTTATGCGGCTGTAAGAAATCCTTTGTTAAGCTTCATGTTTAACGGCACAGACGCAGACGGCAATTCCATCAAGTTTGAGATCCCTTCGTTCCCTGTTGGCCTTGTAATCGGCGTAATACTGGGTGCAGTCCTGATCGAATGCCTGATTCCTTTAAGAGCAATTCTTAAGGCATTGAAGACATCCATCAGAGATATTATTTTCGACAACAGAGATACAGCATACAGATTCACAAAGTCATCACTCATCATCGGCATCATCTGCCTTGTAATAGCAGTTGTGACATTCTTCTTTAGAACGAACATGCTCTTTGCGATCCTCTGCATGCTCACTTCCGTAGCAGCACTTGCAGCTCTCTTCCCGAGGATCTTAAAGCTCATCACAGCTTTGATCAGGAAGATTTCCGATAAGCTCGAAAAGCCTTCAATGGCTCTGGCTTCTGTTGAGGCAATCTCACGCAAGAGCACTGTCGGAAGCGGCGTTCTCTGTGCAACAGCTGCAGCAATGTGCGTCATCGTTTATGCGGTCTCCGGAGCCATGTCCGATAACATCTACGATATTCCGTACAGTTGTGATGTTATCTTCACCGCTACCGAGAAGGAAAATTACTACTCCTTTATCGATCATATGGATAACGTAACAGATACGGAAATGATCTATATGACAATGACAGAATATAAGATAAACGAAGAAAAGATCTCCATCGGCCAGTTCTTTGCAATGCCTGACGGCGGATTCAGATATTTCAACGGTTTTAAGGATCTCCCCGAAAAGGTTGAACCCGGTACGATCGTAGTCGATAAGAAGTATGCTAACCGTAAAGGTGTAAACGAAGGCGATACCATAACGATCACTTTTAATCCTGAGGGTGTAGTTCCTATCGATAAGGAATTTACTGTAGGAAAGATAATTACTTCAGGCGCCGGTACCGGCATCGACAACTTCATTATGAATGAAGCTGATTACAAGGTGTATTGCTATCCTGCGCCTGCCTGGATCCTCATAAAGTCAACAGATCCGGACGGTACGAAGTCAGCGCTCGAGACCTATGCCAAGGGAGCTTACTCGAAGGTCCAGACTTTAGCTGAATATTCTGCAGATCAGAAGCAGCAGGCTTCACAGGAAATGGCAGTAATCGCAGCCATCATCATAGTCGCGCTCGGCATGACCGCGATCGGCATGATCTCGAACCAGCTCTTAGGCTTTGAAGGACGTAAGAAAGAATGTGCCGTTATGCTCTCAACAGCAATGGGCAAGGGGAAGCTCTCAGGCATCCTGTTCAAGGAAGTCCTTATAACTTCCGTCTCTGCTTCAGGTTTAGGAACGCTGGTCGGATTACTGATGGTCTCAGTCATTCAGACAGCTATGGCAAACGCACAATCGATATCTATGTCTTTCGACATCAATCCGTTGATGATACTCCTGTTCTTCATCGCGATGACAGTAGTATTCACCGGAACAGTCCTGTTCCCGATCAGGAACTTAAGAAAGATGAAGATCTCAGAGCAGATCAAGTATGAGTAATAATTTGGAGGATAATAAAATGAGCACGATCATTGAAGTAAAAAATGTAAGTAAGTCATTCGGTAAGGGCGAGAACATAAACCAGGTCTTAAAGGGCGCTGACATGAGCGTTGAGCAGGGTGAATTCGTATCCCTGATGGGCGCGTCCGGTTCAGGCAAATCAACACTGCTCTATCTGGTCGGCGGCCTCGACAGACAGTTCGAAGGCAACATCTCCGTATGCGGCAAGGACATCGGTTCTTTGAAGGATAAGGAGCTCTCCGATTTAAGGCTTAAGAACATGGGATTCGTATTCCAGTTCTATAACCTCGTAATGAATCTGAATGTCACAGATAATATCCTCCTTCCGCTCACGATGGCAGGCAAGAAGAAGTCTGAGCTTAAAGGTGCATTAGACGAGATCCTTGAGATCACGGGACTTTCTGAGAAGCGCAAGGCAATGCCTAACACACTGTCAGGCGGTCAGCAGCAAAGAGTTGCTATCGCAAGAGCAGTACTCGGCAATCCTGCGATCATTCTTGCAGACGAGCCTACAGGTAACCTTGATGCCCAGTCCTCAAAAGAAGTCATGGAACTGTTCTCAAGACTCAATAAGGAAAAAGGACTTACGATCCTTCAGGTAACACACTCAGAGAAGTGCGCTTCATACGGCACACGCACGATCAGACTTGAAGACGGTAAGACAATCGGATAAGACAACCCTCTGATACCCCTAAGATATAGATGCAAGAAGCAGCCGCTGCTATACCCGGCTGCTTTTTGTTTGGAGTAGAACTTGACAATGTAAAGATGCAATATATAATCTTTAATGTTGACAGTGTCAAGATTGGAGAATGATGTTGAGAAAAAAGATGGTTATCATCATAGTTTGTATATTGGCGGTGCCCCTGATATTGCTCGCTGTATGGGCACTGATGAGTCCCGGCTCGATCAGGACTTACATTGAGCCTGACAGTATATCTGAGAAGTTCGTCATGGACATAAACGGTGCTCCGAACGGCTTCTTTATCAATAGCAGAAACAAGGATAATCCCGTCCTTCTTCTCGTATCCAGCGGCCCTGGTACTGACGATTATGTATTCACTGACAAGTATAAGGACATGAAGCTTGAGGATGACTTTACTGTTGTCTATTGGGACTACAGGTATATGGGCATAGCTTATAACAGCAAGGCGGATGCGGGCAGAGTTACGCTGGACAATCTATTACATGATACAGAAGCAGTAACGGAGTATCTTAAGGAGCGCTTTAATAAGGATAAGATCTTCATCATGGGCTTTTCGGGCGGTTCGAAAATCGCCCTTATGGAAGTTAAAAGGCACCCTGAGAACTACTATGCTTACATCGGAATGGCGCAATGTGTTACTGACAGTGAAGAGAATGACACTCTGATGTATAACTTCATGAAGGATGTTTTCGGGAGCAGGGGAGACAAAAAGAATCTTGCAAGACTTGAGAATGTTGTCACTCATCTTGACAGTGGTAACATTAAGTGTAACGATTGGTATGTATTCGTTGATCTCCTGCATGAAGCGGGCGGCGGTACGATCCTTAATAAGAGCGAATTCGAAGGGATCACCTGGCCGATAATAACTGCAAAATGTTATACGCTTCCTGAGAAGATCGGATATGTGAAGGGCATGAAGATGTACAGAAGGACGCCTCTTGCTGAAGAACTGGATAACTTCGATTACAGAATGACGATTACTGAACTTGAAGTTCCTGCTTACTTCATCAGCGGCGAATACGATTACAACTGTCCCTGGGAACTGGTGCAGGATTATTGCAATACAATAAGTGCACCGCAGAAGCAGTTTTATAAGATCAGGAATGCCGCGCACAGTCCGCTCTGGGAGAATCCGGGGGATACATGCAGGATAATAAGAGAGATAAAGGAGAATAATAATGGCTGACAGTTATCACCACGGGAATCTGAGGGAGGCGCTGATAGACGCCGGTATTAAGATCATCAATGAGAACGGCGAGGAGAATCTCTCGCTCAGAAAGGTCGCGGCTGCCTGTGATGTATCGCATGCTGCGCCATATGCGCATTTCAGGGATAAGGAAGAACTTATCGAAGCGATCAAGGAAAACGTCACTGAGAAGTTTATGGAAAAACTCATTGAAGCCGTCGAAGGAAAGCCTTCGGCTGATTCCGCGATAATCGCAATGGGAAGGGCGTATGTCACGTTCTTCAGCAAAAATCCTGATTACTTTATCTTCCTGTTCGGCAAGCAGAATATAACTGCACACCTTAAGATGAATAAAGAATACAAGGGCGATTATCCGCCATTTCTTTTGCTCAGGAGAATGTATCTTCTGCATCTTGAAGAGAATGGTCTTGAGAAGAGCATTGAAGAGCAGGAGATCGATCTTATCAAGATCTGGTCTATTGTGCACGGTATGGCATCCATTGCCTGTATGAAGGGCGTTAAGTCTTCATTTAACTGGAATAACATTGATGAGAGGTTACTGACCTGATGAATATTGAATACAGCGAACAGCATGAATTCGAGAGCAGCGAGCTCGAGAGACTTTTCCTCTCGGTCGAATGGTCATCGGGGCATTTCCCTGACAAGCTTGTTGCCGCAATGAGAAATTATAAGGCGGTCTATTCGGCATGGGACGGCGATAAGCTCGTGGGGCTTATAGCAGCGATGGATGACGGAATAATGAATGCCTATGTCCATTATCTTCTTGTGGATCCTGAGTATCACGGTTCCGGCATCGGCAAAGAACTCGTGGAGATGGTTAAAGAATACTATAAAGACTATATGCGTATATGTGTTATCGCATACGATACCGCGGTCAGGTTCTATGAGCACTGCGGATTTGAGGTAAGTGAAGGCGCTTCGCCGATGTGCATTACAACACTCTGGACCTGAGAGGACCTAATCTGATGAAGATGTTCTTTGATGTCATAAAGGAGATATTTGAACTTCTGCAGCTTGTGGAACCTCAGGCGGCATATATCATGATATTCTCGCCCGCATGGCTCCTTGTCCTGACATGCTTTGTCATCTTCGTAAAAAAGAACAGAAAGCCCGTATTTAAAGTCCTGGCGTTCATCCCTCTTAATAATTTTGCAATATTCTATCTGCTGAACTTTACTAGGGGAGCGCAGCTTTATGGCTTCCTGCGCTACGGCCCTCATCTTGCAGCGGCTGTCATTTATCTTATTGCAGGCCTCATAATCTCCAAGGGCAGGCATAAAGTACTGCCTCTTGTCATCAGCGGACTTCTTGCGGTGATTATTTCCGGCTGGACAGTTGTCTATATCCTTGCATTCGGCAATGCTTATCACTTCGGTAATCTGACACATCCCGGATATAAGAAGTCCATGGAGGGCCTGATCAGCGAGTTCGAGCGGAATTACGTTTTAAGAGACTATAAAGAGATCGATTTTGATCACTTAAGAGCAGAATATATTCCTCTTGCAGAAGAGGCTGAGAAGAACAGGGATGAGGCTCTGTTTGCAGAAGCTGTTGCAAATCTCTGTTATGAATTCCACGACGGTCATGTTTCCTTCAATATTACTGATGAAGCCTTGAGCACTAAAGTCAGAGAGAAGATGGCAGGCAATGACTATGGCTTTTCGATGATAAGAAAAGATGACGGCAAGACAGTTGTTATCCTGTGTGATGAAGATTCAGAAGCATATAAGCTCGGCATCCGCGACGGTGTGATAATAACCGGATGGGACGGTGAGAATATAGATGAAGCTATATCAAAGGTCCGCTGCGTTCAGTCCGTGGCTTACATGTGTCCTTTTCCGATACTGGAGACTGAAGAAGCCGTAAAGCCTATTTTCCTTGCAGGTAAAGGCGGAGATCAGATTAAGGTTAAGTATATTGATGAAGCCGGAACGGAAAAGGAAGTTGCGGTAAGTAAAAGAGGAAGTTATTTCGACAGGCTGTCACGTGCCCTTTATCCTCTGACCGGCAAGAGATGCTATGAATTCGGCTATGCGGAAATGCTTGATGAACACTGCGGATATCTTTGCATTCCGAGGGAATCCTATTCGGCGGTTAACGACGTTACCGCTGCGCTTCAGGATGAATATCCGGAGATAAGGGAACTCCTCATAGACCGCATTGAAGGCTTGAAATCGCAGGGCATGGACAGGCTCATAATCGATTTGAGGGATAATGACGGCGGTATCGATGTCATTACCGAAGAAGTCGTATCCTTATTTACAAAGAAAGAAATGGTCTCATATGGCGGATATTACGACGGAAAGACTTACAGGAAGAGCGACAGCTGGTCGTGGACGATCCCTGCCGACGGAAGATATTCTGATATACCGGTTGTCGTTCTCGTAAATGCAGGCTGCGCAAGTAACGGGGATGTTTTGGCATACCGCATCTCGCAATGTTCCAATGTGACTTTGCTCGGATTTACCACTACATGGAATTCGGCTCAGAGCCTTGGCGGATACTGCCTGTTAAGCGGCGGAAAGATCTCGGTCAGATATCCTCTTATTGCTACTTTGGATAGTGACAATAACATCATGATAGATGCCGGCAAGGACAGGAATGCGGTCATAACGCTCGATGAGAGGATACCTTTAGATGACAAGGCTGTTTATTGTGTGTACACGCTTGGCGGCGATTACGATCTGGCTTATGCAAGGTTCTATATAAACGGCGATCTGAAGAAAGAGGATTGACAATTTTAATACAATTGATGCCGTTTTGATTTTTCGGGCTGTTAAACTAACCATCTCGAAAAGAGAAATATGGAGTTAACTATGAAGAAATCGAAAATATTATGCGGTATATTAGCGCTGGCGTTTATATTCTCAGGCTGCAGCACAGGCTTAAAAGAGCCTTCTGCAACTACTTTGGAGACGTCTGAAATAACGGCAGAATCCACTGAAACCGAGGCAACAGCGGCCTCATCTGAGACGGCTAAAGCACCCGAGCCTTTCAAATTCAATCCTCATGTGCATACGAACCTGATCTCCGAGGTCTTTAAGGATGAATGGTGGGAATCGTTCTATAACATGTGCGATGCAATGCGTGAAGGCAAAGATACTTTCAAGTGCCTTGACGAAGAATGCTTCAAAGTCTGCACAAACGAGGTAATTGTAGGAAGCCTTTTCCCTGCGGCTTGTTCAGTCGTAGTAGGTGACGGTTATGAAAACGGTACCGGCAAATTGAAGTACAAGATGGATAAGGATAAGTTCCTGGAAAGACAGAAAGCCTTTGAGCTGGAGATCGAGAGGATGCTCAATGAGGCTATCCGTACCGATTACTCAGAATTTGAGAAGGTCATGGGCCTTTATGCTTATATGTGCAAGTACTTCAGATACGATTATGAGCCATTGGACGGGCAGGGAATAGACGATTTCAGTGATTATGCATGTCTTACCAAGAAGAACGGCATCTGCTGTGAGTTCGCCGGAGCATATTCATATCTGCTGCTTCAGGCAGGCGTTGATGCAACACCTTTTGAAGGCGACGGCGATGTAGGCTATCACGGCTGGACATATGTTGTGGTCGGAGGCAAGGGATATCACTGCGATGCCACATGGGGAGCTCACGGCGAGAATCCTGATACCAGACTGACTCTGCAGTATTTCATGATGACTGAGCAGGAAAGACTTGATAGCGGATTTAAAAAGGAAACGGTCAGGCCCGATCTGATATGGCCTCTTGTAGAGAAGGTCACAAGCGAGTTTCCCGCGACGGATACGACATTCAAGCCTTTTCATAATTTCCTGTATTTTGTGGAAATGGACACCGAAAGAAATGTAGTTGTCTACGAAGAAGCCTTTGGCGACAGGTTCGAATTAAATTACGGAGATCTATAACTATGAAGGCTCTTTTAAACTTCATAGTTGACAAACAATCGTTCTTGTTCTATTATATGAACAGAACATTTGTTTGTTACATGAGGAGCCGGAATGATTTCAGAATTGAATGAAATCATGCTGCATATAAGAAGTTTTCCTTATACTGACCGTATTGTGTTTTATACGACCCTTTTCAACAAAGTAAATATTCACGGGGACAATCTTCGGGACTTACTTATTGAATCATATATTGCTGACGATAATTTTTTATTTATTTGGAAAACTTAATCCTAATGTTCATAACAATGTTGATCAGAAGACTGAATGCACTTAACAACTATATATCGGCAAGACTGCCGCTTATATTCGTCACATAGAGATAAGGTGTATGTAACATGATACTCTCGGAAGAACACAGAATAAAGAAACATAACAACGCAGAACTTCTTCGAGAGATTGATGAATACTGCTATAAAGTGAAGAACCTCTCTAACAACGTTAACTACCTGATAAAACAATGCTACCGTATCCACACAAAGATAAAGAACGGTAAGACACTAGAAGAATGGGAAGATGAACTTATCAGGTCGGTAAACAGTGGCATCGCGGAATACAATTTGGGCCGCTCTGAAGTTAAGCGGTTATGTTATATCGATGCCGATAACGGACACATAGCCGATGCATATTTTCTCAGCTGGTATCTGAAAGGAACAGAAGTATATAAAGACGTTCCATATGCGACATGCAGCCAGATATGTATACAAGAGAAATGCAGAGAGTGGAAGTCTTTCTACAGGTTAGCAGCAGAATACAGGAACGATTCGAAGAAGTTTAAGGGACATCCCCATGTACCTGGGTATCTAGACCCGAAAACAGGAAGAGGTTCTCTTGTTATCACCAGTCAGAACTTCAAGGTGGAGGAGGACGGTAAAGTCACCATGCCTAAGTTCCTTAGCGGGATACACATAAGAGCAAGACACAGTAACGTGAGGCAAATACGGATAAAGACGTTCAAGGATTCTGTCCTTATCAGTCTGATGTATGAGAAAGAGGAAAAGGCTGCACGAGGGACAAAGGTCATGGGGATAGACCTGGGAGTAAACAATCTCATAGCAGCCGCATGGGATTCCGAAGACAGGCCCGTGATAATCAACGGGAAACCGCTGAAATCGATAAACCAGTACTACAACAAGGCAAAAGCGCATATGCAGAAGGAGGCGAAGGTATATAACGGAAAGAACAGGACCAAAAGGCTGAATAAACTTACGTCAAAAAGGAACCGCAAGGTAAAAGACTACATGCACAAGGCCAGCAGGAAGATAGTTAACATGGCCGTCTCGTCAGGTGTCGGACTCATAGTGGTAGGTTCCAATCACGGATGGAAACAGAAAGTACACATGGGAAACATAACAAACCAGAACTTTGTATCCATACCATATAAGACACTTACTGACATGATCACATACAAAGCACGACTTGAAGGCATAGAGGTAAAAACTGTACGCGAGAGTTACACAAGCGGAACGAGTTATCTTGACGGAGAAAAGCCAACCAGAACTTACTATGACAAGACACGAAGGATAGAACGAGGATTATTTAAGAGCAACAGCGGGATCTTCATTAACGCAGACGTAAATGCTGCATATCAGATGATGAAGCTGGGTGACACAAGAGCAATTCCCATCAAGACAGGAGAACAGATAATCAAGATAAAAGCAGCCTGAATTATATCAGGTAGAGGCATAAGGCTAGTGCCCTTAAAGAGCCGATATGATATATTCATTTCGGAGATTTATAAATATCAGTCACAAGCTGGTAAATAGCCATTGTAGGTTTACTCATAGAGTATATAAAAAATGACCGCCACCCCGTGAAAAGTTGCGGTCATAGTACCTAATACGTAAATGAGGTAACCGTTTAGTGGGTAACACCTCTTTATAAAAATTATACTATATGATTAATGCTTGGCAAGAATATTAGATAATATTTCATTGTTTAATTTGCAAAAATATTCTTATTTGCAAAAATATTCTTAATCTATAAAATATACGATTATGGCAATCAAAAAAGGGATAAAAATAATAGCAGAAAACAGAAAAGCCTATCACGATTACTTTATCGAGGAGAGGTTTGAAGCCGGCGTGGCTTTATCAGGAACAGAGGTTAAGAGCCTTAGAGCAGGCAGAATTAACCTCAAGGATTCGTATGTCCAGGTAAAAGACGGTGAGATCTGGCTCATTGGCGTACATATCAGCCCTTATGAGCACGGAAACAGATATAACCTTGATCCTGAGCGCATGAGAAAGCTCCTGATGCATAAGCGTGAGATAATCAGGCTTTATTCAACAGTTAAGCAGGACGGCCTTACTCTCGTTCCTACGAAGTGCTATTTCAAGGACAGTAAGGTAAAGTTTGAGATCGGTCTGGCACGCGGTAAGAAGGATTACGACAAGCGTGATGTCATGGCAAAGAAAGAAGCTGCCAGAGACATTGACAGAGCAATGAAAAATGCAAAAAAGTATCGCGACTGATACGGTATCTATAATATAATATTAAAAATATTTATCCGGCAGGGAATACGATGTCAGAGAATACAAAGGAAAAGCGATTTAAAGAGATATCTGTCAAACATGTGTTTTTGGCAGGCATTTTCTGGATCCTTACTCTGTCCTGGATCGTAGTTATCTTCCTGTTATCAGCTGATACTGCAACACAGTCTTCGAATCTTTCACGTACTGTTCTGCAGTTTATCAATGAGCTGTTTAATATGGAAGTTCAGGATGATGCAATCTTAAGAGTATGTGCTCATGCATCCGAATTTGCACTACTTACTGTATTCTCGTATCTTGCATTATCTTCCACAAATAAGATCTCCGTTAAGACTTCTTATGCAGAGAGCCCCGTTAAGCTCCTGAGATCAGATAACGAGATGAATATCATATTCACATTGTGGTTTACAATCATCAATGCAATTTTCGACGAATACCATCAGTTGTTCATCGACGGACGTGACGGTTCCATCGTTGATGTTCTTATTGATCTTATTGGAATAATTCTTGTCCTGATTATTGTAAGAATCATATTCACGATCTACATGAAGACTAAGGGTAAGTCCGAAATCATCTACACATAATATCGGTATCGCTTTATGATCAGTAGGCGTTACCGTTGATGAGTTCGTTCAGTACAAGGGCAAGAATGCCATGATCCCATTTGAGGACCGTATAGAGATCGTACCCCTCGTCGGCGCTCTGCTGACCCTCTTCATGGGCGGCGCCAGGGCACCCAAGGCAAAGTTCATCGCAGCCGCGTTCTCCGCGGTCACGCTGGTGCTGGCGGTCTACCTGCTCACCATCAAGCCCGAGGACCTCGCGGACCTCACCGAGAACTACGTATGGTTCAAGGTCTCCGGCGTCGTCAAGATGAACATCATCTTCCAGATCGACGGACTCAGCATCCTGATGGTCTTCCTGACCGCACTGCTGGTCTTCCTGGTCGTCCTGTTCTCGTGGCACGAGGAGAACAACGCGAACTACTACCACTCGCTGCTCCTGGCAATGGAGGTCGGACTCATGGGAGTCTACATGGCGGCGGATTACTTCCTGTTCTACATCATGTGGGAAGTCACCCTCATACCCATGTTCTTCCTGATCTCCTGGTACGGAGGACCCCGCAGGCACTACTCTGCGATCAAGTTCTTCATCTACACCCACGTTGCGTCGGTCATCATGATGATAGGAATCTTCATCGTGGTGTTCTCCGCCCACGACGGATCTCACGCCGTGAGCTTCGCATTCGCGGATGTGGCCGCCAACTCGGCGCTCAGCGAGTTCATGCAGATCTTCGTCTTCGGACTCCTGTTCTTCGGATTCGCGGTCAAGATGCCCGTGCCTCCGTTCCACACATGGCTGCCCGACGCACACGTCGAGGCGCCTACCGGAGGATCCGTCCTGCTGGCAGGTGTCATGCTTAAGATGGGATCCTACGGTATCATCAGGATCTGTCTCAACCAGGACATATTCAGCCTGGCCTTCGGATTCTGGCAGCCCGTGATGATCGGACTCGGTCTCTTCGCGATGGTCTACGGAGCATACGCCTGTATCGCCCAGAACGACCTCAAGAAGATGGTCGCATACTCGTCCATCAGCCACATGGGAATGGTCCTCGTG
>JAEEGG010023775.1_pt1 | contig 11944 bp, 10 predicted proteins | sample 9134161 | NCBI WGS metagenome assembly JAEEGG01 (sample SAMN16246543, study PRJNA631951) | gut metagenome | biome: gut microbiome; feature: rumen; material: CR-attached | host: Bos | place: Iran: Karaj | collected 2018-10 | reverse complement strand
GGCCAGTCGCCTTCTCCTCCGACTCATCCCCCGGCTCCCCCAGGTCCTCCGCCAGCCAAAAGTCCCCCCAGCCAGACGAATACAGCACCGCATCCAGGCGATACCGCCGCAAGAGCACCAGCCCCTCGTGCGGGGATGCCGCCCTTTCCTGCCCATCGACGGCTTCTAAGCCGCCATTCTGCTTCTGTTCTACCGCCATCGTCCTTTCTTCATACCCGCACCCCGGCCTCATTGCAATCCCATATTTCACCCGCGCCCATTTTTATCCTCCAATCGCCCCCTCGCGGCCCCGCTTACTCCAGCGCCGAGGCAATCGCCAGCAGCGTGTAGGACGTCACCAGCCCCGGATCGGCCTCCCACCAGCGGTTGTTGTCGTTCACCCACGAGCCGTCTGCCTGCTGCAACGCGACCAGCCGCTTCAGAAGGTCCTCGCGCCAGGAGATCGACGTCCCGTCCGGCTGCACCACCTGCTCCTCCCCCATGGCGGCCATGCACTTCGACAGCGTCACAAAGAAATAGTAGAGCCCTTCCGGCCCCATGCCAGGGTTCTCCTCCAGCGTCCAATGCCGCTGTGTCCAATCCTTGGCGGCCTGGACCCGGACATCGTCGGCGTCGAGGCGGGCGTAGATCAGCGACAGCAGCCCCGCGTAGGTCATCGAGCCGTACGGGTGCACCGTCGCCGGGTGCCCTCCCGCGGCACCGGCCGTGGCAACCGCCCCGTCGGGGAGCGTCGCCGCCGCGCCATTCTCGCCGCGCATCATGCCGCCCACCCCGGAGGCGCCTTCCGGCAGACGCGGAAACCGCGGCGAAGCCGGAGCCGCCTCCCCCTCGGCCCCTGCTACGGCCGTCGCGGCCGGACGCGCCGCGGACGGCGGCGGTCCCTGACGCCCGCCGACTGCCATCGGACGGTAGATGAATCCGCCCTGGTCGTCCGCCGCCGTCGAAATCCAGGCATTTGTGTTCACACCTTCGAGATTCTGCACCTGGGCCAGGAAGTCCAGCGCCGCGTCCCAGTCGAGGTCGGCGCGCTTTTCGCCGGCCCCCCGCAAGTCTTCGAGGTCCTCCGACAGCCGCATCGCCTCGTACACCAGATGCGAATTGGAAAGGTCCGCATGGGCGACGGGCTGGTTCGGCTCATAGCCGATGCCCCCGCGATAGAGGCCCTCGTCCAGATACTGCGTCCCCGCCAGATAGGTCCGCGCATTCTGCATCGCCCGGAGGACGGCCGAGTCCTCCTTCGCCCCCTCCAGCGCGTGGAGCGCCGACAGGCAGATGGCCGTGTTGTAGTTCGCCAGGCCGCCCCCGCGCTGCCCCGGGCGCGGCGGACAGAAAATCGAGCCGTCCGGCTGCGCAAACCCCAGGACGAACCGGGTGCCCGCCTGAATCTGCTCCGCGTAGGCCGCCGCATCCGTCCGCTGCAACGCCCAGATGGCCAGCGCCGTCAGCGCCGGCGTCTCCGCCATCCCCCAATGACCGTCCTCCTGCTGATTCCCCGCCAGCCACGCCGCCCCCTTCGCCGCCGCCTCATGCGCGCTTTCCAAGACCGTCGGCGACACCTCCGCTTCCGCGACCACCGCCGCCATCACCCCCGCCAAAACCAACATCCACACGCTTCTCTTCATCTTCAACCTCACTATAGTTTATAGTCCAAATTCGCTTTCAGTTTCGCCCCGCAAGAATTCTTGCCCCCCTCCGCGAGGGGGGATGTCGACGCAGGCGACAAGGGGGAGTACACGTCCTCCCACAACGTGCCTTTTCCTCCCCGTCGCAGTCTGGCCAGGCGGCCGCCGTGCCGTCCCTCAATCCTGTCCATCCTGTATATCCTGTCCAACTCATCATCACACAATAAAATCGCCCCACCCACTTTCCCGGTTCAATGCCCGAGCGACGCAATCCACGGAATCGCCACCACCGTCCCCAGCGTCGAACCGAGGTTCGCCAGCACCACCACCAGCAGCACCCGCATCACCGGATTCCGCACAAACGTGCCGAATTTCAACATGTCGGTCGGCAACGACTCGAAATCCTTCACCGCCGGCGGACGCAGCCAGCACTCCACCAGCCCCGCCACCCACCCCGCCGCAATGGTTGGATTCAGCGACGTGATCGGCGCCGCCACCGCCGCCGCCACCACCGTCAGCGGATGCGGCAGCGCCAGCAGACTCCCCACGCCCGCGCAGACCGCGTTCACCACGCACCACAGCGTCACGGAATCCACGCCGCGCTCCACCCCGCCATGCCAGAATCCCCACGCGATCAGCGCCAGCACCCCGGCCGGGATCAGCCACGGCCAGACCTTCGCCCACCCCCCCTTCGGCGGCACCTCCTCCAGCGCCGCCAGGTCATGCGCTTCCCCTTCCAGATGCCGTACGATCCCCGGCACGTGCCCCGCTCCCACCACCGCCAGAATCCGTTCCGCGCCGCCCTCCGCGACCTGCCGCAGACGCTCCGCCAGATACTGGTCCCGCTCGTCGATCAGCACCCGCTTCACCGCCGGAAACTCCTCGCCCATCGCCCCCATCATCGACTCCATCTGGTCCCGCGACTTCAGCTCCTCCACATCCTCCGCCGTGATCTCCTCGTCCCCGCCGAACACCGACGTGATCAGCATCCACGCCATCCGGCACTTCTGCCACCAGCCCAGATGCCGCCACGTCCGCCGCAGCGTCAGGTCGATCCGCCGGTCGATCAGCTCCAGACGCGCCCCCGTACGCTCCGCCTCCCGCGCCCCCTCCATCATCTCCGCGCCCGGCTCCGTCTCCAGCTGGCTGCCCAGCCGACGGTAGAACGACTGCAGCAGCAGCTGCGCCAGCAGAAACAGCGACCGCCCCTGCCTCACCACCTGGAACAGATTCGTCTTCTTCCACGCCTCCGGATTCCGAATCCCTTCGTAGCGCGGCTGACAAAGCTCGATGCCGATCACGTCCGGCCTGACCGCCTCCACGCATCGCCGCACATCGGCGACCGACTCCTTGGACACATGCGCCGTGCCCAGCAGCCACAATGTCCGCCCCTTGCCGAAGTCGAACCTCGTCACCGTCCCCGGCAGCTCCGCCCTCTCCGCGGCCGCCGACTTGCCATCATCCATCAACACATCATCGCTCATATCCCCCCAACCATACCCCTCTCCCCCCCTCCCCGCCAACCACATTCCGCCCCCTTCCCCACATTCCACATCTAGGGGACAGGCACTTAGTTCTTGACATTCAACCGATAGCCCCCCGCAAACACGCTTCCATTGTATGGAAACATGTTTTCACCAGAGGGACAGACACTTTGTTGCTGACACGGAATGGATACACACTAGAGGGACAGGCACTTAGTTCTTGACAGGGGATTGGTAGGCCATCGCAAAACAGGGTTCCATTGTATGGAAACATGTTTGGAGGGTGAGAAAATCAGCAGCCGAGGCACTGGCCGCACCAGTTGCAGCCGTTGCAGGTGTCGCGCCGGGGGCAGCGGCGGCAGCGGGGCTGCATGTTCAGATTCTCCGTGGTGGGAGGATACTGCAGGCCGGAACGCAAAGCCTGGACGTGCTGGTAGGCCTTGCAGACGTGGTAGGTCCGGCCCTCCATCAGAAATGTATTCCCAATGCCAAAGAATGAAAACGGCACCTGCTGCCGGACGCACTGCTCATACAAAGCGGCCACCCACTCGTAGTGCAAAGGACGGGCCCCTTCGTAGTTCTCACCATCGGCGAAAAGGCTCTCGATCTGCCCGGTTGCCAGATAGGCTTCCACGTCCATCGGGCCAATCAGCGGGGCCGCCATGGCCCCCTTGTGGCAGGCCGGCAACGACAAGAGAATCGGGAACCGCTCATCCGCCCGGCGTTGGTTTTCGACCGTGATGTTCAGGCTGACGTTCTCATAGCCCTCGCCCCAGTCCTTCGGCAGGCAGTGTTCGATTCGCTCCGCCCGCTTGGTCAGCAGCCAGAACGTCACATCCGGCCGGGCCCGCATCATGGCCCAGGCCTCCTCCCGCCAGGGGTCGGCCTCCTCAAGGAAGAAGTCGCTCGTCATGCAGACCCGCAGACAGGTGCCGCCCGGCACCTTGAACTCGCCGTGGCGGTCCTTTTTCAGCGGTAGATCGAAATTCGTCGTAACCCGCCGAATCTCCCCGCCATCGCGGCCATGCTGGCTGTCGAGATGGAACATGTAGCAATGCTCGCACCCTTCGCTGTAGCGGCGACAGCCATGCCACGGGTTCCAGATCGGACTGCTCTCGACTTTTATTCGCATCGCCCTATCTCGGCCCCAAAGCTCCTCCTAGATCAACTAGAGCATCTAGATCAGCTAGAAAATCTAGGAAAACCTCCCTTTCAACACAAAAAAGACGGCAGACAGGCCACAGCCCGTCCGCCGTCGTTGAGGTCATTCGTTTCGATTACAGGTCGATGGAAATGCCGGCGGAGAAGGCCAGGCCGGACGCATCGATATCGTTGAACTTGTCGTGGAAGACTTCGTTCGCGATCGAGCTGTCGCGGAAGCCCAGGTCGACTTCGTCGAACATGTAGCGGTACTGGGCCTGCCCATAGATGGAGACCGCGGGCAGGAGGGAGATTCGCAGTCCCAGCGTGCCATACGCGCCGAAGGTGTTGTCATCCTCGTCGAAGTCGTCATCCTCGCGGGGGTTGAAAGGATGGGTCTCGACATCGGCACTCTCATAGAAGAAGTACCAGCCCAGGCCGACGCTGCCGTAGAGGGTCAGGTTGCCCGCGGGAAACTCCAGCCCGAGGCCTGCTTCCAGCGGCAGCACGCCAGCCGTGAAGTCATAATCATAGTCCAGATTGCCGAGACGGCCGCGGGCGTCGTCCGAGAAGCCCAGCACCGCCGCGCGGAGTTCCAGGTTCACGGGATGGCTCATCGGCACGGACAAGACGAGCTCGCCGCCCAGCAGCGGATCGTCGATGGCATCGGAGACCTCGCCGGCATCCCAGTAGGCGGCACCGATACGAAGGCCCGCCGCGGAGGCGGCCGTGGCCAGAACAGACAGCGCAAGAACTGCGCCAAGCATGAATTTCAGGGTCTTTTTCATGGGAATCCTTGGTTAAGGTTGTTGGTGCCCCTAAGTATGGTGGTTCTTTTCTTGGAATCAAGTGAAAAGAAAGGCCGACAAAAACGTCGCAGGCTTTTCGGCGCGTCCCCTGCCCTGCCCCCCAAAGATGCGTCACGATTTGGATTTCCAGGATGGCTTTTCAGGCGCAAGGCCCAGGAAGTCAATCGAGCGGGCGAGGCCATATAGGAAATAAAGGACCGACAGCCGGGCCAGCAGCATCGTCGAGCGGGCCCGCAAGGAAATCAGCAACGCCGGGCAGGCCGTGACCAGCAGGAGCGGGCAGAGCAGGAGCAACGGCCACCAGCTGAAGAAGATTGCGGCGGCGAGGATGCCGGCGACCGCAAGGAATAGGGATGCCAGAAAGGCCAGAGTGAAATAGATGGCATTGGCCCCACGCTTGCCACCCGATGAGCGGAGAATCGTCGCGTAGGCGCGGCGGTTGGCATGCCAGAGCTGCTGGCGATAGTAGTCCTGCAAGGTGGCGGGCTCGCCGAGGTGGATCACGACCAGCGTCGGCAGAGCCAGCACATGCGCCCCCGCCTCGGTGGCACGAAAGGCGAAATCGGTGTCCTCGCCAGTGACCAGCTGCTCGTCGAAGCGCGGGACCACCTGCAGCAGCGCGCGGTTGAAGAGCATGTTGCGGGTGGTGATCAGGCGGAAGGCGTCGCGGTCGAACGGGGCCAGGGCATTGTTCTGCGCGGCGTTGTTCTTGTGCTGCCAATGGGCATGCCAGGCCCGCTGGATCCAGTTGCCGGAGGCCGGCGGACGCACCGGGAAGCCGAGCATCGTGGGCACGGGCGAAAGCAGATGCGGAACGGCCACGGTCAGCCAGTCGGGGGCAGGCAGGCAGTCGCCATCAAGAAAGGCCAGGGCATTGCCCCGGGCGGCGTCCAGGGCCGCATTCCGGCACACCGGGATGGATGCGCCCGGAAGCGAAAGGATGGTGCTCACCCCAAGTTCGCGGGCGATGTCGAGCGTGCCATCCGTGGAACCGCCGTCGACCAGGATGGTCTCGTATGACCAGGTGGGGGGCAGCTCGAGGTCGGCCAGCGCGCCAAGCAGACGCGGAAGATTCTTCGCCTCGTTCAGGGCGACAATCATCACCGAAAGGATATTCTGGCGGGCCGCGCTCATGCCTCGGGCCGGGGATGGTTGGCCGCCCAGAGCGTCTGAGAGGCGACGCCTAGAAGGATTTGCACATCCTTCTCTGTCAGCGGCCCGCGGGAGAAGATGCGCCGGATGCCCAGCATCATGTGGTCGGCCGTCTCCGGGGTCATGAAGCCGATGGTCAGCAACGCGCGTCGCCACTTCGCGAACATCGCCTCGCGCATGGCCGAGGGCGCCTCCGGCGAAAGCTCGACCGGCGGCTCGTATTGCCCCGAGGCGACAAAAAGCTCGTACGCGCAGACCATCACCGACATCGCCAGATTCAGCGACGTGTACGCCGGCGAGGACGGAATCTTGATGATCTGGGTGCACAGCGCAATGTCATCCAGCGACAAGCCGTTGTCCTCCGGCCCAAACATGATCGCCACCGGGGCCGAGGCCGCCGCCTCCAGCAGATGCGGGGCCCATTCGCGCGGCGGCTTCGAATGCTCACGGTAGAGACCGCCGCGATTCGACGTCCCCGCCACCAGCGCACAGTCCGCCACCGCCTCCGCGGTCGTATCGAAGACCTGACGCCGCGCCAGAATGCTCCCCGCGTGGCACGCCATCGTCGCCGCTTCCTCCATGTCCATGGTCGACGACGGATCCACCAACACCAGCTGACTCAGCCCCATGTTCATCATCGCGCGGCACACCGACCCCACATTCCCCCCGTAAATCGGGCGGACCAGCACGATGCGGATATTCTCTAACGGATTCATTGCTCCCCCAGCATACCCCGCCCCTTCCTCCCCGAAAAGCCAAAACAAAACCTCCAAAGTGCCAGTCACTTAGGTCTTGACATGGGGGAGGAAAAGGGGGAGAGTTGGGGCGGAGACGAAAGGAAGTATCATGAGACGGAAACGAATCAAGCCGGGAAATGGAGCCTACTACCATCTGGTCAGCCGCTGCGCCTTGAAACAGTATCTGCTGGATGACACAGAAAAGCAGGTCTTTGTCGGGATGCTGCGGCGCACAGCTGAGTTTTCAGGCATCGAAGTGCTGACTTATTGCGTGATGTCGAATCATTTTCATCTCCTCGTGCGAGTCCCCTCCCCTCGCCAACTCACAGAAGGTGAGCTGCTTTCTCGCGTCGCCATCCTCTATGGGGATGAACGCGCCAAGGACATGCGCGCACGCTGGGACTCCTATCAGAAGTCCAAACGGCTCGATCTTCTTGAGTCCGAGAAAGCCCAGCTCAGCCGACGCATGTATGACATTTCCCCCTTCATGCAGTCGCTCAAGCAACGGTTCACGGTCTGGTATCGCGCCAACCATAAGGATCACGAAGGAACGCTCTGGCAAAGCCGATTCAGCAGCACGTTGGTGGAAGGGAGCGGCTCTCTGGCAGCTGTGGCAGCCTACATCGACCTCAATCCAATCCGTGCAGGAATTGTCTCCAATCCCAAGGATTACGCTTTCAGCGGTTATGGTGCAGCCTCCGCCGGCGACAGCGACGCCCGCAAGGGGCTGTCCGGCGTTTACGGCAACTTGACCGACAACTACGAAAAGGTCATTCGGGCCTATCGCGGCCTGCTCTATGCGAAAGGTGCCGCCGACCTCGACCCCGATACCGTTCGCAAGGTCCTTGCCAATCACGAAAAACCTTCCCTGCCCCAGCTGCTTCGCTGCAAGATTCGCGCAATGTCGAACGGTCTGGCCATCGGCAGCAAGGCATTTGCAGGCGGCATTTTTGCCACCCACCGATATGCCTTCAGCGAAAACCGCCGCCATCCCCCCCTCGGTGCGCCACTCTGCCCCGAATGGGATGGCATCCAGCTTTGCAGTGTCCGAAAGCTGCGCAAGGACGCCATCACCTCCCCCGCCTGACCTCCGCAACCGCCGCTGAAATAAAAGAAATAAAGCAAAGTGACAGGCACTTAGGTGTTGACAGGATAGATGAATCGGCTGGAAAGGCGTTTTGGACCTTGATGGAGAGGGGTGGAGAAGGGTATAGTGAAAGGGTTGGACGCGCCCGGCATGGGGCGGATGCGTCAGATTGGAGCTGGAAATGAATCGGATCGTTGCGAAAAAACAGTTGTCGGAGCAGGTGTGGCAGATGGTGCTGGAAGCGCCGCTGATCGCCCAGGAGCGGAAGGCGGGGCAGTTCGTGATCTTGCAGCTGGACACGGAGTACGGGGAACGGATTCCGTTGACGATCGCGGATGCGGATGCGGAAAAAGGCACGGTCACCATCATCTTCCAGACGGTGGGGCGGACGACGAGCCTGCTGGCGGAGAAGGAGGTCGGGGATTCGGTGGAGAATCTGGTTGGGCCGCTGGGCCGTCCGACGCATATCGACAAGTTCGGCACGGTCGTGTGCGTGGGCGGCGGCATTGGCGTGGCGCCGCTGTATCCGATCGCTCAGGCGATGAAGGCGGCGGGCAACCGGCTGATCGTGGTGATCGGAGCCCGCTCGAAGGAGCTGGTGATCCTCGAGGACGAAATGCGGGCGATCGCCGACGAAGTCGTGGTGGTGACGGACGACGGAAGCTATGGCCGCCAGGGCCTTGTGACCGCGCCGTTGAAGGAGTTCTGCGAGCAGACGCCTCCCCCGGACCTGGTGGTGGCAATCGGCCCTCCCATCATGATGAAGTTCTGCGCCAAGACGACGGAGCCTTACGGCGTGAAGACCATCGTGAGCCTCAACACGATCATGATCGACGGCACGGGGATGTGCGGCGGCTGTCGTGTGTCGGTGGGCGGCCAGACGAAGTTCGTGTGCGTCGACGGGCCTGAGTTTGACGGCCATCAGGTGGATTTCGACCAGATGATGCAGCGTCTGGGGGCCTTCAAGCCACAGGAGCGCGCGGCGATGGAGAACTATCACCAGTGCCGGATGCAAGCGGCCGCGAAGGCGCTTGAGGAGAAGCAGCAGCAAGGCTGACGCGCTGGCCTCCCCAAGACAGTCGGAAACGCAGTTTCATAGAGCAGGAGACGAAAGATGTTGACGCCGAAGGAAAAGATGGGCATCGCCCCGCAGGCCATGCCGGAGCAGGATGCGAAGGAACGTGCGACGAACATGCGCGAAGTGGCGCTGGGCTACACCGCGGAACAGGCGCAGACGGAGGCGTCGCGCTGTCTGCAATGCAAGAATGCGCCGTGCGTGAAGGGGTGCCCGGTGGGAATTGACATCCCGGGCTTTCTGCGCCAGGCGGCCGATGGTGATTTTGCGGGGGCCTACGCCACCATTTCGGCCTCCAGCCTGCTCCCGGCGGTCTGCGGCCGGGTCTGCCCCCAGGAAAAGCAGTGTCAGAAGGATTGCACGATGGGCAAGGCGCTGAAGGACGTCTCCAAGGCAGTCGCCATCGGCCGCGTGGAGCGCTACTGCGCGGACCTGGCCCGTGAAAGCGGCGGGGCGGCGCTCCCGGAAATTGCGCCGGAGACGGGCAAGAAGGTGGCCGTTGTCGGCTCGGGGCCGGCCGGCATCACGGTGGCGGCGGATGTGCGGCGCGCCGGACATTCCGTCGTGCTGTTCGAGGCGTTCCACAAGGCGGGCGGCGTGCTGGTGTACGGCATCCCGGAGTTCCGCCTGCCCAAGTCGATCGTCCAGGCCGAGCTGGAGAAGCTGAAGGCGATGGGCGTCGAGATTCGCACTAATTTCGTGGTCGGCCGCACGCGCAAGCTGACCGACCTGCTGGAGAAGGACCACTTCGACGCCGTGTTCGTCGGCACGGGCGCCGGCCTTCCGAAGTTCATGAACATCGAAGGCGAAAACCTCGTCGGCGTCTATTCCGCCAACGAATACCTGACACGCTCGAACCTGATGAAGGCCTACGACAGCGAGCACGCCGCGACGCCGATCACCCACGCAGACCGCGTTGCGGTGCTGGGCGGCGGCAACGTGGCGATGGACGCCGCGCGTACCGCCCTGCGCCTGGGCGCGAAGGAGGTCCACCTCATCTACCGCCGCACGGAGAAGGAAATGCCCGCGCGCGCGGAGGAAATCCACCACGCCAAGGAAGAAGGCGTCGTCTTCCATTTTCTGGAGAATGCCAAGCGGATACTCGGCGAGGGTGGCAAGGTCACGGGCATCGAGTGCCTGCGCTACGAGCTGGGCGAGCCCGACGCCTCGGGACGCCGGCGCCCGGTGGTCATCGAGGGCAGCGAGTTTGTCGTGCCGATGGACGCCGTGATCGTGGCGCTCGGCAATGAGTCGAATCCGCTCATCAAGGCGACGACCCCGGGCTTGGAAACAGACGCCAAGGGGCATATCGTGGCCGACGAGAACGGACGCACCAGCCTTCCGCGCGTGTTCGCCGGCGGCGACATCGTCCTCGGGGCCGCCACGGTGATTCTCGCCATGGGCGAAGGCCGCCGCGCCGCCGCCGCCATCAACAAGATGCTGGCCGAAGAAGGGTGACGCCCCCCCCGGGGCGCGGGGGAGGCGGCCCCGACGGCGTCAGAAACGGCATCTCATCGGGGCTTGAACGTTCATGTGGGCGTTTTTCTGTACCATCGCAATGCTTGCGGGCATCGGAGCCTGGCGGACGTCTGCCTGGGTCTGCGCCGGACGCGGCATCTGGCCGAAACTCGGCGTCGGACTGCTGATGTTCTGCTGGCTGCAGGCATTCGTCATCGCCATGGTCTGGCAGTTCCGCACGGGCGCAAAGATGCCCAAGGCGGTTGATTTCGCCCTATCGCTCTCCCTGCCCTGGCTGGTCTGGACGTTCTGCCTGTTCATCCTGATGGACGGCCTAAGGCTGGTGCGGCTCCTGCCATCCGGGACGACGGCGCGCCGCATCGCAGGCGGCATCGCACTGGTGGCGATGGCGGCCCTGACCGCCTATGGCGCGTGGAACGCCAGCCACCCGCGCATCACCCGGCACCAACTGGAAATGCCCCGGATTTCCCAGCCTTTGCGCGTCGTCCTCGTCTCGGACCTGCACCTCGGGGCCCCAGGCTCGCGGGTCAGCTTTTTCCAACGCGCGGCCGACCTCGTGGAATCGCTGGCCCCCGACCTCGTGCTCATTCCGGGCGATGTCATCGACTGGGATGACGCCCCCCTCGGCGACGCGGCCCTGATGGCACAGGTTGGGCGGCTGAAAGGCAAATTCGGCACCTATGTGTGCGAGGGCAACCACGACCTCTACGCCGGCCGCCTCCGGCAGGTGTGCGCCGCCATCGAAAAGATGGGAATGGTGTTCCTCGCGGACCGCGCCACGGCCATCGACACCCCGGCCGGACCGGTCGCCATCGCCGGACGCCTCTGGCCCGAGGAACGGCGTCACATCCCCGCCCCACAACGGAAAACCGCCCCCGAACTCTTCTCCGACGCCCCGACGGACGCCCTCCGCATCGTCCTCGACCACACCCCCAAGTACTATCAGGAGGCCATCGGCGCCGCCGACCTGCAAGTCTCCGGCCACACCCATTCCGGCCAGTTCTTCCCCGCCTCCCTCGTCACACGTCTGCTCTACGACAACGCCTGGGGCGTCCTGGCCACCAACGGCCTCGTCCAGGTCACCACCTGCGGACTCTCCACCTGGAGCGCCCCCGTCCGCGTCGCCACCTACCCCGAAATCGTCCTCCTCGACCTCCTCCCCCCCCCCCCCGCGCCCCCCTAGCCCGAATCAAGAAATGCCGTAGCCTCAAAGGGCCCGGCTTCGTCCGGGCCGCGGCCGCGACAAAGCGCGGCCCTCCCGGAAACGGCCACATTATTGCTAAAAATGCTCTAGCCCGATTCCCGCCCACCATTCCCCTCCCACTTTTGGCCGCCCGCACGCTGTGGCGACGCCGTCCC
>JAEEGG010023774.1_pt1 | contig 11944 bp, 9 predicted proteins | sample 9134161 | NCBI WGS metagenome assembly JAEEGG01 (sample SAMN16246543, study PRJNA631951) | gut metagenome | biome: gut microbiome; feature: rumen; material: CR-attached | host: Bos | place: Iran: Karaj | collected 2018-10 | reverse complement strand
CAAAAGCTTCATGTAGTAGTAGTTCGAAAGCACCGCGGTGCGGGACGGCTTCCAGACCGCCACATTGCCGACGATCGCCGGCGCCGTGGGGAGGTTTCCGCCGATGGAGGTGAAGTTGAACGGCGTGATGGCGCAGATGAATCCGTCCAGCGCGCGATAGTCCTGACGGTCCCAGATGCCGGGAATGGACGCGGGCTGATCCTTGAAGATCTCCTGCGCGGACCAGACGCCGAAGCGCAGGAAGTCCGCAAGCTCCGCAATGTCGATCTCCGCCTGGAACACGGTCTTGGACTGACCGAGCATGGTCGAGGCGTTGAGCACTTTACGGTACGGGCCGGTGATCATGTCAGCCGCCTTCAGGAAGATCGCGGAACGGTGTTCCCACGGCATTTCTTCCCATGCCTTCTTGGCAGCCAGCGCCGCGTCGACCGCCATGGTCAGTTCCTTTTCGCCGGCCATCGAGCACTCGGCGATCACATGACCGTGATCGTGCGGCATGGTGACCTTGAACGTCTTCTCCGTGAAGATCTCTTTTCCGCCGATGATCAGCGGGATCTTCACGACCTCTGCGGACTGACGGGCAAGCTCTTCCTTCAGTTCCGCGCGTTCTTTTGATCCGGGCAGATAGCCGCGGAAAGCGTCGTTTTCCGGTCGTTTGATGGTGAAGTAAGCGTTTGACATAAATCCTCCTTTTGTTCGGCCCGTACGCAAGAACCCAAGCCGATAATATTTCCAAGCGATTGGAATACAAGTGAAAAAACAATGGGAAAATACCCTATATAATTTAACATATCCGGCGGTTATTGTCAACGGAAAACCGATCAAAGACGGGCGTCGCCGCCACCGCCGCGCGTCTCTCAAAAGACAAAAAAAGACCGCCGGGGCGACGGTCATTCCACATACAGTTCGTATCGCTGTTTGCGCGGCTTCGGAAGCGGAAGCCTGTCCAGAATACGGTGATACAGAAGCAGCAGCACGGCAAAGCCGACGACTGCAAGCAGCACGATGCGCCAGACCTTCCACGGCTCCCAGTAATAGCCGAGAACAGCGTCGGCAACCGTGATCAGAAGCGCGCCCAGAATCAGCCACGGGAACGTTTTGCGCGAGAAAAGCTTGCGAAGCGGAACGTGCGGAAACAGCAGCTTCCAAACGAGCGCGAACAGTCCGACAAGCAGCGCGGCTTCCAGCAGAAAATGCAGCAGGATCTGCCCGACCGGCGAGTTCCAGAGCGCAGTCGCAAGCGCGATCAGAAGCTCCCCGATGCCCCACAGCGGAAGCAGGATCAGCGCGCGCACCGGCAGCGGCCAGGACTGTATGCGCAGGCAGATGCGCTCGCGCAGGGTGAACGGCTCGTCACGGTCCGTTTCGACGATATAGCTGCGGTGCTCCACGCCGTCGACCACGCACACGTGCGACGGATCGGACACGGATTCGCCGTCGGGTTTGATCAGCGTCGCGGGATCGGTCACGACCGTATTCACGAGCAGGCTCGCCGCAGTCACGGCGCCCGCCGCGCCCGCCGCCGCCCGCTTTGCTGTTTTGCTCCTCTCTTTCTGCATCGGAGGCACCCGTTCCTTTCCGTTCAGATTGCCGACCTTGTCGGATACAGGTTGATTGTATCAGATTCCGGTCGAATTGAAAAGCCCCCGCGACAACAGAATAGCGGTTTGGTTCCTTATGATCGGGTTTCGGACGGGTTTTTCCGGCATATGCTTCGTCATAAACGCAGGAAACCGCAATCGCATCTTGCTTTTTTCGGCAGGAAGTCCTATCATAAGCGTATCGAACCACGGGAGACGAAGGCATGACGAAATCGGAGCTCAGAGAAAACCGGACGCCCGGCGCGATTCTGCTGAATATGCTGATCGCGGCGGTCAGCCTGTTCGTCAACGGGTTCGGGTTGTATCTGACGATCCGCGCGAACATCGGCGCCGCGCCGTGGGACGTGCTGAACCTCGGCATCGCAAAGACCTTCGGCATCCTCTACGGCACCGCGTCCATCTCCGTTTCGCTCATGATCCTGTTGATCGACATTCTGATGAAGGAGCCGGTCGGCATCGCCATGTTCATCGACGCGATCGTCGTCGGCAAGGCGGTCGATTTCTTCAACTGGCTCGATCCGATCCCCCCGTGCAAGTCCCTGCTCACCGGCATTCCGCTGATGATCGCCGGACTGTTCGTGCTTGCCTATACGCAGTACACCTATATGATCGCGTCGCTCGGCTGCGGTCCGCGCGACACGCTGATGGTCGGGGTTGCAAAGCGCGTCAGGCGTATCCCGATCGGCGTCGTCAGCATTGCGATCCTCTCCACCGCCACGCTGATCGGCTGGCTGTTGGGCGGTCCGGTCGGGATCGGCACGCTGATCTGCGCGTTCGGCGCGGGACCGATCATGCAGCTGGCGTTTCACACCGTGCACTTCGACGCCACGACGATTCACCATCAGCGCCTGCGCGATTCCTTCAAAGTGTTTTTCCGAAAGCAATGAAGCTGCGCAAAAAACGATCCGCCGCGAAAACGGCGGATCGCTTGTTTCTGTACGGGTTATTTGTAGGTGTCCGCGGTGATGCTGTCGAGATCGACGTCCCTCGTCTCCTTGACCTTGGTCATCAGAAGCACCAGCGACGCCGCCATGAACGGCACGCAGATTGCGAGGAACAGGATATCCATGGACACGAAGTTCTGCAGCACGATGAACAGCGCCTGTCCGATGAACATGCCCGCGCCGATCATGACCGAGATCGTGCCCATGACCGAGGCGCGCATGCCGGACGGCGAGGACTCCGCGGGCATCGTGAGGATCAGCGTGTCGGACATCGACCAGAGCCCGCCGATCGAACAGCCGTAGGCGATTCCGGCGGCGACCGGTCCCCAGTTCAGGCGGCACGCGAGCACGAACGCCAAAAGCCCCAGCAGCGCCACACCGCCGAGGATCAGACACGCCTTTTTGCGGCCGAGCCGGTCCGAGAAGAAGCCGCTGACGATCGTGACGACGCCGTTGACCAGCGGATAGATGATCAGCACGATCGACACCATCGCGGTCGCCATCGCGCCTTCGAGCACCGTGGAATAATACGAGGTGTAGAACGTCGTTGCGAAGAACAGGAAGCCCGCAATCAGGATCCATCGGAGCTGCCGGTTTTTGAAGATGAACTTCAGCGCGCGGAACACGCCGCCCTGTTCGGCGGTGCCGTTCTTTTGATCCTCCGCCGCCTTGATGCGCCGCTCCTCCGGCGTCAGCGAGAGGAAGCCGCGGCGCTGCTCGACGAACACCGGCGTTTCGCGCATCAGGAAGAACGAAATGAGACCGACAGCGATCGCGACGACGACCGGAATGAGATACACCATGCGCCAGCTTGTCGGCACGTCCTCCCTGAGAAAGATGCGCGACAGCACGCCGATCAGCGAAACGGAGATCAGCGCGATGCCCTTGGCGATAAAGCTGTAGGTTGCGCGCTTTTCTTTGGGCGCGGTCTCCATGATGTAGAGCACCTGCATGTCGTTCGGCGTGAAGAACATCATGAACAGCATGCCGAGGATGTACTGCACGACGCTCCGGCTCGTCATGACGATCAGCATGCCGACGCCCATGCCGACGGTGTTGATCATCAGAAACAGGCGGCGCCCGTATTTGTCGGACAGCGCCTTATAGAACGGCGTGATGATCAGGAACAGATTGGACGCCACCTGCCACGGCGCGACGGTGTTGATCGCGTTCGTGTACTCCGGCGTATTGACGTTGCGGGACGTGATGCCGAACAGTTCGAACAGCGCGTAAGGCTGCATGGACGAGTTGACATTGGACGTGATCTCGTCGACGATGTAGATGACCGTCAGAACGATCATCGCAAACAGCAGATAGTACGCGCCTTTCGGACGCGCCGCCTCGCGGTTGAGCCTCAACAGCTCTCTTTGCTCGCGGGCATAGTTTTTCGGTTGCTCCAAAGCTTTCCCCTCTCCCTCTTTGAGATACCGCCATTATACCAAATCCGCCGAAGATGCGCAATCCCGCGGCGAATGAATTCCGTCCGGACACGAAAAAAGCTTCCCCCCGACGGGAGAAGCTTTTGTCTGATTCCTGTGATTACGCGAGCACGCGCAGGCACTGCGAGATCATCTTCATGCTGACATGATCGCCTTCTTCAAAGCGCTTGGTCAGCTGCGGATTGTAGTTCTCGACGATGATCGACTGCCCGTTGCGCTCGATTTCGTATTCGATCTTCGCGCCGTAATAGGTCGCGCGCTTGACGACGCCGGAGAGCGGACCTTCCTCCTCGGAGAGCTCGACCGATTCCGGACGCACGACGATGCAGCACTTGTCGCCGATATTGAGTCCGGGCATTGCGCCGGGACGCGGAACGGCGATGATGCTTCCGTCCACCTCGACGAGCGCGGCTTCGCCGTCTCTGCCCTTCAGTTCGCCTTCGATGAAGTTCGCCTTGCCGATGAACTGCGCAACGAAGCGGCAGTTCGGCTGCTCGTAGATCTCCGTCGGCGATCCCTGCTGCATGATGTTGCCGTCCTTCATGATGACGACGCGGTCGGAAATCGCCATGGCTTCCGACTGATCGTGCGTGACGTACAGGGACGTGATGCCGAGGCGCTTCTGCAGCGCGCGCAGTTCGTCGCGCATGCTCTCGCGCAGTTTTGCGTCGAGGTTCGAAAGCGGCTCGTCGAACAGCAGTACGCTCGGTTCGATGATGACCGCGCGCGCAAGCGCGACACGCTGCTGCTGACCGCCGGATAGCTGATTCGGGAAGCGGGATTCCAGACCTTTCAGCTGCATCAGTTCGAGCGCGGCTTCGGTGCGGCGGATCAGTTCTTCCTTGCCGACCTTTGCGACGCGCAAGCCGTATGCGACGTTCTCCCAGATATTCATATGCGGGAACAGCGCGTAGCTCTGGAACACCATGGAGATGCCGCGCTTGTTCGGCGGGACCTTTGCGACATCCCTGCCGCCGATCATGAGTTTGCCCTCCGTCGGATATTCAAAGCCCGAGATCATGCGCAGCGTGGTGGTCTTGCCGCAGCCGGACGGGCCGAGCAGCGTCACCATTTCGCCGTCGTTGATCGTCAGATTGATATGATTGACCGCGACAAAGTCCTTTCCGGTTTCCGGCTGCTGGAAGATCTTGGTGATGTTTTCCAGTACGACGGAAGAACTCTTTTTACTGAATTCGGATTTTACATTCTGGCTCATTTTACTCCCTCCGATCTGCTTTTCAAACTTGGCACGCGGGAACGCGGCGCCAACAGCCATTGAATCAATCTGTTAAAGATGCCGATAAACACCAGCAGGATCACGATCATCATGGTGACGAACGCAGCCGCCTGTCCGAACTTGGCGAGGTCGAACAAGCCGTAGATCTTGCTCGTGATGAGCGTCCAGCTCGGCGACACGAGGAAGATGACCGCGCTGACCGCGGTGATCGCCTTCGTAAACGAATACACGATGCCGGAGAAGAACGAATTGCGCAGCAGCGGCAGCGTGATCCTGCGGAACGAATACCCGCTGTCGGCGCCGAGGATCGTCGAAGCCTCCTCAATGGAGTTGTCGATCTGCAGCAGCGTCGTCGTGCCGGATTCGATTGCGACCGGCATGTTGCGGAAAACGAAGACGATGACCAGGATCAACCCCGTTCCGGTCAGCAGCAGCGGAGGCGTATTGAAGCCGAGGATGTAGGAAATACCGAGCACCGTACCGGGCAGCGCGAACATCAGAACCGAAGAGACTTCGATGAAGCGCTTGCCGTAGTAGTTGCGCTTCGCGGTGATATAGGCGATGATCATGCCCAGGAGACCGCCGATGATCGCGGATATGACAGCAAGGAACATGGACGTCCACAAGCTGTCCAAACCGAATCGCAGCGCGCGTTGGTATTGCTCGAGCGTCAGCGAGAAATCAACGCCCCACGTCTTGACGAACGAGCCGTAAATCACCGTGCCGTAGAACAGCAGGATGACTGCGGCGACCAGAATACAGAAGATGAACAGCGGCCATTTGATGTGCGGCTCGTTGATCATCTTGCGGGCCTGCGTCGGCTTGCCCGTGACCGTGACGAAGCTCTTTTTGTTGACCCAGTATTTATTCAGCAGAAACGCGGTCAGCGCCGGAACCAGCAGCAGGATCGCCAGAACCGAACCCTTTCGCATATCGTAGGTGCCGGTGATGATATTGTATACCTCAATCGACAGCGTGGTGTAACTGCCGCCGATCGTAGCCGGATTGGAGAAGTCCTCCAGCGACTGGATGAATACCAGCAGCGCGCCGGAGATGATGCCGGGCAGCGAAAGCGGGAGCGTAACCGTCCAGAAGGTCTTCCAGCGGTTTGCGCCCATGTTGCACGCGGCATCCTCGACGGACGCGTCGATGGATTCCAGAATGCCCGAAAGCGTCAGATAGGCGATCGGGAAAAAGCTCATGGTCTGCACCACGATCAGACTGAGCATGCCGTAAACGTCGTTGTCGGTGATTCCGAAGATGCCCTTGGTGATCAGCCCCTGCTTTCCGAACAGAAAGATGACCGACAGGGACAACACGAACGGCGGCGACAGGATCGGCAGCGTCGCGATCAGCTTCAGGAAGCCTTTCATCGGGACGTTGGTGCGCGTGACCGTATATGCAAAGATGTATCCGATAAAGGTGGCGAGCACTGCGACGATCAACCCCAGAAGCATGGTGCGGCCGAACACCTTGAGATAGCGGGACGTCGTAATGATCGAAATCAGATTTTCAAGCGAGAATCCGCCGTCTGCATCGGTCAGACTGAAGATCAGGACCTTTGCGAGCGGATATACGACAAACAGCAGCAGTAATAGGATCGTCAGTATGACGGCAACGAGTAAAACCGGCTGCCGCAGAATGGACTTGGTTCCGTTTTGTTTCGCCATCCGTGCAGCGGATTTCCCGCGCGATACCGTACCGGTTTCCATAGCGGTTCCTCCTTACTTGAGTCTTTTTGCGACTCGGATCCAATCAGAAATAAGGGAGAGCTTCCCCCGGAAAGGGGGGAAGCTCTGATTGTTCGGGATCCAATGCGTTATTCGGTCGGCTTCGCTATGATGCGAGCTTCGAATTCGTCACAGTATGCCTTCTTGTTGTTCGACGCCCAGACTGCGTCATACGCGATGACGTTGACCTGATCCAGCGTGACAAGGCCCTTTGCGACCGGCGCCTTGGTGTTGGTCGGGACGCGGAACGATTCGTACTTCGCATAGAGCGCCTGGCCCTTCTCGGAGCAGATCCAGTCGATGAACTTCTTCGCGTTCTCCTGCTCGTCCGCCGGACCGTTCTTGATCAGCGCGACCGCGCCGACTTCGTAGCCGGTGCCGTCCTTCGGGAAGGAAAGCTCGATATGGTAGCCTTCCGGCGTGAGCTGCAGCGCGTCATGCGAGAAGGTCAGCGCGATGGCCGCTTCACCGAGTGCAACTGCGTTCGGCGCCGCGGAGCCCGCCTTCGTGAACTGCTTCATGTTGACCTTGAGTTTGTCGAGATAGTCCCATGCCGCATCTTCGCCCATCAGCTGAATGAGCGTTGCAAGGACGGTATATGCCGTGCCGGACGTTGCCGGGTGCGCCATGATGATCTCGCCCTTGTACTTCTCATCGAGCAGGTCTTCCCAGGAAGTCGGATATTCATACCCCTTCTCTTTGAACCAGTCCGCATTGCACGCGAATGCGATGCAGCCGACATAAATCGGGTTCCACGTTCCGGTCGGATCGAGGTAGTTTGCCGGCGTGTTGGCAAGCTCCGGAGACTGATACTTCTCGAACAGTCCCTTTTCAACCGCGTTGATGTAGTTGTCGGTCGAGCCGCCCAGCATCAGCGCCGCAAGCGGATTGTCCTTTTCGGCTTCCACACGCGTCAGCATCTCGCCCGCGGAAAGACGGTTATATTCGATCTTGATGCCGGTTTCCTTCTCAAACTCGTTGAAGTAGTTGATGACTTCGACCTCGGGGAATGCCGTATAGATGGTCAGCTTATTGGAAGATGCTTTCTTCCCGCTGCCGCAGGCAATCATGCCGAGTACCAGAATCAGCGCCAATGTGAGTGCAAGTACCTTCTTCATTCAATTTCCCTCCTGATTTATTGCACTTTGAAACGAAGTACAGACCGTGAAAACACGATCGGCACCCATTCGCATTTATAATTATACGCCAAAAGCGGCAGACTGTCAATCGATTTACTGAACTGAAGTATAAATATCCGTTCTCTGAAAAAGGAAGAAACGCTTTTCGGTCGGAAACGGTTTAAAAACGCGCAGCGCACCGATATACCGATCACACAGCGGACAGGAAACGACGGGAGGCGCGTTATCCGGAGCGTGTTCCCCTGTGCGGACATGCAGGCGTTCTGTCGGGCATCCGAAAGCCGCGCGCAGGCCCCGATCGGTTGCTCCGAAGCTTTCCCCTCTCCCTCTTTGTGATACCGTCATGATGCCAAACCCGCCGAAGATGCGCAATCCCAAGGCCTCTCATTTTGACGCTCTGTATTGACCTGTTCCCGGGAAAATGATAAAATAAAGGGTAATAGAAAGCTTTTCGGAGGGTTCCCGTGTACTTCGGTATTGTTTCCTCATCGTCAACCGGTTTGTCGCAGTTTTTCACCAATATGATCGGCACGCTCGCCGTGATCCTCGTGATCGCCGCTTTCATCGGCGGCAGCGAGGTTCTGACGAAGTTTTTCGGTTCAAAAACGAACTGGAAGTATTCGCTGTTTGCAGGTCTTTTGGGCGGCGTATTCGGCATCTACGGCACCATGTCCGGTCTGGAGCTCAACGGCGCGATCATCTCGGTGCGCGACATCGGTCCGATGCTTGCGGGCTTTACGGGCGGACCGCTCGGCGGTCTGATCGCGGGCGTGATTGCGGGCATTCACCGGTTTCTGGTCGGCTCGACCGCCACGCAGACCGCGCAGCTGGTGACCTATGCCTGCATCATCGCGACGGTGTGTATCGGCGTAATCTGCGGGGTTCTCTCCCGCGCATTCCATGAAAAGCTGAAAAAGCCGTGGTGGGCGCTCACAACCGGCATTGTGATGGAGATCTTCCATCTTTCGCTCGTTCTGCTGATCGTCAAGCCGTTCGACGCCGCGCTCGGCATCGTGAAGGCGATCTTCCTTCCGTTCATCCTCGTCAACGCCGTCGGCTATACGCTGATCATCACCATGATCTCGTATTTTGAAAAGCAGCGCGCGATCATGATCGAGCGCTCGCGGCTCAAGACGGAGCTTGAGGTTGCGACCGTCATTCAGCATTCGCTGCTGCCGCCCATTACGGAAACCTATCCCGGCAGACCGGAAATCGGGATCGCCGCCTCCATGGACCCCGCAAAGGAGGTCGGCGGCGACTTCTACGACGTGTTCTTCGTGGACAAGGACCGGCTCGCCCTCGTCGTCGCGGACGTTTCCGGCAAGGGCATCCCCGCCGCGCTCTTTATGGCGACCTCCAAGACCACCATCCAAAACTGCGTGCGCGATTATCCGTCCCTCTCCGAAGCCGTGACGGTCGCCAACGACAGCCTGTGCCGCAACAACTCGGCGGAGATGTTCGTGACCGCATGGATCGGCGTACTCGATCTTTTGACCGGCGCGCTCACCTTCGTCTGCGCGGGGCATAACCCGCCCGTGCTGATCTCGAACGGCGAGCCGGCGTTCATCAAGCGCCGCGGCGGATTCGTGCTCGGCGGAATGGAGGGCGTCAGGTACCGCGAAGAGACCATGACGCTCAAGAAAGGCGACCGTCTGTTCCTCTACACGGACGGCGTGACCGAAGCCGAAAACGGCGCGCACGCGCTCTTCGGCGAACAGCGGCTGAAGGACTGTCTGCAAGCCGACGCAGACAAGACGCCGGACGAAATCATTGCCGACGTCAAGGCGTCCGTTACGGCGCATGTCGACGGCGCCGATCAGTTCGACGACATCACGATGCTGTGCATCAGCTTTCCGGGATAATCCCGATTCGAAATCAACAAAGGAGGCGCTAAGCGATGGCAGAACAACATCCCGTGCCCGGCAAGGGCGGCGACCGGTATCTCCCGTTTGAACAGCGGACCGGCGAACGCTCCGTCGTGTATTTCACACGCGATCTTTCGGAGAAAGGGCTTTTGAAGATCTATGACAAGGTCAGTTCGGTTCTTTGCGGCAGGGTTGCAATCAAGCTGCACACCGGCGAAGCGGAGGGACCGAACATCATCCCCCGCCCCTGGGTGAAGGAACTGATCGGCTCGCGTTTGCCCGACGCAACGATCATCGAGACGAACACGTATTACGAGGGCAGCCGCTACACGACCGAGGCGCACCGCAAGACCTTGGAGATCAACGGCTGGACGTTCTGTCCGGTCGACATCACCGACGCGGAGGGCGTCGCCGCGCTGCCGGTCAAAGGCGGCAAGTGGTTCGACGTGATGCACGTCGGAAAGTCGATGCCGGGCTATGATTCGCTGCTGGTGCTCACGCACTTCAAGGGGCACATCATGGGCGGATTCGGCGGCTCGAACAAGAACATCGGCATCGGCTGCGCGGACGGCCGGATCGGCAAGAAGGAGATTCACACCGCCGAGGGCTCCGACAACATGTGGGGCATCGCCGAGGAGGAACTCATGGAGCGCATGACCGAGAGCACCAAGGCGACGGTCGATTTCTTCGCGTCGCATGTGTGCTTCATCAACGTGATGCGCAACATGTCGGTCTCCTGCGACTGCGAAGGCGCGGAAGCGGAGCCGGTGGTGACGCCGGACGTCGGCATCGTCGCGTCTTTGGATATCCTCGCCGCGGACAGCGCGAGCGTCGATCTCGTCTACGCGCTTCCGAACTTCGGCGGCAAGGCGCTGACCGAACGCATCGAGACGCGGCACGGGCTCCGGCAATTGAGCTACATGAAGGAGCTCGGCATGGGCAACGACCGCTATACGCTGATCGACCTCGATCACGACGGCGCGGTCGTCACCGCGGAGGAAGCCGTCGGGGATATTGCGCCCGTCTGGACGCCCGACCGGTTCAATACCTTTTGGGGGCGCAACAAGCTCAGGCTTTCCTGAACGGCGCGGGAAGGCTGGGACGTTTGCGGAAACGGGAGGAATGCATGATCACGACGATTCTTTGGGATGTGGACAATACGCTGCTGGATTTCGAAGCGGCGCAGCGGGCGGCGATCCGCGCGCTGTTTAAAAGCTTCGGGCTCGGCGACTGCACGGACGAGATGCTCGACCGCTACAATGAGATCAACAATTTCTACTGGCAGCGGCTCGAGCGCAACGAGATCACCAAGCCGCAGGTGCTGCTCGGACGGTTCGAGCAGTTCTTCGGCGAATACGGCATCGACGCTTCGGTCGTGCCGGAATTCAATGCGAAATATCAGCTGCAGCTCGGCGAAACCATCGTTTACCGCGACGACAGTCTGAACATCGTGCGCTCGCTGAAAGGCAGGGTGAAGCAGTACATCGTTTCCAACGGCACCGTCGCCGCGCAGACGAAGAAGCTCGACCGGTCGAAGTTCGGCGAGCTGATGGACGGCGTGTTTCTTTCGGAGCAGTTCGGCATCGAAAAGCCGAACCGCGCGTTCTTCGACAAGGTGTTCGAAGCGATCCGTCCCGCAGATCTCCGGGAAGTCATGATCGTCGGCGATTCGCTGACGAGCGACATGCAGGGCGGCATCAATGCGGGCATCGTGACCTGCTGGTACAATCCCGAAAAAAAGCCCGTGCCCCCGCAGTACCGGATCGATTACGTGATCTCCGATCTGCACGGGTTGACGGACTTGCTGAATCAGGAAAGCTGAGACGGATATGGTTGTTCTGTATGTGATTCTCGCCCTCGCGGTCCTTATATTGATCGCTGCGTACGTTGTGTACCGGATCGTGCTGCGTTCGCCGAACCGGATGCAGAACGACGATTTCTATATGGCGCCTTCGGAACAGACGGACGCGCTGCGCGACCGGATCAACG
>JAEEGG010023771.1_pt1 | contig 11945 bp, 9 predicted proteins | sample 9134161 | NCBI WGS metagenome assembly JAEEGG01 (sample SAMN16246543, study PRJNA631951) | gut metagenome | biome: gut microbiome; feature: rumen; material: CR-attached | host: Bos | place: Iran: Karaj | collected 2018-10 | reverse complement strand
ATGTGGTGCTCATAGGCGTTCATGGGCTCAAGAGCCATGGAATTACGCGTCCGCTTGACTTTGTAGGCAATGTTCTTCGCCAGGGATTCCAGCGTTTCCTTCCGGCGGGAACGGTAATTTTCCGTATCCACGCGGACATGGAAGCGTTTCTCTTCCCCGCGGTTCACGACCAGGTTGGTGAGGTACTGGAGAGAATCCAGGGTCTGGCCGCGTTTTCCGATCAGAACGCCCATCTCACGGCCGGAGAGATTGATCTCCAGCGTGTCTTCCGGGGCAAGCCGGTACTCGACAAGAACTTCGAGGCCCATCTGTTTGAAAATGTCTTCGAGGAACTTCTTGCCGGTCTCAAACCGGGCAATTTCTTCCGCTGTCGGCGGAACGACGCCTGCCGGTTCTTCTTTCTCGGGCTCAACTACGGCTGCTTTCACTTCGGAAAGCGCTTTCTCGGCCTTCGTTCCTTCGTTCCGGAGCGTTTCCTTCACGGTTTCCGCTGCCTTTTCCACCTTCTTTTCGGCCTCTTTGGCCAGCGCTTCCGCTTCTTTCAGGGCTTCCGCTTCTGCTTCCTTGTCCCAGGCTTCGATCATGACTTTTCTGGCGCCGAGGCCCAAAAAGCCCTTCGCGCCCTTGTCAATGACTTCATAGCCGAGCTTGTCGCTCGTCAGGCGCAAAGCCATGGAGGCCTGCGTGATCGCATCCTCTATCGTGTCGCCTGTAAATGTTTTCTTCATAAAATCTGCCATGCTGACTCCTTCAATTGCTTCGGAGGCCCTGGGTCAAAGTTTCCCGGCTTTCCGCTGTTTCTCTTTTTCTTCGTACTGCTGGACCATGCCCGCTTTTTCGGCAAGGCTGCCCTTTTTGAAAGTCGAATGGCTCTCGTAATAGGATGAGCTCTTCTCCGCTTCCTGCTTAAGCGCAAGCTTCGCGGCTTCATCCGCGGCCTTCTGCTCCTCAAGGTTCCGGACATTCTGAAGAACGTTGGTCGCCTTGATGGGCTTCTGACCCTTCTTGATACGCTTCACATTGGCCTTTTCCACGTTCTTCTGCACCATCTCGTTGATGTCTACCTTATTCATATAGGCATTCACGAAGAGCTGGATGACAAGCTGGACGCCGGAAGAGGCGACCCAGTAGATGCCGATACCGGCAGAGAACATGAAGCAGAAGACCACCGACATGATCGGGAACATGTAGTTCATGATCTTCATGGTTCCGCCCATCGGATTCTGGTCGTCCTTCTGCTGCGGATTGGTGGTCTTCATCGCCAGCGTCGACAGGAACTGGAACAGACCTGCGAGGATCGGGATGAAAACGGCCCACCAGATGCCGTCCTGCGTGATCTGCTGCCACGGGGACGCGGCCAGGGAAATGCCCAGGAAGGTGTTGACACGTTCGATCTGAGGCTGTACCTGCGTATAAGCTTCCTGGACGCCCGGATCGTTGACGATCTCGTGGAACTTCGTCCATTCCGTCTTATCGAAGTTATACAGCATGTCGATGGTGTAGTTACGGCCCTGAGCGGCGTCAGTGAGAAGTTCCGCCGGATTCTTGGTCAGGGAATTGTTCTTCGCAAGCGTCAGGAGCTCTTCGTTCTGGACCAGCGTGCCAAAACTGCCGAGCGAGCGGAACTTATCCGCGACCACGCCGTACATGTCTTTGAGCTTGCCGATGTAGCCCGGAAGCTTGTAAATGACCTGGTACAGCGCGAACAGAATGGGCATCTGAATCAGAAGCTGCAGACATCCGCCTGTCGCGGAAGTGCCGTACTTCTGATAGACCTCCTTGGTTTCCTGCTGCTGCTGATACAGCGCCGCCTGATCCGTAACGCCCTTGTACTTGGCCTGAATGGCCTGAATCTCCGGCATCATGATAGACTGAAGCCTGGCGGATTTCTGCTGCTTGATGGACATCGGGATCATAAGTGCTTTGATCACGATGGTGAAAATGATGATGGCCAGACCGATGTTCGGAATTCCCACCCAGTTGAGGAATTCGTAGATCCAGTTCATGACGTTGCCCAGGAGCCAGGCGATCCAGCCGATCAAAAACCAGTTACTCTGGGTTGCGACGATAAATGTCATAGATTCTCCTTCTTCAGTGTCAAGGGGACAGGGTCGTATCCCGTATGCGGATTGAAGGGATTGCAGCGGAGAATGCGTTTGAACGCAAGCCAGCCGCCCCTCAGCGCACCAAAACGCTCAATCGCCTCGACGGCATATTGAGAGCAGGTCGGGAAAAATCTGCAGTGACTGTACCTTTTCAGGCCGGACAGGTATTTCTGATAAAACCTGATCATGCCTATCATAACCTTTTTCATCTCAGGCACTCACTTCGAAAAATGCTTTTTGTGGCCTTCCGGTCACACATAGATCTTTAGCCGCTTAAGAAGTGTGACAAACGACTCTTCGATCTCAAAAAATCCGAGCCCCTTCGCGCTTTCCCGCGCGATCACAATGAGATCCCTGTCTGAACGAACGTGCTCTTTCTGTTTGCGGTACACCTCCCGGACGAGCCGGACAAAGCGATGCCGCACGACGGAATTGCCGATCTTCTTGGAACAGACGATGCCGATCCTCTGAGTTCCTTCCGCCGTATACATGACCATTACCCGGTCGGCTGCATTTCTGCGCTCCCGGTAAATGGCCTGGAATTCCTCTGTTTTTTTCAGTGAATCAAATCCACGCATATCTAGAGGAAAAGAATAAGCCACTTTTCAGTGGCTTATTGAACCGTTAAGACTTTTCTTCCTTTAGCGCGTCTTGCGGAAAGAACCTTTCTTCCGCCCGCGGTAGCCATTCTGGCACGGAATCCATGAACCTTCGCGTGAGAGCCCTTCTTCGGCTGGAACGTCATCTTCATGTCCGATCACCTCCGTATTTATTCTGATAACCACATACAATACTGCATCTGCACGTTCAAAAATCAGACGCACGCAAGATTATAAATATAATTAAATATGAAGTCAATAGTTTTTATACTGCGGAAAACGAGGGTAAATTCAATCACTGCGGTTCTTTAACCGTATCCACAAAAAAACAAGAGTTTTCCACATCGCCTGCAATCCAAAAACCGAGTTTTCCACATTTTGCGAATAACTTGTGAATAACTTGTTCATTTTTACAGGAATTTGAGGGCTTTTTCCGCTTGTATTCAAAAAAGCAGTCTGTAAAACCAAATGGATGTTCTATGTTTATTTTGTGGAAGGTTATACCCATTTTACCCATTTCAATGTGGAAACAAATGCAAATCTCCACTTTTTACGGACTTCGTTTTTTTTCAAAAACAGGAGCCTGAATCGTTTTTTCTCTTGAATTCATACGGGGTTTTGGCTATAATGACAATGTGTTAAAAGCCCCTTTTCGCGCTTATAATGCCATTTCATTGATCCGGGCATTGGCGAAAACAAAAAGGTCATTTCCGTTTTAACGCAAAAATTTGCCATTTTTCGGGTTTTCCAAGTAAAATGGCTTAGATTTTTAGAAAAGAGTACGACGTGGCAGCCAAACTGAATGAAATCGTAAATAAAAAGTGGCCCCAGATCCAGGAAAAGTTCCGGCTGGACTACAATCTGACTTCCGTATCATACAACACATGGATCGAACCTCTGGAGGTCGGATCCGTGGCAAAAGACGGTATTCTGGAAATCATTTTCACCGGGGAGAACAGTTCATTTGCCCTGGATCATCTGACCAAGCGTTTTTCTGTCCTGATGAAGGTCACGATCGAAGAAGTGACCGGACAAAGCGTGGATATCCGTTTTGTTCCGGAACCAAAGAAGCCCTCGCAGTCTTTATATAAAAATAATAAGGAAAGTGATTCTGTTTATCCGCTTACCGAGCGCAGCGGCATTAAAAAAGAATACACTTTTGATAATTTCATTCTGGGAAGCTCCAATGACGAAGCGCATGCCGCGGCTTTGGCTGTTGCGGAAAATCCCGGTAAAGTATTCAATCCGCTCTTTATCTACTCCAACCCCGGTCTTGGAAAGACCCATCTGATGCACGCCATCGCCAATTTTATCCTGGACAAGGATAAGACGGCGAAGGTCCGTTATGTGACTTCCGAGACCTTCATGAATGACTATATCGACGCATGTCTGAAGAAAAACCGTCCGGCCATGGTCGAATTCCAGAAAAAGTACCGTGACGTGGATATCCTTCTGATCGACGATATTCAGTACATTTTCGGACGAGGCGAAGATACGCTGGTCGAATTCTTCAACACCTTCAACGATCTGTACGTCAAAGGCCATCAGATCGTCATTTCTTCGGATAAACCGCCGAAAGATTTTGCGACGCTGGAAGACCGCTTCAAGAGCCGCTTCATGCAGGGCCTGATCCAGGAGATCAAAGCGCCTGTCTATGAGACCCGGATGGCCATTCTGAACCGGAAAGTCCAGGACTCCGGCTGCAAGTTCAACGATGAAGTGCTTCAGTACATCGCGAAAAACGTCAAGTCCGACATCCGGAAGCTGGAAGGCGCGCTCGGAAAGATCGTTTCCACGCAGCATCTTCACAATTCGGAGCTGGAGCCGGTCTCTCTGGACACCGCAAAAGATCTTTTAAAAGATTTTATTGATGAAGAAAGCCAGAGAACACCCACGCCTGACGACATCATCAAGGCTGTCGCGGAATACTACAAGATCCGTCCGGAGGACATCAAGTCCAAAAAGCGTACAAAAGAGATCGCGACGCCCAGACATGTGGCCATGTATCTCATCCGCGTCATGACGGACTATACATTGAAAGATGTCGGCGACATCATCGGCAGCCGTGATCATACGACCATCAAGTACGGTTTCGAAAAGATCATGACGGAAATGAATGAACGCGAAGAGTTCAAAAAAACGATCGAAACCCTGAAAAAGAAGATTCTTGGTTGATCATTTGTGTACAAAACCAGTAAAAAGTGTTGGAAATTGTGGAGAAATGAATGCTTTTTTCCACAGGGTTATCAGACACCGGAAGGCTTGATTTTATTGACAAAAATGTACTTTTTCAAGTTTTCCCTCATACTACTGTGACAACTGCTGATTTACATACAAACACACACTCATAAAGGAGCGCAGACGGGCATGAAAGTCATCCTCTCAAAAGATACCCTGGTCAAGGGTCTGAACACGGTCTCAAAAGCTGTCCCGGTCAGGACAACGATGGAGATCTTAAAGTGCGTCCTTCTGGAAGCTGAAGACGGACGTCTCACCATGGTCACGAACGACAATTCTCTCGGCATCGAGACGAAGATGGCGGCTTTCGTGGCGGAAGAAGGCTCCGTCGCCGTCGACGCGGTGCTTTTCTCTTCCATTATCCGGAAACTGCCGGACAATGACGTGCAGATCGAAACGGACGCGCAGAAGAAGATCACGATCTCCTGCGAGAACGCACGTTTTTCGATTGCGGGCCGCGGAACGGAAGAGTTTATCGATCTTCCGGACGTGGATGTACGTTCTTCTGTCGAAGTTTCTCAGTTCACGGTACGTGAAATGATCAACGAAGTCATTTTCTCCACGTCGGATTCCAATCTGAACGCGGCCATGGCCGGCGTTTATCTGGAAGTTTACGGCGACAACATGAAAATGACGACGCTGGACGGACACAGAATTTCCATCCGCGTGACCAAACTGAAAGAAGAAGCCGAAAAAGATGCAGCCATCATTCCCGGAAAGACCTTGAATGATCTGTCCAAGATCGCAAACGGCGATCTGGATTCGCCCATGACGATCTCCTTCTCCAGAAATCATATCCAGTTCTCTTATGATGAGACCAGAATGATTTCCAGAGTGATCGACGGCGAATATTTCAAGATCGATGCCATGCTCGTGCATGACCACAAGACTTCCGTCAAAGTCAATAAGCGTGAGCTTCTGGACTGCCTGGACCGTTCCACGCTTTTAATCAGTGAAAGCGATCATAAGCCGGTCATCATCGAGATTTCCGAGGATCAGATGGTGCTGCGTCTTAAGTCCGCGATCGGCGACATGCGCGAAACGATTGCCGCCGAGAAGAGCGGAGAGGACCTGAAAATCGCCTTCAACCCGAAGTTCCTCATCGACGCGCTTCGCGTCATTTCGGACGAAGAAGTGGAACTGTTCTTTATCCAGTTCAATTATCCGTGCACGATCAAAGATGAAGCGGGCAGCTATACCTATGTGATTCTTCCCGTGAACTTTACGGAGGACTGATGTTGAAGATCCATATCGAAGGGCCCTTCATCAAGCTGGGTCAGGCCATTAAAGCCGCTCATCTGGTCTCAAACGGCGCGGAAGCCAAGGAAGTCATTCAGAACGGAGAAGTCATGGTCAACGGGGAGACGGAAGTCCGCCGCGGGCGTAAGCTTGTGCCCGGAGACGTCGTCCTCTATCAGGGCAAGACCGTGGAAATGGAATGACGACGGGCGCATAGATGAAGATCAAGTCGGCAGACCTTGAAAATTACAGAAATTACGCCGGGCTTCATCTGGATTTCGAGGACGGAGTCAATGTTTTCTACGGAGACAACGCCCAGGGCAAGACGAATCTTCTGGAAGCGTTGTATCTTTCTTCCACAAACCGTTCCTATCGCGGCGCGAAAGACAAGGAACTGATCCGTTTCGGGGAAGAAGAAGGCCATATCCGCGTCTTTTCGGAAAGAAGAGGCGTAGACATCCGTATCGACATGCATCTTCGCGCTTCCGGGCGCCGCGGCATTGCCGTGAACGGTGTGCCTTTGAGGCGAGCCAAAGATTTTCTCGGAACGCTTTCCGCCGTCATATTTTCCCCGGAAGACCTTCAGATCGTAAAAGAAGGGCCGCAGGAGCGGCGGAAATTCATCGACACGGAGCTTTGTCTCCTGGATCCGATCTATCTGGATCTCTGGGGAAAATACCGGAAAGCTCTGGATCAGCGGAATAAACTGCTGAAAGATTTTTACAATGAACCGGACTTCCATGCCACGCTGGACGTATGGGACGAAAGTCTGGTGAAATACGGAAAGGGCCTGATTTCCTTACGCGAGGCGTTCATTTCGGAAATGTCCGCGCTTACGGAAGAAAAGCAGCGGGAGATCACCGGCGGGAAAGAGACGCTCAGGCTTTCGTACGAGCCGGATGTTTCCGAAGAGGAGTTTTCAAGGAAACTCCGGGCTGTAAGAGACCGTGACATTGCTGCGAAGACGACCACGGCTGGCCCGCATCGGGACGACATGAGTTTTCTTGTGACCCGTCACAAAGAAGACGGCACGGAAGAGACCATCGACGCCCGGGTCTATGGTTCGCAGGGACAGCAGCGGACTGCGGCGCTGTCGCTGAAAATGGCGGAGATCGCCTATTCGGAGCAGAAAACAGGAGACAAACCGATCCTTTTTCTGGACGACGTCTTGTCCGAGCTGGATTTTGAGCGGCAGAAATACCTCTTAAAGAGCATGGACGAGATCCAGACATTTCTCACCTGTACAGGTGTGGACAACCTGAAAAACGGCCTTTTAAAGATCGATAAGGCCTATCAAGTCATAAACGGAGCGATTTCGAATGATTGACGAGATCAAAGAAAAAGAAGCACTGCAATATAACGAGGACCAGATCCAGATACTGGAAGGTCTGGAGCCTGTCAGAAGACGTCCCGGCATGTACATCGGGTCCACGTCGGAATCAGGTCTTCACCATCTGGTCTATGAGATCGTGGACAATGCGATTGACGAAGCGCTGGCCGGATTCTGCGATGAGATCCAGGTCGAACTTCTTCAGGACGGATCCTGCCTGGTCCGGGACAACGGACGCGGCATCCCGGTCGGCATGAAGGAAGACGCCGGCATGTCCGCGCTGGAGGTCGTTTTCACGAAACTTCACGCTGGCGGCAAATTCGGCGGAGGCGGCTATAAAGTGTCCGGCGGCCTGCACGGCGTGGGCGCGTCGGTCGTGAACGCGCTTTCCGAGAGTCTTTCCGTAGAAGTACGCCATCAGGGCAAAATCTACGGGCAGAAGTATTCGCGCGGCATCACGCTGACGCCCGTGGAAGTTCTGGGTGACTGCGGCGAACACGAACACGGCACGACCGTCATTTTCAAGCCCGATCCGGAGATTTTCGAGATCACGGTTTTTGATTTTAAGCGTCTTCAGGAGCGTATGCAGGAAATGGCTTTCCTGACGGCCGGCATCAAGATCTCGATGGCCGACAGGCGCGAAGGAAAAGAAAAGACCGCCGAATACTGCTATGAGGGCGGTATCCGCGAGTTCGTTTCCTACTTAAACCATGCCAATCAGGTGCTTTATCCCGAAGTGATCTACTGTGCAGGCGAGCGGAACTCGATCCAGGTCGAAGTCGCGATGCAGCACAATGATTCCTTCAAGGAATCGACCTATACCTTCGTCAACAACATCAACACACCCGAAGGCGGCATGCACCTGACGGGCTTCAACATGGCGCTGGCGCGCGTCGTGAACAAGTACGCGCGTGACCAGAAACTGCTCAAAGACTCGGATGAAAATGTATCCGTCGAGGACATCAAGGAAGGCCTTGCGACCATCGTTTCCATCAAGATCGAAGAGCCGCAGTTTGAAGGCCAGACCAAGCAGAAGCTCGGAAACTCCGAAGCCAGGGCAGCCGTGGATTCCGTCATGTCGGAACAGCTGACGATCTTCTTCGAGCAGAATCCGAAGACCGCAAAAACGATCTGCGAGAAGTCCATCGACTCTCAGCGCGTCCGCATCGCTTCCCGTAAGGCCCGCGACCTTGCCAGAAGAAAGTCGCCTTTTGACAGCCTGTTTTTGTCCGACAAACTGTCCGACTGTTCTTCAAAAGATCCCTCCGAGTGCGAGATCTTCATCGTTGAGGGCGATTCCGCCGGCGGCTCGGCCAAATCCGCGCGTGACCGGAAGACCCAGGCCATTTTACCGCTTCGCGGCAAGATCCTGAACGTTGAGAAGGCCCGCGAGGACCGCATTTACGACAATGCGGAGATCCGTACCATGATCACAGCCTTCGGCACCGGCATTCATGAGGACTTCGATATTTCCAAGCTCCGCTATGACAAGATCATCCTCATGAGCGATGCCGACGTAGACGGCGCGCATATCGCAACGCTCCTTCTGACCTTCATTTACCGCTACATGCCCGGACTCATCCGCGAGGGTCACGTGTATCTGGCCAATCCGCCGTTATATAAGCTCGAGAAGAACCGCCGCGTCTATTACGCCTATTCCGAAGAGGAAATGCAGGAGATCCTCAAGGAAGTCGGAAACGACTCCGCGAACAAGATCCAGCGCTACAAAGGTCTTGGTGAAATGGACGCGTCCCAGCTTTGGGAGACGACCATGGATCCGGAGCGCCGTGTGCTTCGCCGGGTGGGTTATGACCCTGAGCGCGAGGTCGGCGTGGACGAGACCTTCAAGACCCTGATGGGCGACGACGTGGAAGCGCGCAGAAAGTTCATTGACGAGCGCGCCAGATACGCGACGATCGATACGTGAGGCGACCTATGGAACCGACTGTATTTGACAAGATCAAAAATGTAGAACTTAAGGAGACCATGGAGCAGTCGTACATCGACTACGCCATGTCAGTCATCACAAGCCGCGCGATCCCGGACGCGAGAGACGGTCTGAAGCCGGTGCAGCGGCGCGTTCTGTTTGCCATGCAGGAACTCAAGAACACGCCCGACCAGCCCTATCGTAAGTGCGCCCGTATCGTCGGTGACACGATGGGTAAATATCATCCTCACGGAGACAGCTCGATCTACGGATCGCTGGTCTACATGGCGCAGAACTGGAACGAGCGCTACACGCTGGTGGACGGCCACGGAAACTTCGGCTCTGTCGACGGCGACGGCGCGGCGGCCATGCGTTACACCGAGGCCAGGCTTTCCAGGATCTCCATGGAAGTCCTCTCGGACATCAACAAGGACACGGTCGATTTCGTGCCGAACTTCGATGCCACGGAGAAAGAGCCGGTCGTGCTGCCGGGCCGTGTGCCGAACCTTCTCATCAACGGCGCGCAGGGCATCGCGGTCGGTATGGCGACGAACATTCCGCCGCATAACCTCAGATAGATCGCGGCAGCGGTGGACAAGATCATCGACAACCAGGTCTATGAAAACCGTGAGACCACGCTCGAAGAGATCATGAGCATCGTAAAAGGTCCGGATTTCCCCACCGGCGCGTCGATCCTCGGCAGAAGCGGCATCGCGGAAGCCTACCGGACCGGCAGAGGCCGTCTCAGGGTGCGGTCACATTTTACGATCGAGCCCATGGAGAACGGCAAAAACCGTATCTTGGTCACGGAGATCCCTTACCTTGTCAACAAGAAGCTTCTGATCGGCAAGATCGCCGAGCTTCATAAAGACAAGCGCGTCGACGGCATGACAGATGTGCGTGACGAGACCAACGACCGCGAAGGCACGCGTATCGTCATCGAACTCAGGCGTGACGTGGATCCGAACGTGGTCATGAACCAGCTTCTCAGGCATACGGATCTGGAGGCGACCTACGGCGTCAACATGCTGGCGCTGGTAGACGGCGCGCCGAAGCTTTTGTCCATTCTGGATGCGCTGAACGTCTACATTAAGCACCAGAAAGAGGTCGTGACGCGGAGAACGAAGTTTGATCTGGCGACGGCGGAAGCCCGCGCGCACATTATCGAAGGCCTGCTGGTGGCATTTGACCACATCGACGAGATCGTTCGGATGATCCGCGCGGCGGAGTCGGTAGACGCGGCCAAAAAGGCGCTTATGGAGCGCTTCAGCCTGACGGAGAAGCAGGCGGACGCGATCGTCAACATGAGACTCCGTGCGCTGACCGGTCTCGACCGGCAGAAGCTGCAGGATGAATACAAGGAGCTGGAGCAGAAGATCGCGGCCTGGAGAGAGATCCTCGCGGACGAAGGCAAGCTTCTCATGGTGATCCGCGGCGAACTGGACCAGATTGCGGAGCGCTACGGCGACGACCGCCGCACGACCATCGAGAACACGGAAGACGAGATCCTGGACGAGGACCTGATCCCCGACGAAGACTGCGTCATCGCCATGTCCAAGAAGGGCTACATCAAGCGCATGCCGCTGGACAGCTTCAGAAAGCAGAACCGTGGCGGCGTGGGCATCAAGGGCATGGAGCTTCTGGACGACGACTATACGACAGAGCTCAAGATGACCGGTACGAAGGACAACATCCTGTTCTTCACGAACCTCGGCCGTGTCTATATGAAGAAGGTCTACGAGATCCCCGAATACGGCCGCACGAACAGGGGCCGTCCGATCGTGAACCTGATCCCGATCCAGCAGCCGGTGGAGCGCGTCACCGCCGTCGTCACTTCCAACGCCCTCAATCAGAACGGTTACATTCTGATGGCCACGAAGGACGGCACCGTGAAGCGCACGGAGGCTTCGGAGTACAAGAACCTCCGGAAGAACGGCCTCATCGCGATCACGCTGAAGGAAGGCGACGAACTGATCCACGTCAAAGAAGCCGAAGGGGATGAAGACGTCCTGATGGTCACGAAGAACGGATTCACGATCCGCTACGAGCAGGCGGACATCCGCACCTCCGGACGCGCCACCGTCGGCGTTCGCGGCATCCGTCTTCAGGAGGGCGACGAACTCGTCTCCATGGAAATCGTCGAACCCGAACGCACCGTCCTCTTCATTTCCGAAAATGGTTTCGGCAAGCGTACGGCTTTTGACGAGTTCCATTGCCAGACCAGAGGCGGCCAGGGCTCCCGCGGCTACAAGATCACCGAGAAGACCGGCAATCTGGTGGGCACGGAGAGCGTCACTTCGGAAGAAGAACTGCTTCTGATCTCCACCTCCGGCACCATCCTCCGGACGCACATTTCCTCGATCCCGATCCTTGGCCGCGCCACGGTCGGCGTTACGGTCATCAAGATCGACCGCGACTCGGAGAACCGCGTCGCAAGCTTCGCCGCCGTGCCGGAAGAGGAGGAAGAGGAGACTCCCGCCGAAGAGAACGCGGAAGGTGAAGGTTCG
>JAEEGG010023766.1_pt1 | contig 11946 bp, 8 predicted proteins | sample 9134161 | NCBI WGS metagenome assembly JAEEGG01 (sample SAMN16246543, study PRJNA631951) | gut metagenome | biome: gut microbiome; feature: rumen; material: CR-attached | host: Bos | place: Iran: Karaj | collected 2018-10 | reverse complement strand
TACGGCAAGGCTATATGCCATCATAATGCAGAAAATCACCATTACCCAGCTGGTTCCAAAATACAGGCCGCTGAGTGCCATATTGTACATTTCGCCGCTTGAAAATTTTGCGAATGCCTGGAACATAACGCCAATGTAATAAACCGTTCCTATAATAAAGGATATAATGTAGTTGAACAACAGGAACATCCAATATTCCTTTCTTCTTGCCCTGCCCTTAAAGTCGGCATAGTGCTTCCAACATTTCAAAAAGTATTTCATATTATTCTAATATATTATTGCACAAAGATAGTAACTTTTAGATTATAAAATAAAAAAGAGAGTATTTGATAGAAAGATTGTCCTCGATTATGTTGATGATGATAGGGTTACGTTTAGGATGTATGCGGTGATAGAAAATAATTGACAATTGAGAATTAACAATTGACAATGATGTAATGAATCTGTAGCGGCGCAATGCATTGCGCCGCTACAAATTTTTTTCCTATTTCGCCATATTTTCATTTTCTTTGTGTTTTGAATTTTTTGACAGATGAATGCCATTAGGAAAAAAGATACTCCGCGCAAGGAAAATCATCCGGTTGTAGCAGGTACAATGTTGAAGGACAATGCCTTGGCTCGTAAGCGCGACATTATACTGAAAGTGATAATAGTTGTGTTCGGTTTTATGCTTTATGCCAACACTCTCGGACACGGCTATGCCCTCGACGATACCGTAACCATTTGGAAAAACGAGTTTGCGCAGCAAGGTTTCGCGGGCATAAAGGACATTCTGAGTTACGATACTATGGCTGGAATGTTCGGCAAGGACATGGACGAAGTCGCCGGCGGTCGTTACCGTCCGCTGTCGGTGGTGATGTTCGCCATCGAACTTGAGATTTTTGGCAAGAAGACCGAAGCTCCCGATTTTTCGGGCGACATTGTGGCAGCTCCCTTCGTTGGGCATTTCTTTAATGTGATATACTACTGCCTTCTTCTGCTGTTGATGTATCATGTGTTGAAAAAGCTGTTCCGCAATCACAAGCCTCGGTGCTGGTTCCTGAGCATTCCTTTCCTTACGGTAATGCTGTTTGCCGCGCATCCGCTTCATACCGAGGTGGTTGCCAATATCAAGAGCCGCGACGAGATTATGGCGTTCATCTTCGGTCTGCTGGCATTGGACTGTGCAATCAAGTTCTTGGAAAAGAGAGATTTGACGAGGAGAATATTGCTCTTGGTCGCCATTTTTGCTTGCATTTTCCTCGGTTCGATGTCGAAGGAGACCACGGTGGCGTTTGTATTCCTTATTCCGCTTTCGTTGTATTTTTTCTACGAGCCAAAGATTTCCGACTATGTGAAGGTTACAATTCCTGCTTTCCTCGGTGCTTTGCTTTATGTGATAATAAGGGCTAATGTCATTGTAAACCAGTTTGGTAACGAGGCGGAACTTCTGCTCAACAATCCATTCCTGTATATGTCGGGTTCAGAACGGTACGCAACGGTTATGTTCACTTTGTTGCTTTACTTGAAGCTGCTTGTTTTCCCACATCCGCTCACATGGGACTACTATCCGTACCAGATTCCAACTATGCATTGGACTGACTGGCAGGTGATTTTGAGTCTGTTGCTTCACCTTGGAATGATTGTGGTTGCAATAGTTTACCTGATGCCTAAGCGCAAGTCGGTGTATTCGTATGCAATATTTTTCTACGGAGCAACGCTGATTCTGCCGTCGAACCTGCTGTTCAATGTAGGTGCATTTATGGCAGAAAGGTTTCTGTTTATGCCGTCGCTGGGATTTAGCCTTGCAATAGCATACACTTTTGCCGAGGTTTTGCACGAAAGATTTCCCGAAAAGGAAAAGATGTGGCGTAATGTTACGATTGCAGTGCTGGGCATTGCTGCACTGGCATTTTCGGCAAAGACCGTTACACGCAATATGGACTGGAAGGATTCGTCAACGCTTTTTGCCCACGATGTGCATGTCAGCGTAAACAGCATAAAGGGCAACAGCTCGTATGCCAGCGACCTTTACACGCAGTCGGAAGGAGCGGAGAAGCGTGCTGCAAAGTGCCACGGTGCCGACAGTCTTGCCTATATTGCTCAGCGCGACAGCATTATGCGCGAGGCGATACCATATTTCGAGAAGGCGTTGAGTTTTGACAGCCTTAATTCCGAATCGTTGGTGCGTATAGGCAATATTTACTACAAGCTTGATAACGACTACAATACGATGTTCAAGTATTACAAGCAGGCATTGCGTTCGAATCCACTCAACCGCGATGTGTGGAACAATACGGTAGGTGTGCTGACTTACAACATCGACAATCCTGAATATGAAAAGGCAATATGGCTTGATTATGCAGTTCTTTCGCCCGACTACTACGAATCCTACTATCAGCTTGGCGAGATTTACTATTCGGCAAATCCGAAGCAGAACGACTCTGCGGTTTATTATCTGTCGAAGGCTTATTCGTTGAATACGAGCAAGTTTGAGATTCCTTTCCATTTGGGTATGGCATACGGAAATTTGGGTGACTTTGCTAAAGCAAAGGAGTATCTGCTCAAGGCCGATGTTATGAAGGAAGATGCCGAAGTGAAGAAGTTTTTGGGCATAATCTACGGCACGGAAGGCAATCCTGCTGAAGCATACAAATATTTCTCGAAGTCGGCACAACTTAATCCCAACGACCCGATAGTGCAGCAGTATGCAGCGCAGTCGAAGATGGAGGCAGGAATGTAAGATTGATTTACGATTTTAGATTTACGATTTACGATTTTGCAGACATAATCAAAAGGGATATATGATTGATTTATAAAGGAAAATCAGTAGCACCGCAATGCTTTGCGGCGAATAAGATACGATTTGCATTGCCAGAAATATTTGCTTGTTGCTTCAAAAACTAAATTTTCAACATTTCAGAAAAAACACTATCTTTGCAAGATTTTGCAAAGACTATGGTTGTAAAAAGTGTCATCGGAAAAATGATGAAGATTTTCGCTAATCCGCGCCATTATTGGCAGCGTTACGAGTTTTCATCAATGACAGCGAAAGACTTGCATGGCAAGGTCTATCCTGTGCTGATGTCCATATTCTTTGTGATTGTGCTGTTCGGTTCCGCCCTTAATCGTATGCCCGAAGAAGGTTTCCCGATTGTCTTGCTAGATACGGTTGTTATCACACTGTTTTTTGTGCTAACATATTTGTTGGTAACTTTCCTGGAAAATTGGATTTGTCGGCTATATGGAAATATTGAGTATCGGAAGTCATCGATGTTGCTGCTGGAGAGTATGCTTCCGTTCTATATGCTGTATGCGATTTTGGCAGTGTTCCCAAGTCTATTTTTCTTCTGGGTACTAGTGGTGTACGGATTGTATCTCATGTACTTCGGTGCGTTGTATTTTCTGAAAATACAAGAAGACAGGGTTATTGTGTTCATGATATTGACGGTTCTCCTTGTCGTATTAGGCATTGCAGTTTCGCTCACGATGGATGGCATAATTATGGGTTTCTTTTTAAATGTGTGACAAAGACAATTTGTAATTGACAATGAAAAAAATTGAATATAAAAATAAGAAGGCTTCTTTCAAGTTTGAATTTATCGAGCGGTTCACTGCGGGAATTGTGCTTACGGGGACGGAAATTAAGTCGATTCGCGAAGGCAAGATAAATTTCACCGATTCGTATTGTGTTTTCAAGGAGAATGAATTGTGGGTTACCTCGGTGCATATTTCAGAGTATTCGCTTGGCACCTGCAACAATCACGACCCCAAGCGCGACCGTAAATTGTTGCTTAATCGTAGGGAACTTAACAAGTTACAGAAAAAGGTTGCTGAAAAAGGCTTGACTATTGTGCCGGTGTCGCTTTTCCTCAACGAGGCAGGAATCGCAAAGATGGAAATTGCGTTGGCACGTGGTAAGAAGTTGCACGACAAGCGCGAGGACATCAAGGACCGCGACACCAAGCGCGACCTCGACAGAACAAAGAAGATGAAGTAGAAAAAACATTAAGACATGAATATACTTATAATAATATTGCTTGCAATCGCCGCTTATTTGATTGGTTCATTCAGTTCGGCATTGTGGTACGGCAAATGGTTCTACGGAATCGACATTCGCGAACACGGAAGCAAGAATGCTGGTTCGACCAATGTTCTGCGCGTACTTGGCTGGAAATGTGCGATACCAGTGTTCATCACCGATGTGATAAAGAGTTTCGTGCCGACGATGTTCTTTGTGATGCTGCTCAACAAGTTTGCATCGCCAGAAGGTTCGGTTTATGTTGCACAGGGTTCCGAAGCCTATTATCTGTATCAGCTTCTGTTCGGTATGATGGCGATTGTGGGACATATTTTCCCGATTTTCTCAGGATTCAAGGGCGGAAAGGGCGTCGCTTCGATGCTCGGACTTGTGCTAGCTCTTGACCCGTTGTCGGCAGCGATAGCATTAGGCGTATTCATCATCGTTGTGCTGATAACAAGGATAGTTTCCGTTTCGTCGATGTCGGCGGCTGTGGCTTTCCCGATTGTTGTGTATGTACTTGGCATTTTCCGTGAGGCTGGTCATAGCATCACAATGACCGTATTTTCAATACTTGTAGCCATATTGCTGATTGTCACTCATCGCAAGAATATTAAAAGATTGTTAAACCGCGAGGAACCAAAGATAACGATTGCAAAAAAGGAATAATTTTGCAAAAAAAATTGTTATCGATGAAATCTATATTTAAACTTATGGCGTGTGGACTGGCATTTGGTCTTACCGCCTGCAACTCAAATCAGAATCAAAGTATGGAAGACAAGGCTTTGAGTATGGCCGACCTCGATACAACAGTATCGGCATCGGCTGATTTTTATGCTTACGCAACAGGAGGTTGGCAGAAGAACAATCCGTTGCCCAACGACAAGTCACGTTATGGCTCGTTCGACATTCTAGGCGAGGAAACCGACAAGAAGGTTAATACCTTAATTCAGGACTTGGCAAACCAGAAGAATGAAGAAAATTCGGTAGAGTGGAAGATTGCTACTCTTTACAATCTTGGTATGGACGAGGCTAAACTCAATGCCGACGGCATTTCTCCAATAAAGCCTATGCTTGACGAGATTGATGCTATCACCGACAAGGCTCAGATTGTTGACATGGTTGCCAAGATGCACCGTCAAGGTGTTTCCGCTTTCTTCGGCTTGTTCGGAACTAGCGATCCAGCTAATAGCGACCTTAACATTCCGTGGTACTACCAGAGTGGACTTGGTCTTGCAAACAAGGAATACTACACCGACAAGGGCGAAAGGGAAGACTTGGTTCGTCAGCAGTATGTTGAGCATGTAGGAAAGATGTTCGCTTTGATTGGCTATTCGGAAGAAGATGCCAAGGCAGCTGCAAAGAATGTGTTCGAAATCGAAGACCAGCTTGCTAATGTTTCGATGGGAAGCGTTGAGGAGCGTGACCCGTTTAAGACAACGAACAAGATGACAATCGAAGAAATGTCTGCTAAGTCTCCTAACTTTGATATTGCAAAGTATTTTGAACTTCAGGGCATTGCTGAAAAGGAAAACATCAATGTATGCCAGCCTTTGTTTTTGGCAGGTGTTTCCGATATAATTGCAAAGCAGTCGCTTGACAACCTGAAACAGTATTTGAAGTGGAATGTTGTAAATTCATCGGCTTCGTTCTTGAGCGAAGACCTCAACAAGCAGAATTTTGAATTCTATGGCAAGACTTTGTCGGGCGTTCCTGTTCAGCAGGACAGATGGAAACGCGTAGTAAGGGTTGTAAACGGCAGTCTCGGTGAATGTGTTGGTGAAATCTTCGTACAGAAGTATTTCCCGCCCGAGGCAAAGGAACGTATGGTAACTTTGGTTGAAAATCTGCGTTCGGCTTTCGGCGAAAGAATCAAGAATCTTGATTGGATGAGCGAGGAAACCAAGGCTAAGGCATTGGAAAAACTTGCTGCTATCACTGTAAAAATCGGTTATCCAGACAAGTGGAAAGATTATTCGAAGCTTCAGTTGAAGGAAGATTCATACTATGCTAATGTTGTAAGATGCAACGAGTTCGAGTTTGACGACATGGTTAGCAAGATTGGCAAGCCGGTTGACAAGACCGAATGGGGTATGACTCCGCAGACTGTAAATGCCTACTATAATCCGAGCACAAACGAAATCTGCTTCCCGGCAGGTATTCTTCAGCCGCCGTTCTTCTATATGGATGCTGACGATGCTGTAAACTATGGCGCAATTGGTGTTGTTATCGGACACGAGATGACTCACGGATTCGACGATCAAGGCCGTAATTTCGACAAGGATGGAAACCTTGCTTGCTGGTGGACAGAAGAAGATGCTACCAAGTTTAATGAAAGAGCAAAAGTGCTAATCGACAGGTATAACTCAATAGTTGTTATCGACACTCTGCACGCAAACGGTGAATATTCGCTTGGTGAAAACATTGCCGACTACGGAGGCTTGAAGATTTCGTTCGATGCATTCAAGAAGGCTTCGGAAGGCAAGGAACAGCCGACAATCAATGGTTTCACTCCCGAACAGCGCTTCTATCTCTCATACGCAAAGGTTTGGGCTAACAACATCCGCGACGAGGAAATCATCCGTCGTACAAAGGAAGATGTTCATTCGCTCGGCAAGTGGAGAGTAAATGGACAGCTCATCGGTATCGAAGATTTCCACAAGGCATTCGGAATCAAGGACGGCGATGCAATGTACATCCCTGAGTCTGAATGGGCAAAAATCTGGTAAGGTTTATAAAGAATTATAGTATTGAAACCGTCCTGATTTTAAAAGTCGGGACGGTTTTTTTATTGAAAAAATATCATTATTGTCCGCTAATGATTCAATAAATTCGATGAAAATGCACTATGTCAGATTATTACATGCTCAACAAAATGTGTGAGCTTGTATTTAGAGAAACTTAGCAACCTCAGATAGGTTGCATATTTATAGAAAAACGTATGCATTTTTTGAGCGTTGGCGCATATTTTTGTCGCGGCTAGTGGCGGAGTGCTGAGCTGCCCTAGAGTGGAGTCCAAGGGAAGTCGAAGCAAGCAAAACAAAAATTGTGACAACGCGCAATTCAGCGGACAATAATGAAAAAATATCATATAAATACGGTTGTTGCTGTTGGAAACGAGCTAAAGATTATAAATCCTTAAGTTCCAGTTATGTAGTGCTATCTGAAACAATATATAATAGTCTCACACCAAAATTTATTTCGCTATTTTATAGTCCCACACCAAAATTTTAAGGCGTGCAAATTACAAAAATGGAGTGAAATATACTGGAAGATAGGTGGTTGCGCCGTCTTTTTGGAAGTCTTTGGTGTATATCAGTAGCCGTTCCTTGACACGCGATGAGAATTTGTCGCAGAAAGCATCAAGCGACTTGTGCGACTTGTAGCCGGAAGACTTCACTTCGATTGGCCATATTTTATTGCCTTTTGACAATAGGAAATCTATTTCGTAGGAGTGGTTTTCGTCTTTTGGGAAGGTATAGTAAAACAATTGGTATCCAGAAGCCCTAAGCATTTGCGCCACAAGGTTTTCGTATATGTATCCAAGATTGGCTGAGAGTTTGTCGCTTAAAAGTTTGTCGTAAATGTTGTTTTCTGTATATCCTTTGTCCCAGAATGCCAATGTGACGAACAGCCCTGTGTCGCCAATATACATTTTGTATCGACTGATGTCCGCATTCAGCGACATTCCCACATTGGGATCGTTTGCATGGTATGATATGTTTATCGTTTTGCTATCTTCGAGGTTGAGTATCAGTTCGCTAATTTTGTCGGATGGGATGTTGCCGATTACTGGTGTCGGTTGAAACCTAGAGATTCCCGCGCTCAGTTGTGCTGGAATTGCCATAAACAGTTTCGATATTTTACCAGTAGGGTCAATTTTTAGCAAATCTTCCTTATAAAGTTGCAGAATTTGGCGTTTTACCTTGTCAACTTCTTCCAGATTCTTTTTTTCAAGGTAGGCGTTTATGGCCTGTGGCATTCCACCGACAAGCATGTACAAGCGCAAATCTTTCATTTTTAGTCTGTTCAGGCTGTCTCCAAGAGGTTTCTTCCTTTCGTACATTTGCCTTAGCAGTGGAATGGAATTTTCATCGCCTATTGCTGCGCAGAATTCTTCGTAATCCATTGGAAACATCTCAATGCGGTATTCTTCGCTTGGAATGCTGATGTTGGCGGTGTTTTTACGTATGCTGATTAGCGAACCCGTCTCTATGTAATCGTAGCGACCATCTTTTACTAGGTACTTTATGGCTTGCCGTGCCTTGGGGCATTGCTGGATTTCATCAAAAATTATAACGGATTTTCTGCGGTATAGTTTTTTCTTGTAGGCATTCTGGAGAAATAGAAAGATGTAATTCAAGTCCATAAGGTTGGAAAACAAATTCTTTATCTCATCTGAAGTTTCGTTGAAGTCGATGCGGATGTATGATCGGTATTCATTTTGTGCAAAAGTCTCAACTACAGTGGATTTCCCTATTCGCCGAGCACCTTCTATAAGCAATGCAGTTTGTCCATTCGATTCTTGTTTCCACTGCAACATTTTTTCATATATTTTCCGCTTGAATACTATGTTCGCCATTTTGTTCGTTTTCAGTAAGTTTGATGTCGCAAAGATAATGTATTTTCTTCTTACACCAAAATTTATTTCGCTATTTTATAGTCCTACACCGAAATTTATTTTACCATTTTATAGTCTCACACCAAAATTTATTTTGCTATTTTATGGTCCCACACCGAAATTTAAATATGATTGTATGATTAATGTTCTGAAAATTAGAGGGTTTTGCCTTGTGGTTATTTTTGGACATACAAATTGTAATTTTCTCGTTGGGATGAGTAGGGTGGTTATTTTAGTTTTTTATAATTTTGTACTATAATTTTGCTTTTCTATTAACTAGTAGGTATGAAACGTATTTTCGATATATTTTGTTCGTTTTTGGGACTTTTGGTATTGTCGCCATTGTTTCTGATTGTGGCATTGCTGGTAGCGACAACTTCGCGTGGCGGTGTTTTCTACAAGCAGATAAGGGTAGGGAAGGACTTTCGTAACTTTAAGATTCTGAAGTTCCGTTCCATGCGTCCCGATTCCGACAAGAAAGGTCTGCTTACCGTTGGTTCCAAGGACAATCGTGTGACGAAAGTCGGCTATTTTATCCGCAAGTACAAGATTGACGAGTTGCCGCAGCTGATAAATGTGCTTGTCGGCGATATGAGCTTTGTCGGTCCGCGTCCCGAAGTGCCAAAGTACGTGGAGATGTACAACGACGAACAACGTAAGGTTTTGTCGGTTCGTCCGGGCATTACCGACTATGCTTCGATTGAATATCGCAACGAAAACGACATTCTTGCTAAATCCGATAATCCCGAGCAGACTTACATTGACGAGGTGATGCCAGCAAAGTTGAAACTTAACTTGCAGTATATCAATGATATGTCCTTAGCTGTTGACATAAAAATAATTTTTAAAACATTTTTTAAAATTTTTGATTGATGATTAGAAAAAATGTTGTACTTTTGCACTCGCAAAATTGCCCAATGGTGTAATGGTAGCATCCCAGATTCTGGCTCTGATAGTTCGGGTTCGAGTCCTGATTGGGCAACATTGATAAAATGCAAGTGTTTGATTTTAAAATACTTGCATTTTTCTTTTGTGGTAGTTGCCCCAAAATCGCACCACCATCGCGCCACGGATTATAAAAGAATATTTTTTCGCACCATAATGTAATGTCTTTATCGGTGCATAGTATTGCGCCAAGTCGAAATACGCGACAGCCGAAGCGAGCCAGTCTCTATGGTTCTAGATGTTTTTATAGCACAAAGTATTATGTTGTTGTTTTTGTATCTCTGTACGGTGTGCTTATCCACGTATTATTTTTAATTGTCTAATTTATAAACAAAAAACTCTTATAATATAGATATATTATTTAAATTTGCTCGCTAATTGAAGATTTTGTAAAATGGAGTTGTTGTATAGGATAGGCGTTGCGCAGGTTGCACAAGCAAATATTGTAAGTGGCAGTGTTGCTAATGATTGTGTCGTGTTGTATAGGCTTGCCGCACCGCAACTATGAACCTTAAACATTGAACTTTGAACCAGAAACCAGAAACCAGAAACTAGAAACCAGAAACATTGAACTATTGAACTTTGAACTTTAAACATAGATACTTTAAACTTTGAACCTTAAACATTGAACTTTAAAAACAAAAATATAAACCTTGTACAATCGTGCCATGGCGCGATTCAACATTGTACAGACGTGCCATGGCGCGTCTCTACATTAAACATTGAACCTTAAACTTTGAACTTTAAATGAAAAACTCTATACAAATGAATAACACAACCAAAATGAAAAGATTTGTGGACTCCTATGGTGTCGCGGCGTGCCACGGCAACCACAAATTATCCATTGTCAACCTTCAGCTCGGCGAAGCCAATTGTGCATTATCAATTGTCCATTGTCAATTGGAAAAAATTATCCATTGTACATTGTTAATTGCTTTCTGCCTCCTCTTAGGCTCCAAGGCTTTTGCACAGCAGGATGTTGTGACAATAGGAAACGGAACGAGCTCCGAAAATTACCCTTTACCAGGATATTGGGGTTATCAATATGATGTGTATTTGTACAATGATTGTTCGATTGGAACGAGCGGAATAATAACTTCAATATCGTATAATTTAACTTCTCAGCAATCATCTTCTGCTGGTAGTATGTATATATATTTCAAGGATGTTGACGAATCGTATACACTTAATGCGACAACACCATTTTCAACATATACTAGCGGGGCGACACAAGTATATTACACGGGATCTATCGGTTCGGCAGGTTCTGGATGGAAAACATTTAATTTGACATCAAATTATACGCATACTGCCGGCAAGTCGTTACTTGTAGCTGTAAAAAGTACTGGTTGTACAACTAGTGGTGGATGCTCGCGTAGTAGTTACTATACACCAGAAGCGAATAGTCACTGGTGGATACATAAAGATTCTCAAGATCCAGGCGCAACATCAACAGCAGGTACTGTGGGTACAAGCAGGGCAAATATTAAACTTGCCTTCAATGTAACTTGTCCTCGTCCTACAGCACTTGAAGCTACAGGCGTAACTACCAGTTCGGCAATCTTAAATTGGACAAAAGGTGGAACAGAAACTGCGTGGGACATTTATGTAAGCACATCTGACGCTTGTCCTACATCAAGTACTACGCCTACATATTCAAATGTTAATACAAAACCATATACACTTAATGGATTAACTTCATATACAACATATTATGTATGGGTTCGTGCAAAATGCAGTGGTAATAGTGCGTGGTCGCAAAAACTAGTATTCACGACCCCACCACTCTTCTCGTGTGGCGGCTCTGGAACTTCTGCCGACCCTTACCTTATTTGTAACGTGTCTGATATGAATTTACTGGCAACCGCTACAAACGAAGGTTGGGAAACCTCTGGCAAGTACTTCAAGATTGCTGATAGCTATTCGGGTACAGTAACAAATACAATAGGTACCAGTTCCCATCCTTTCAAGGGCAATTTCAACGGAAACAACAAGACGCTTACTATCACAAGGACAGTTTCTGCTAATTACAACGGACTTTTCGGTTATGTTGGCGGAGGAGCTAACATCCACGATGTAAAAGTAAGCGGTACTATAACAGGCAGTTCTTACACTTATATAGGTGGTATAGTGGGTTATGCATACGGTACATCAGAATCTAGGGTAACAATATCAAACTGTACAAACCAAGCAACGGTAAATGGAACTGGCGGTTATCACGGCGGTATTGCAGGTACTGCATATTACACCGATTTTACAAATTGTTCCAATACGGTAGCTGTTAAAGGTTCTTATTATATAGGTGGTATTTTGGGACAATCTTATTATTCGACTGTTGTGAATTGTACTAATAGTGGAAATGTAACTAGTACTTCTTATT
>JAEEGG010023765.1_pt1 | contig 11946 bp, 10 predicted proteins | sample 9134161 | NCBI WGS metagenome assembly JAEEGG01 (sample SAMN16246543, study PRJNA631951) | gut metagenome | biome: gut microbiome; feature: rumen; material: CR-attached | host: Bos | place: Iran: Karaj | collected 2018-10 | reverse complement strand
TTAGATGTCTCGGGATCGACTACAGCAATTTTCACAGTGGTGGAGCCTACGTCGACACCCACCCATAAATCGTTCATAGAAGTATTCATAGTGAAGCCAAATTTAGTTTTTTTTCATTATTTGAAAATGTTTTTTGGCGTTTATGGCGATAAAACGCGCAATTTGGCTGATTTTAGGTACTTGCTCGCGTGTGCAGGTTGTTGTAAGGGACCGCGCAAAACAAAAAGAGGCCTGCAGACCTCTTTTTATATGCACTTCAGGGGGGGATTGAGCTGTTATTTGATAGAAAGCGCCTTGGCAACGCTGTCCTCCGAAACTCCTAAGGAACGAAGATATTCGGCAATTTTCTTGTCGCGAGCGGCTTTTGCAACTTCATTTTTAGCACGTTCTTGTTCTCGCCCTTTAGCTTCTGCTTTGAGCCAGATTTCGGCTTTGATAGCTTCATCAGCGTGTTTATCGAACATATGTTCCTCCAAGGCTTTAAGCAGTTCAGGGCTTATAATATACCTATTTTTACTGAAAATGGGAAGAGTCCCTATTGCGCTGTCATGCCCGCCTCCGAGCGGGCACCTCCTATTTCATTTGTTAAATCGCGCCACTCAGGATTTAGCTTTTCTATCAAATCAATCTTCCATTTGCGATTCCAACGTTTTAAACGTTCTTCCCTCTTAATCGCATCAATTTTATTCGAAAAATACTCGTAATAGAAGAGATTATCTGCATTATACTTTTCAGAAAATCCTTGATTAATTTTCGCTTTATGCTCAAGAGTCCGCCTATACAAGTCATTTGTTATGCCTGTATAAAAGACCGTTTTGTACTTGTTTGCGAGTATGTAAACGTAGTAATTGTTGTTCATAGGTATTGCTTTTTATGGAGATTCTCGGTCATCCCCGTCATCCCCGTCAAGCGAGGACAGGCACGAGGACAGGCGCCGGGAATGACAATCAAAGTTTTCTATACAATTAACACGCTTTAGCAAGCTATTTGTTCCAAGAATTCTTTGTAAAATAATTTTAGGCAGAAGCGGGGCTTGCGCGGACAATTGCAAACGACGTTACTTTTGTATATTGTGTTGCATGAAAAAGAAATTGTGTTTAGTTGTAATTTGGTTTGCTCTGATTGTTTGTTCGCTATTTTGCACATCATGTTCCGATGATTTGAAGAACATTGATTTAAAACGTGATTCCCTAAGTTCGGAAACATGGCTCGAGGTCGAAAAGAACGATTCCCTCAAAATTTGCATTGATTCAAAAGTCCGCACGTGGGAGACTTCGCTGAATACAGAAATTCTAAACGATTCGTGCCTGAAAATCCAGGTTCCGACGCTTATCGGCGTCTATCCAATTAATGTGAAGTTTCCTGATTCTGACAGTGCCTATAAGATCAATCTGGCCGTTGGCATGAAGTATTTGGACTTCAAAAATGAAGAAACTTTATACGGAAATGATCAGTTTCAAATGTATGAGTTTGAAACAAAGATTGTGTCCGTTACGGGAACTTATCTAGTAGATGAATATCCAGTGACCAATTGTGAAATAACACAGTTGATGTGGGATGAAATTCCCTTAAATCCAAAGGATCATCAGATTGAAAAAGAATGGTCTGAAAGAAAAAAGTCCAGCATGCGTAACGAAAAATGCGATGCCCATGATTCTGCTGCAAATATGATTTCTTTGTATATGGCCATGAAGTACGCCAATGCCCGCAGCATTCGAGAAGGACTAAAACCATATTATAAATTTTCTGCGACAAAGTATAGAATTATAAAAATGATTGAACCTGAATCAGGTGAATATGACGATTCAATAATCAATCCGCGATACCAATATGTCGCAATTCACTATCGTGACTATAATAAACAACGCAAAGGGCCAATGCATCAATATATCATTATGTCTTATGATTTTTCCAATCATGAAGAAAAAACAATTCATGTTAGTGCAGATTCAACTTCTGATGGTTATCGGCTACCATATTATGACGAATGGATGATGCTTGCTCGCGGCGGAGAAAAGAAGTCCATGACGCCTTGGTGCAATAATTCCGCTAAAATAAAAGACGTTACAAAATATGCAAGATTTGCCAAATATAAGGAACATGAAAAAACAGAACCTGTAGGTCAGTTGTTGCCTAATGGTTATGGTCTATATGATGTTTTGGGCTTGGTAGAAGAACACGTTCTTTTAGAAGATCACAATTGGTTAAGACCTTGTCCCTATATAATGATTAATCCAGGTCCAGATGCGGAGAAATGCCCTCCTGGAGACTGTCCATACTGTTTAAAAAGAGGTAGGGATTGTCCGTCTTGTTTGAAGGGGGGTGCCCTTTTTCACGATTGGAAAAGGATAAACTATAGTTATCGTTCTGAGGATCGATATACAGGTTATTCCGGCGGTTTCCGCCTAATCCGCAACATCGGCAATAATGCTAAGTGGACCTATCTCAAGTCCAAATGACAACTTTTGTATGTTCAATTGTATGAAAAAGATTTTGTGTTTGGTTGCAAGTTATGGGGCCGTAATAGCCGACTTGTTATTTTGTACAGCCTGCTCAGATAGGGAAAAATATATCGCTTTAAATCGAGGTTCTTTAAAAACCGAAACTTGGCTTGAAGTTGAAAAGAATGAAACGGTAAAAATCTGCATAGATTCCAAAGTACAAGTATGGAACACTGTACTGGATTCTGAAATTCTTGGTGAATCCTGTTTAAAAGTTCGAGTTCCAACGCTTATTGGTGTCAGCAAAATCAATGTAAAATTTTCCGATACAGAAAGTGCCCTCAAAATCAATTTAGCGGTTGGGATGAAGTACCTTGACTTTAAAGATGAAGAAGTTCTATTGGGATCCAACATACCCAAAAGAGGATATAAAGACGAGGAAAGACTGGCGAGAATCACAGGAACATTTTTAGTCGATAAATATCCTGTTACTAACTGCGAATTTTTACAGTTAATGTGGGATGAAATTCCTTCAGAACTACATGATGAAAAAGAAAAAAATTGGATTAAAAGAAAGAAGTTAAGCGTACGTAAAGAAGGTTGCGACGCACACGACTCTGCGACAAATATTGTTTATTTATATCAAGCCTTAAAATATGCAAATGAGCGCAGTATTCGAGAAGGATTAAAACCGTATTATACATTTTCAGAAGCAACATTCCCCAAAAATGAAGTTGCATATAATAAAATCATATCTGAAGGTCAATATATTATAAGCTATCGTGATTTCATCCATCATGATGAAACGCGAATCAAAGTTTCCGTTGATTCATCCTCGGATGGATATCGACTTCCGTATTATGATGAATGGATGATGTTTGCACGATGCGGAGATAAAAAGAACAAAGCACCTTGGGGTGATTCTGCGACGTTTAAAGATGTACAAAAATACGCGAAATTCAATGATAAAACTGAATATTATGAAAAAATAAATAGTTCTATAACAGGACCTGTAGGCCAGTTACAGCCTAATGGATATGGCTTGTATGATATGTTTGGTTTGGTTGAAGAACTTGTTTTATTAGAGAGTCCAAAAAAATTTAAACGGCTACATGTGTTATCACGTCCTGATAGCAATCGTCCAAAAAAAATAGGCAACGTTAGTTGTAAAACTAATTGTCCTTCTTATTTAAAGGGAGGACGCGCTGATGATAATTGGCAAAATATTAGCTATGGGTATTATTCATATGGTAGTATTGGCGGTTTCCGTCTCATTCGCAACATCGGCAACAACGCCAAATGGACCGATGTCAAGGCCGACAAGGAATAACCCTTTTTCCTAAATCGCAGTTGCCAAAATGAGGCCCTACGGCCTCATTTTTTACGCACTGTTTCGTATTCTCACCAGATTCTCGCTTTTGCCAGAATGACGAAATGCAGATTTCGCCCTTGCGGGCTCCACTCAAGACACTATTGCGTTCAATCGTAGAAAATGACAAAAAACCGTTCCCGGCATCCCGCAACAAGTGCGGGACAGGCTCCAGCCGGGATTACTTTATTGTTACTTGTGCGATTCCTTCGCCAGGGACTGTTTCAGATCAAGAACTTTACTTTCAGGAAGACGGGAGTACTTGACGATTTCCTCGATCGGCTTGTTATCAGCAAGCATGTCGAGAGCCATTTCTACATTTCGGTTATCTCGCCCTTGTTCAAGCCCTTGTTCACGTCCTTTGAGCCAGATTTCGGCTTCGATTGCTTCGTCAGCGTGTTTGTCGAACATATGTTCCTCCAAGGCTTTAAGCAGTTCAGGGCTTATGCGGCTTACTCGTAAACGGTTGAGGGCATCCCTAAAGATCGGGTCTTTCGATTCGGGAACTTCAAGCGGCCCCTGCGACAAGAGTTTCAGCCAGTAGTCCTCGCGTGAACTGATACTCTTGCGAATCCTCTTAAAGTTCGGTAAGTCGATTATAATATATCTATTTTTACTGAAAATGGGAAGAGCCCGATGTGTTGAGTCGCTGTGGTTGACGTCATCCTCGCTATAGACCGCCCAAGTATCCTTAAAAATATCCTTTGACTTGAGAATCGAGAAATTACAGAGCCAGATGGATACCGTTTCGGGAAGTTCATAGAAATGGACCTTACGCTCTTTTTCGTCCATCAATTTGAAATACGTTGACCTGTTATATTCGTATTTGCCACGCAATGTTTGGTAGGAATTGTAAAGTTGGAGACGGTCAAGAAAGAATGGATGGCTCCTATTCTGCATCTCTATGTTGAAATAACGGTGATCCTTTGTAGTTACCCACACGTCAAGGCGAGCGGAATCATCTTCCGGCATGAAAACGTCAATGGGCTTCTCGAACTCGTAATCGAGATCTATGATTTCGTGGTTGCGGTCTAGCCCAAGCAAACAGTTTAGCATGTCGCGGATGGTGTCCTTGTCATCCATCAGCACACGGAACGTTTCACTGTAATAAGGAAGCAAGAACTCTTCTCCCTGCGCGTTCGTGACGATGTAGTAGGCCTTCTTTTCTGAAGTCGTGTTGTTTTCGGTCATTTACAATTCCTTTAGAGGGTTGGTTATGATTTGCCCCTATACTATTAACACGCTTGAGCAAGCCGTTTGGCTCATGAAAACTTTGTAAAATATTTTTAGGCAGGAGCGGGGCGTGCGCAGACAATTGCAAACGACGTTACTTTTGTATATTCAACTGTATGAAAAAGATTTTATTGTTCCTGACGATGTGCTTTGCACTTGCGAATGCTCAATTCTATTACGACAAGCATGGAGAAAGTCGCGGTGCGTATAAGGACAGCTTGGAGTATTCAAAGATTGTTGAGCTTGCAAAAAGATTTCGTGGTCCGATTTTGGTGAAAAAGCCGGTTGATGGCATCAAACCAAGAAAAAATTTGGAAAAGATTCCTGAAAATAAAATTCAAAGAACATTTAATGTAAATCGCGATACTTTGAACAAAGAAAAGTGGCTCGAAGTCGAAAAGAACGAAATCGTTAAAATTTGTGTTGATGCGCCTGTTGTTGCGTGGGAAACTTCCTTAAAAGCGATTATATCTAGCGATTCGTGCCTGACATTCGAAACACCGACTCTTATTGGAGTTGAAACACTTAGGGTGCATTTCCCTGACTCGGATAGTTCGAAGAAAATCAATTTAGCCGTAGGTATGAAGTATCTTGATTTCAAAAACGAAGAAGTTCTGTTAGGATTTAATCGATACTCCGAAAAAGAATTACAGATGCAAGGGTTTTGCAATACAGAGGAGAACGGAACAATACCTTGTGGTCCCAAAAATGAGGATCCAGAAAGGCACGTTTCCATTACTGGTACATACTTAGTCGATAAATATCCTGTTACAAACTGCGAATTTACACAGCTGATGTGGAATGATAGTCTTCTTGATTATAAGTGGCAAAACAGAAAGAGAGCTTCTATACGTAATGGAAACTGCATAACACAAGACACGGCCGCAAATACTGTATCTCTATTTTGGGCTATGGAATATGCCAACGCACGCAGTATTCGTGAAGGTCTAAAGCCTTATTATATATTTTCTCCTGTAGAATATGCAGAAAGAGAAAGTATTTTATCGGCTCGACAACGTATTATTAAACAATATGTTCTCGGATATATTCAAGTTTCTGACGACAGTACCTCGAACGGTTATAGACTCCCATATTACAATGAATGGATGATGCTTGCTCGTGGTGGCGACAAAAAGAATAAGGCCCCTTGGGGAGATTCTTCGGGCTTTTTTGAAAAAACAAAAAAATACGCTAGATTTAAAACAAAAATGGTTTCCTTTGAAACAGAACCCGTTGGCCAACTGATGCCCAATGGATACGGATTATATGATATGTTTGGTCTCGTTCAAGAGCATGTTCTTTTGGAATACGATTTGTTTGAAGGAAACTTGGGGCTTGCGTCTTGTTTGAAGGGCGGAGATTATCACGTTTCTCTAGAAGATGGGTTCGACGATACCGGAAGTCCTTATTGGAAATGGATAAACTACGGATATTACGAACCTGGTCATCCAGGTAATGGAGCGGGTTTTCGCCTCATCCGCAACATCGGCAATAATGCCAAATGGACCGGAATTAAAACAGTTGGCAAAGAGTAGTGACCTGCCGCTAAGCAACAAAATACTATCTTATTTCTCGTGAATAAGAAATATTTAATATCCGTTATTGTATTTTCTGTCCTTTTGCTGGTCCCATTTGGCGTGCAGGCGGTTGCCGACCTGCGTGGCGAAAAGCGTTTCCAGCCGTTTGACATTTTCAAGGACGTGGTTTACACTCCGATTGTGCGCGAGAAAAAGGTCGCTGCGGCTGCGGACTCACTCGATGCAAAATGGCGTGCGGCGCGCGAGGCGATTGCTGCGGGTGCAGAGGTCGCTGATGCATTGGAGCCTGTGACGTCTTCGCTTTCGGATTTGGAAGCGGCGGTGCTTTCGGTGAATACGTATGCCGAACTCGATACGGCTGAAGCTCGTTACAAGAGCCTCAAGTTGGCGGATACGCTCCTCTCGAAGCTGGAGGACGAACCGGAATCTTTCCCGCAGGCGGATTCTTGCATCAAGTCGCTCGTGGCTGACCTTGGTCATGTGTCGCTGTGGCGCGCGTTCTTGGATGTGAAGCATTACGGCGTATGGACGAGCCGCTATTTGCGTGCTTTCGAAAATAAGATTGATGACGAGAGCGCTATTGTATTGGCGTTGCGTCCCAAGTACCAGCTTGCGGTGTGGAACCTCTTTAGCGATCCGGGCGAGAAGGTCGTTCTCGGCGCTGCAGGCGATTGCATCGGCAAGTCGTGCGGCAGGGAAGAGGCCAAGTCCGAAGACAAGTGGCTTTTTTACCGTCAGGATGTGGAATTCCTGGTGCAGCCGTCTCCGCTGGATGTGCGTAGTGCAAAGCTCGACAATCCGGTGAAGGCAATTGAGAAGTTCCGCGACCAGCTCAAGGCGAAGGGCGTGGAACTCTTGGTGGTGATTACGCCGGGCAAGCCGAGCATTTATACCGAACGTTTGACGGGGCGCGATTCTCGAGTCGCGGGTGCTGAAAACGCTGCCGGGCTCCAGTCGCATGGCAAGAAGATTCTCGATTCCCTCACGCGTGCAGGCTTTAACACAGTGGATTTGTACACTCCGCTTTTGGCTGCGAAGTCCCGCGATTCCGTTGAAGGTGCGCTTTACCTGAACGACGATACGCACTGGACTCCGCGCGGTGCAGAACTTGCTGCCGACGCGATTGCAAAGAAAGTCCGCGAGATGGTGGATGCTGGATCTGTCAAATTCCGCGGAAAGGATACTGTGCGCTACGTTGCTTCTGATTCCATTGCAGACCGCATGGGTGACGTGGGTGAGATGAGTGGGCTTAACAAGTTCAATGTGTTCAAGGTGCAGAAAGTGACGGGACATGTCGTGATGCAGCAGAATATAGAAGAAAGAATTGATATGGCTCAGAGTAGTGCTAATTGTTTGGATTCGTTAAAGAGAGAATGCCCTAAAGGAGATGATTCTTGTTTTAGAGTAAAAAGAGGTCCGTGTGATGAAGAAGATATGGCTTGTGTACGGGCTTTGACGAAAAGTTGTCCTAAGGGGAGTGCTTTTGATTCTTGCTATTATACTAGATTGAATCCATGCGAGGAAAATGATTCGCTTTATTACGACACCACAATCACTCCTTTCAAGGATGATTTCCGCAAGTCCGAAATCTTGATTCTAGGTGACAGCTTCAGCCGTATTTACCAGACCGATTCGCCGGTGAACGCCGGATGGATTGCGCACTTTGCGAAGAACGTGAACCGTCTGGTCGCTTCCATCGTGAGTGACGGCGGCGCCTCGACGCTCGTCCGTGAAAAGCTCGCTCGCAAATCTAGCGTGCTCAAGGGCAAAAAACTCCTCATCTGGGAATTCGTGGAACGTGACCTCCGCTTCGGCGCTGAAGGCTGGAAAGATGTGGAGTTCTAAGTTACTAGTTACTAGATTGTTTTTCTAGATTCTCTAGTAACTAATAACTAGTAACTATTAACTTGATTTAACTATTGCAATAAGAACAACTATGCCAAGACATGGAACCCCGACGCCGGGACAGGCGATCCTCGAAGGAATTGAATGGCTTAAAATCGACAAGCCGGAATTTGCACGCAGGGTGGGCGTTTCTGTAGAAATGCTCGATCAGCTCATTGCGGGTGAAATCAGCATCTCGACCGAGATGGCGAATGCGCTTGAATCGGTAACGGGAAGCCCCGCCGCCTACTGGAAAATGCTCGAACGCAAAAGCCGCACTTCTCGATAGGTAATACTAAAAAGTGTATGCTGCCCCCGGAATAAATCTGGGGTGACATCTATATAATTATTATACTTGCGATATGAATATTAAAGATGCCGTTTCTTTTATGTGTGACCTCGCCAAGGGCGAAGCCGAACAGTTCGATGTCATCGCTTCTAACACCCATTCCGAAGGCTTGTCCGTTTTCCAGGGCCAGGTGCAGAATACCGAAATCTCGGATTCCGTAGGTCTCGGTGTCCGCGTCATCAAGGATGGCCGTCCGGGTTACGCGCATACAGAACGCCTCACCGACGAAGCCTTGCGCCAGACGCTCAAGGACGCTCTTTGCCACACGCAGTGGACTGAAAAAATCGACATTACGCTCCCGCAGGCCGTTGAACTCCCGAAGGGCGAACCGAATTACAATCCGGCGCTTGAATCGCTCGACCTTGCGATGATGAAGGACTTCTGCATAGAGCTTGAAAAGGCGACTTTTGCAAAGTCTAAGGAAATCGAGAATATCCCGTACCTCGGTGGCGATATCGAAAAGGATTATTCCATCGTCGCAAACAACACGGGACTTTTCTACGAAGCCCGCTCGAACTGCGCTTCTGCGGGTGCCGGTGCAGTCGCAAGCCGGGGTGGCGTCAAGAAGCTTGGCAACTTTGTCAAGAATGGCCGCGACTGGAACGAATTCTCTGTCGATGAAATTGCAAGCAAGACTGCCGAATATGCAACGGAACTTTTTGGCGCCCAAAAAATCGAGAGCGGCAAGATTCCTGTGATTCTTTCGGAACGCATTTCCGCACGTTTCCTCGGCATGTACAGCCAGCCGTTCTTCGCCGAAACGATGCAGAAGGGCCAGTCCCGTCTCGACGGCAAGGAAGGCGAAAAAATTGCAAGTGACGTGTTCTCGTTGTGGAACGATCCGACAGGCGAAATGTTTGAACACAAGTTCTATTTCGATTCTGAAGGTTGCCTCACGAAGCGCGTGAAGGTCGTCGAAAACGGCGTCTTCAATTCGGCGCTTTACAACCTTGAAACGGCTGCCAAGGCGGGCCGCGAAACAACAGGCAATGGCGCTCGCAGCTTCGGTAGCAAGATGTCCACGAGTTTCTACAACATGCTCGTGCCGCCTGGAAGCATGACGACCATGGAACTTTTGAAGCTCTTCCCGAAGTGCTTGCTCGTTGTACGCCTGGAAGGCAATTCCGGTTGCAATTCCGTGAGCGGTGAACTCAGCATCGGGGCGCACGGTTTCTGGTGCGAGAACGGGGCTATTAAACATCCGGTCGATGGAGTGACGCTCAGCGGCAATTACTTCGACATCATCAAGAACATCGTGGCGGTAGGCAACGAATACCGCGATCCGTTTGCAAGCTACAAAGTGCCCGCACTTGCCGTTAGTGAGTTAAGCGTGAGCGCCTAATTTTTCTAAATTTGCGGTGAAAATTTTAACAATCAACCTATGAGGTTATAAATGTCTCAGATTTCTGCAGTTCTTATCTTCGGTGCTCCGGGTTCTGGCAAGGGCACTGTGGGCGCAAAGCTCGCCGCTACGACCGCTCTCAAGCACCTCTCCACGGGCGATATCTTCCGTGGCATCGCTCCGTCTAGCGAATCCGGCAAGCTCCTTGCTTCTTACTCCAGCAAGGGTCTCCTCGTCCCGGACGAAGCTACCGTTGAAATCTTCGGCCGCTTTGTTGAAGGTCTCGTGAACACGAACAAGCTCAACCCGGAAAAGGACACCCTCCTCCTCGATGGTATTCCTCGCACGGTTGCCCAGGTCGATCTCATCAAGCCGATCGTCGACGTGAAGCACATCTTCGTTCTCGACATCAAGGACGAAGCTACTATCGTTGCTCGCCTCCTCAACCGCGCCAAGATCGAAGGCCGTAAGGACGACGCTGACGAAAACGTCATCAAGAACCGTCTCAAGGTTTACAAGGAATCCACCGCTAAGGTTCTCGAAAAGTACGATCCGAAGATCATCAGCCACATCGTTGGCGACAACACTCCGGACGAAGTATTCCTCGACGTGCTCAAGGCATACGTGGACTTCACGAAGAACGCTTAATTTAAAGAAAAAAAGTTAACAAAGGCCCGGCTCATTCGAGTCGGGCTTTTTTGTATATTGCGAAAATTAGATGAATTTATGAGGATTGGAAAATGAGATTGTCGGTGCGTATAGAAACGTTGAAAATGCGTGGCTTAAACGTTTTCGTAATGCTGTTGCTGGCATTAGCGTTTTCCGCATGCAATGAAGATAAGGATATAGCCAAAAATCATCGTGAGAATGTTGTGGAACCTTCTGTGATAGAGGTTCTCCCAAAACCACGTGTACACCCACATCCCAAACCTGGTGTACGTATTCATCCATCGCAATTTAGTTGGAGATTCCGTCCTGCTGATCGTCCTAAGATAAATTACCTTTTCCCGAAAGGCTCTATTGAAGATACTGTAAATTATACTCCTGAAGAAAAAGCAAAGAATTACCAGAAAAGTTTCAAAATTTGGAGTGGAGTTTATAGGCTTAAATCACAAAAAACAGCTTTTGATACATCATCTCTTAAATTAGATGAAAATTATGAAATCCCATTTGTCGGGAAAAAATTGAAAATAGGGGATAACGAGTATAGCACTTTTGAAATGGTTGAACTCGTACAAAAAGAAAAAACGGTTTTGTTGAATGTAATCGCCTCGAAAATTAAGTGGAGCAACCTTTCTTTCCGATTGGATTTAAACGAATTGCGAAAAAGTATTGATTCTTTACAAACTATTAAAGAATTGTTTTCTGAAATAGATTTTAAGATGGGTATAAGTGGTTATATCATTTCTAATAGATCAGAAATAAAATCTCATTCAATAGACCTTTTGAATTTGGATACAAATGATCAATTTGTTGAATTTCCACTTTATAACAAGTTTTTTATAGAATATACTCCTAAAATAAAAAATCAGAAAGTTAAATTAGGCAACCTTAGAACAGAAACCGAAGTGGATGCATCTATTTTGACGGAAAATACAATGCATTATGAAAATGAAAAGATTTTATTTTCATCTAACGTTATATCGGTTGTTTTGGATTTTCCGGGCATAACAGATGAAAAAACAGAGTCTTTGCCGATTGGTGTTAAGTGGGATTTTTTGAACATTTCTATAACGGGAAATGGTGTTGTAGATAATGTAGGCCCAATAGAAAAAGTTAAGAAGGTCAAA
>JAEEGG010023764.1_pt1 | contig 11947 bp, 10 predicted proteins | sample 9134161 | NCBI WGS metagenome assembly JAEEGG01 (sample SAMN16246543, study PRJNA631951) | gut metagenome | biome: gut microbiome; feature: rumen; material: CR-attached | host: Bos | place: Iran: Karaj | collected 2018-10 | reverse complement strand
CCAGTTCACGGTACTGTGCCTGACTGATTTTCAGTGTACCAGCCACTTTCTTCATACTCTTAATCTGTGCCGAACCACCCACACGACTCACGGAAATACCCACGTTGATGGCTGGTCGGAAACCTTGGTTGAAGAGGTCGGTCTCGAGGAAGATTTGTCCGTCAGTAATGGATATCACATTGGTAGGGATATATGCTGACACGTCACCCGCCTGGGTTTCAATTAGAGGAAGCGCGGTGAGCGACCCTCCACCCTTTACACGCCCTTTCAGACTTTCAGGCAAGTCATTCATCTTCTCCGCCACCTCTTGTTGGTCGATAATGCGCGCTGCACGTTCCAGCAATCGGCTGTGGAGATAGAATACATCACCAGGATAAGCCTCACGGCCCGAGGGACGGCGAAGAATCAGCGACACCTCACGGTAGGCCACAGCCTGTTTGGAGAGGTCGTCATATACCACCAAAGCACTGCGTCCGGTATCGCGGAAATACTCGCCGATGGCAGCGCCTGCAAAAGGAGCAAAATACTGTAAAGGAGCCGATACAGCTGCTGTGGCCGACACTACGATAGTGTAGTCCATAGCCTTGTGCGCCTTCAAAATGTTGACGATACTGGCAACGGTGCTTCCTTTCTGTCCGATAGCCACATAGATGCAGTAGATGGGATGTCCCGCCTCGTAGTTACCACGCTGGTTGATGATGGTGTCGATGGCTATGGCCGTCTTGCCAGTCTGTCGGTCGCCAATGATAAGCTCGCGTTGTCCACGGCCGATAGGAATCATGGCATCAATGGACTTGATGCCGGTCTGCAGCGGCTCATTCACTGGTTGGCGGTAAATCACACCTGGAGCTTTTCTCTCCAATGGCATCTCCACCTTCTCGCCACCAATAGGTCCAAGACCATCAATGGGCTGGCCAAGCGGATCAACCACTCGGCCAAGCATCTGCTCACTGACGTCGATGGAAGCAATCCTGCCTGTGCGTTTGACAGCCATACCTTCCTTGATTCGGTCAGTGGAACCTAATAACACAGCGCCCACATTGTCCACTTCAAGGTTCATCACCACAGCATGTTCACCATTGTCAAACTCCAACAACTCGCCCGCCTCGGCATTGAGCAAACCATAGATGCGCACCACACCGTCGCTGACCTGAAGCACCTCACCCACCTCCTCGAATTTGAGGCGAGTGTCCATCTGCTTCAATTGGTTGAGCAACACCTGCGACACCTCGCTTGTCTTTATATTGTCCATATCTTTTTCCTGTTTATTGTTTATCTCAAATTCCTCGCTATTTCATTGAGTTGACTCTTCACACTGCCATCCACACGATTATAACCTACCTGAACAACGAACCCACCAATGATGTCAGGGTCTATTGTCTTCTCGTACTCCACCGTAGCGGAACTGTCGAAAGTTTTCAGCAGGCTCGTAAGACGGTCCACAGTCATCTGGTCGCTTTCCGTAGCAGTGGTTAGACGCACCACATAGATGTGCTTCTTCTCTCGGTACTGCTCGATGTACTGACGAGAGCACTGCAAAAGCAATTCCTCACGATTGTTGTCAATAAGCATCTCAACAAATCGTTCGTAAGCCGTGCTAGGTGGTGTGGAAGCACACATCTGGAGCATCAGTTTTAATTTGTCGGATGTTTTGGTGACTGGGTTGCCCAATACCTGACGTATTTGAGGCAACTGTCTGAAACTGTTCAGTACGGACAACATCTCGTGGTAAACGGTGTCCTCCACATGCTCCCCCACTGCGTAAAGGAGCAATGCCTTGGCGTATCTGTATGCTATCAGACCAGTGTTCATAGCGATTTACTGTTTTATGAACATATCCATCATTTTCTGTTTCTCTCCGCCTCGTCCAACATTCTGTCAATAAGCGACATTTGCGCACTGTCAGTGTTGATTTTCTCACGAAGAATCTTCTCGGCAATAGCCACGGAAAGGTCAGCCACCTGACGACGCAGGTCGCCCATCATAGCGTCCTTCTCCGTCTGGATTTGCTGTTTGGCTTCCGCTATCATCCGCGCGCCCTCGGCCTTGGCCTCTTCACGTGCCTCACCAACGATACGCTGGCGAGATGCCTCAGCGTCTTTCAGTATCGAGGCATGTTCTTCTCGCGCCTGCTGAAGTAGCCGCTCACCTTCCTCCTTAATGCCAGCCAAACGTTCGTTAGCCTCCTTGGCTGCCAGCAGCGACTCGTCGATGAAATTCTTGCGTTTGTCCACCATCCCCACAATGGTCGGGAAACCATACTTGCCGACGATGAACAAGAGAATCAGAAATGCCACAAGCATCCAGAACACCAATCCTGTATCTGGAACAAGTAGTGACATGGCTTTTTATTTGATGATCAGACACAACAGACAAACAATCACTGCGAAAAGGGACACACCCTCGAGAAGCGCACCGATGATGATCATGCTGGTACGGATGTCGCCGGCAGCCTCAGGCTGACGTGATATGGCCTCCATGGCTGAACTACCGATCTTGCCAAGACCGAAACCTGCACCTATTGCTACTATGCCTGCACCAAGTGCGGCTCCCAACTGGACCAGATTCAGGCCCGTTGCTGCTTGTAAAAGCATAATTGATAACATCATAATCTTTAAGTTTTTTATATTGTTAATATTTTTAGTTTTTCTATTTTTAATTTTTCTCGTAACTACGTTATTTCGTTATTGCGTGATAACGAGGTCGAAATCATGAAATCGAGGTCGTTTTTTATTCCTCGTGGCCACCCTCCCGCGACATACCGATAAAGACAGAGGAAAGCATTGTGAACACGTAGGCCTGGATGTATGCCACCAATAACTCAAGCATGTTCATGAACAGGCTGAGAACCACTGACACGAAGGTCATACCACCGCATACAGCCGCTCCGAACTTGGAGGTAACAAAGATGATACACACCAGCGACAGGATAATGGAGTGTCCTGCCAAGATGTTGGCGAAAAGACGAACCATCAGTGCGAATGGTTTGGTGAAGACACCGAAAAGTTCAATCACGGGCATCAAAGGCACAGGACACTTCAGCCATGTAGGTACGTCAGGCCAGAATATGTCTTTCCAATAGTGCTTGTTAGCACCGAAGTTGACGATAAGGAAGGTCATCAACGCCAACACCATGGTGATGGCAATGTTGCCAGTCAAGTTAGCGCCTCCAGGGAAGATGGGTACCAATCCCATCAAGTTGGAAAAGAAGATAAAGAAGAAAGCGGTGAGCAAGTAAGGCGAATATCGCTTGTAATCTTTGCCCACGCATGGACGGATGATGTCGTTTTCGACCGACATAATGAACATCTCCATCAGTCCGACAAATCCTTTGGGCGCTGCATCACCTGGCTTTTTACCTTTGTACCAACGCGCCACACCAAGGATAATGACAATCAACAACAACACGTTGATGAACAACGACATCACATTCTTGGTTATGGAGATATCAAACAAAGGACGTTGCTGAACACCATTTACCATCTCCACTATCTTTCCGTCGTGGTCACCGCCATGGGCAATCATCAGTCCTTCCACATCCGCACCTTCACCATGTTCTTCCTCGGCTTCCTCAAAACGACTGGAAAGGAAACAATGCCAACCCGACTGACTGCTATAGACAATCACGGGCAATGGTAAAGCTAGACGGGTGTCGCCAATGTCGGTGATATGCCATTCATAAGAGTCGCCCAGATGACCGAAAATGATTTCGCCCAAATCAAGGTCATTCTCAGTTTCAGCCATGGTTGTTTCTCCCGATGTGTTATCATCATGCTCTTGGGCGTATGAGATGGCACAAGGAGCAAACAGAAAAACCACCGTCAGCGCGAAAATCCAATATGCTTGTTTCAATCTATTCATGTTTCACTTTTTTCTTTTCGTTCTGCATCCTCACCAAGAAGAGGGTGTCGTAAACGAGATAGGCAAAGAACATACAAATCAGTTCCAATGCAAATCCTTTTATCTTCTCGCCAACTGCTAGACAATAAACGAGAAAGACTAAGATGAAGAAGAACATCCGGGCAATCTTTGATATGAGAATCACATTCATAAGACGCTTATTATCCGCTTTTTGTGATGACTTGTAAAAGCAATGGCTTAACCATGCGTAGAGTGTAGTCAAAACGGCTACCACGTAAGGAGCGACAATGGGGAACTGAGCACCATGGTTCATATTCAGCGCCACAAGATGGAAGACCACTGCCAGTAACAGCATCAGCAACAAGACCGCAAGGGGATAAGGGAGCCTGCTCATAGTTCAACACAGACATTCACATTCTCGCCGTTGACTTCAACGAAACCGTTTCTCACATGGAGGGTCTGTTCTTCAGAACCCACTACATACACCACATCACCCTCCTGTAAAGAGGATATCAATGGTGCGTGGTTGGGCAGCACTTGGAAACGCCCCTTGGTACCTGGCAAGGTCACAGATGCCACATCACCACGGAAGACCTCCTTTTCGGGGGTTAATATCACAAGGGACAAATGGTCATACTTCATAATTCTTCTCTCCTTTAGTTGTTAGGATGCCTGACGCCATATTCTTTCGGTTACTTCATTCTTCTACTGAGCCGCCGCCATCAGTTTCTTGCCTTTCTCGATGGCGTCTTCGATGGTGCCGACATTAAGGAAAGCCTGTTCTGGCAGGTAATCGACCTCTCCATCGAGAATCATCTTGAAACCCTTGATGGTGTCGGCCATGCTGACCATCACGCCAGGCACACCAGTGAACTGCTCAGCCACAGAGAAAGGCTGAGAGAGGAAACGCTGGATACGTCGGGCACGGTTCACGGTCGTCTTGTCCTCATCAGAAAGTTCGTCCATACCGAGAATGGAGATGATATCCTGCAATTCCTTGTTGCGCTGTAGTATCTGCTTCACTCGTTGAGCCGTCTGGTAATGGTCTTCACCAACCACATTTGGGTCGAGGATTCTGGATGTCGATTCCAGAGGGTCTACCGCAGGGTAGATGCCAAGTTCCGCAATCTTACGGCTGAGCACTGTGGTAGCGTCAAGGTGAGTGAAGGTAGTTGCTGGCGCCGGGTCAGTCAAGTCGTCCGCTGGCACATATACAGCCTGAACGGAGGTGATGGAGCCATACTTGGTAGAGGTGATACGCTCCTGCATACGTCCCATGTCGGTGGCCAATGTGGGTTGATAACCCACTGCCGATGGCATACGTCCGAGCAATGCCGACACCTCACTTCCCGCTTGGGTGAAACGGAAGATGTTGTCGATGAAGAATAGGATGTCGCTGCTCTGCCCATCCTTGTTTCCGGCATCGCGGAAGGACTCAGCGACAGTCAAACCCGACAATGCCACAGAGGCACGTGCACCAGGAGGCTCGTTCATCTGACCATAAATCAAGCTTACCTGCGACTTTGCCACTTCATTGTAATCCACCTTGGAAAGATCCCATTTACCTTCTTCCAATCCTTTCTCAAACTCCTTTCCATAATGGATGATGCCCGATTCAATCATCTCACGTAGCAGGTCGTTGCCTTCGCGTGTACGTTCTCCCACTCCAGCGAATACACTATAACCATTGTGTCCCTTTGCGATGTTGTTGATGAGTTCCTGAATGAGCACCGTCTTGCCCACACCAGCACCGCCGAAAAGGCCAATCTTACCACCCTTAGCATAGGGCTCGAGCAAGTCGATAACCTTGATGCCTGTGGTCAGCATCTCCTGAACTGTTGACAGGTCCTCGAACTTGGGTGGCTCACGGTGGATGGGATAAGCACCATTCATGTCAAACGACTTCATGCCGTCGATCTGCTCACCTACCACATTCAGCATGCGGCCTTTAATTTGGTCACCCACAGGCATCATGATAGCACTGCCCGTAGGTCGCACCTTCATACCTCGGCGAAGTCCATCGGTAGAGTCCATAGCCACACAGCGGACAATGTCCTCGCCAATATGTTGCTGCACCTCGACCACCAGACGGCGTCCGTTATCACGGACTATCTCCAATGCCTCATTGATGCTTGGCAACTGCAGACGTTTATCGATGTCATCGCCAGTAAACTGCACGTCAACCACCGGCCCGATAATCTGGGATATATGTCCTGTTAATTCTGACATTGTATGTTTGGTTTTAGTTGTGATTTCATAAATCCAGTCGATATATAGTAAAAGGTATTGTCTTTCCCTATATATCGTGAGAGGATACAAAGTAAACGCAAAAATACAAAAAAATAACGAACCGACAATTATCAATACGTTTTTTTTGATTTAAAGATTATTTTTTCTACGATTTCTCTGTGAGTCGTTCTTATGATTATAGAATGTACAAATGTGCGATTTCGCACAAAATTGTGCGGATTCGAACAAAAACGGGGCAATAAAAGGTCGTGTTGGTATTTTATCTATTTTTAGAGGATTTAATATGAAGATTTTTCTTTATTTTTGCCAATAAAGCGTTTATTTATAAAAAATAAAGATGGAAGAAAAGAAAAATGGCAAGATACTTGTCATTGATGATAATGAGGATATCCTCTTTGCGCTGAATCTGTTGTTGAAGCCATTGGTGGAGGATATCCGTGTGGCCAAAAATCCAGAACAGATAGATCGGTTCTACGACCAGTTGCACCCAGATGTTGTGCTGTTGGACATGAATTTCTGTCGGGATGCCATCAGTGGTGAGGAGGGATTCGAATGGTTGGAACACATCTTGCATCGAGATGCGCAAGCGGTGGTCATCCTAATGACAGCCTATGCCGATGCAGACAAAGCAGTGCGTGCGTTGAAGAGTGGCGCCACGGACTTTATCACCAAGCCATGGGATAACTCCAAACTATTAGCAACGCTCTTTGCTGGAATTGAACTCAGCCATGAACGACATAAGAACCGGTTGCTGGAACAGCGCATGGAGGTGGCGGCATCACCTTTTGGAGCCACAATAGCACCAACTATCATCGGTGAGAGTCCAGTCATGCAGCGTGTGCTGCAGACAGTGGTTCAGGTGGCACCAACCGATGCCAACGTGCTGATTCTCGGTGAGAACGGTACAGGAAAGGATGTGATTGCTCGACAGCTGTGCGCACTTTCTAAACGTTCCACAAAACCCTTCGTCAGCATTGACCTTGGAAGTGTGTCTGAACAACTCTTCGAGAGTGAACTTTTCGGTTATGAGAAAGGGGCTTTCACCGATGCGCACAAACCTAAGGCAGGACGGATGGAGACAGCCAATGGCGGTACGCTCTTCCTTGACGAAATAGGGAATATTCCCCTCCCCTTACAGTCCAAGTTGCTGGCCGCACTTGAGCGTCGCGAGATTTCTCGTATTGGCAGTACACAAATGACATCCATAGATGTCCGACTTATCTGCGCCACGAATGCCGACATCCACAACGAGGTGGTTGAAGGGCGATTCCGAGAAGACTTGCTCTACCGAATCAACACCATCGAGATTACCATCCCCCCGTTGCGTGAACGTGGCGAGGACATCATCTTGTTGGCAGAACATTTCCTCCATATATACGCGAAAAAATATAATAAGGAGATGAAGACGCTCAATCGCGATGCCCGCCAGAAACTGTTGCGGCATACATGGCCAGGCAATGTGCGCGAACTGATGCATGCGGTGGAGCGAGCCGTTCTGCTGGCCAAGGGGTCTGCCCTCTGTGCACAAGACTTCATGTTGAACGAGACATCACGTCGGACAGCACAGACACAGACGCTGAACCTCGAACGACTGGAACAGGAAGCCATTGAGCGAGCCATGCAGATAGCGGGAGGTAATGTGACTCGCGCTGCCGAACTCTTGGGAATCACAAGGTTTGCACTATATAGAAAACTGAACAAATGAAAACTTACCTATTATATATTATAGGGCTAATGGTCCTTATCGTGTGTTTGGTCGTCAGCATTTATGCCCGACTGATATGGCCATCCATTGCTTTGTGTATTGTATTGCTGTGGCTGTGTGTCTCGTTGTATGGACGCATCGACCGCCTGCGCTATGCTTATCACGAGACAGAAAAAGAGAACGAGAAACTGCAGGCACGACTGGTTGATGGTGAGCGACAGTTGCAGTATCTGCGACAACTGACGGAAAATGTGGATACGGCACTATTTGTTTGCTCAACAGATGGATGTATTGACTGGATGAACCATGCGGCGAAAGTGATAACCACAGAAAACTCACTTCCATCATCGATTCTTCAAGCCATTGCCGACCATGCAGAGGTGGTAGACGGGTGTGCCCTTTCCACCGTTCTATTGCGCATCGACGGTAAGCGTCGCCTCGTGGTGGCGTTGAAAGATGTGTCAATGTTGATGCAGCGGCAGGAAATGGAGGCATGGCAACAACTCATCCGTGTGTTGACGCACGAAATCATGAACTCCCTCACACCCATTATCTCCATTAGCGAGACTTTGACCTATGAAAACGAAGCCTTCGCCGTCATTAACCGCCGTTGCCACTCTCTCCTCGATTTTATAGAAAGTTACCGTCAATTGACGCGCATCAAGGCACCCGAACGGACCACTTTCTCCATTGGTGAACTTTTAGACCATTTGCAGACGTTGTTTCCGCATATAAAGACCAATGGAGATGGGAATCTCTATGCCGACCGTTCCCAACTGGAACAAGTGCTCATCAACCTCATTCGCAATGCTTACGAAAGCGGCGCTACGGAGGTAGAAGTCACAACAAACGGTGACAACGAAATCCGAGTAAAGGACAACGGTTGCGGCATGTCGCCCGATGTTCTCGACCATGCTTTTATTCCTTTTTTCACCACCAAGTCCACTGGCACAGGGGTTGGTCTCAGTCTCTGCCGTCAAATCATCTTGAAGCATGGTGGCACCATCCATGTGGAAAGCGAGGAAGGACATGGCACGACCATCGCCATCAAGTTATAAACATGTGCATTTCCGCACGCTTGTGGGCGAAAACGCACAGAAAGAGACAAACGCTGATTTCTGTATCTACCACAGAATCAGCGTTTTCGTATTTTGGCACAGTTGTTGATATATAGAAAGATGTCAACATAAACATCAAGTCATCAATGAAACAAGCATTCCGAATCATCTCACGTATGAAAGGCTACACAGCGCTGTCGCTGCTCGGCCTTATCATCTCGCTCAGCGGCACAGTCATCATCTGCCGCTATCTCTATCAGGAGTGGACCATCGACCATTTCATGCCTGCGCTCGACAGGACATTCATCTGCTGCGTGCAGCATCCGAGTTCTAGTGAATGGCTACCGATGGAAACCTACGACCCGAACCATGAGAGCCAGTTCGTCTCGCCCGTGCTGAACCAGAGCGACGTGGAGTGCTGGACAAACGTGCAACTGCGTTCCATGTTCCCCGTCAAGCCGGAGCAGGGCGAGGTGTTCTACCCCGCGGCCGTCAGCGTTGATTCCGCCTTCACGCAGGTCTATCCGTTAGAGGCGGTTGAAGGTACGCTCCAATTAAGAGCCAAGGGTCAGTGCATCCTCAGCGAGTCGCTGGCGGCGCGACTGTTTCCAGGTGAGAGCGCCGTGGGCAAGACGGTCACAGTGGAGGACGACGATTTGAACACCGTCATGGGCGTGTTTCGCCAGCCTGCCACCAAGACGAGCCTCCGTTTCGACATCGCCAATTTCAGCGACGAGGACAGATACGCCCAAAACAGCCAGGCCATCGGCCTTATCCGCCTACGCAAGGGAGCCGACATGCAGGACTACAACGCCAGGCAGCCCGAGCAGCGGTTGGCGATGTTCACCGACCGCCCCGTGCGCTACGGTTTGCAGCCTTATACCCTGATGATGCAGGGACTCGACGGCTGGTGTAAGGAGTTCAGCTGCCTCGTTTCCGTCGCCTCTGCCAGCCACCGCTGGTTACTGCTGTTTGTTGCCGCTCTGTTGCTCTTCGTGGGCTTGTTCAACTTTGCGAACCTATTCGCCGTGATGCGGTCGCACCGCCGCCATGAGCTCCATGTGCGCCGCCTCTTCGGAGCCTCGCGCCGCAACATCTTCTGCCAGCTCTATGCCGAAACGTTCCTGCTCGCCGTACTGACGATGGTGGGCGTGTGGACAGTAGTAGAACTCACCACACCCCTACTCGCTACCTACTATAATATCGAGGTGTTGCCACAATGGAAGTTCGACGTCATGCTCACGGTCATCTTCATCTTCTGTTTGCCCTTAGTCACGAGTTTCAGATCCTGGCAAAGAAGCATGGGGTCTTCGGTCTTTCTCTTTCTCCAATTCTTCATCTCCCTCGCGCTGCTCAATGTCAGTCTCTATTTTATGCGTCAGTTGCACGTGATGATGACCGCCGACCCGGGCTTCCGCACCAAGGGACTGCTCAGTGCCTGCATCTATCCGCCTTCTAACCGAGGCTCGTGGACAGAGGAGGAATTCGATGCCATGCTGAAGAAAAAAGCTAGCGATACAGAGGTGGTGAAGCAGCACCTGCAGTCGTGTCCCTACATCAAGGGCATCACCGTCGACGCGGGATTCATCGGTGGCAACTTCCCCACGAACCTCGTCGAAGGCAGCAGCGTGGACATCATGTACATAGGAGGCTTGGAGGCGCAGATGTACGGTCTGCAACTAGTGGAGGGCGTGTTGCCTGGTGACAGCCTCTCGATGGAGGACTACGCCTGCGTGGCCAACGAGTCAGCCATCCGCGCCCTTGGCATCAAAGACCGCAATACCGACCTCGTACAGTTCACAGACCGCCTGTGGTGGAACAGCGACAAGGACTGTAGCGATAATCCACCCTACCGCATCGTCGGTGTCGTCCGCGACTTCAATCCTGGCCGTCAGTCGGAACCCGTGCGGCCAATACTACTGATGTTCGATGGCTGGACGACTGAATATGACATCTTCGACGCCCACCAGATGCAGGGGCGTGACTACCTCCTCGACATCGCAGAGGGACACGAGGATGACATCATCCGAGAACTGAAGAACATTGAGAAGGAACTATACGGCACCACCGACCTGAAGTATCATTGGATAGAAGACCAGCGTAAGGCACTCTATAAAGAGGACCAGCGCACATCACGCATCTTCGTCACTTTCTCGCTCTTGGCCATCGCCGTGACGTGTCTTGGTGTGCTCGGCCTGATGATGTTCGACGTGCGCCGTCGTTACCGCGAGATCGCGCTTCGTAAGGTCAACGGTGCCACCTTCCGCGACATCGCATTGCTGCTCTCGCGCCGCGACCTCATCGTCTTTGGCATTGCTGCCCTTGCCTCCCTGCCCGTCAGCCTCATCATCATCCACCGCCTCATGGCTGCCTACACCATCCGTACGTCGTTCGCCTGGTGGATTCCGCTCCTGAGCATCGCACTTGTCCTCATCCTTTGCGCCCTAACACTCTGGTATCAAGTGTGGAAAGCCACAAGAATCAAACCCTATCAAGTACTCAAAGAACAATAAAGAAATATGATTAAGACAACGAATCTCCAACGCACATTCCAGACGGAAGAGGTGCGCACCATCGCCCTCAACGGCGTGAACATCGAAATCAACGACGGCGAGTTTGTCGCCATCATGGGGCCCAGTGGCTGTGGCAAGTCCACGCTGCTGAACATCCTCGGACTGCTTGATGCCCCCACCGACGGACAGTATTTGCTATGCGGACAGGACGTGAGCCACCTCACCGAACCACAGCGCGACCAACTACGCAAGGGCCTCATCGGGTTCGTCTTCCAGAGTTTTAACCTCATCGACGACCTCACTGTGGAGGAGAATATCGAACTGCCCCTGCTCTATATGCGGATGCCGAAGGCGGAGCGCCGCCAGCGCGTAGCCGAAGCGATGGCGCGTATGGACATCAGCCATCGAGCCAAACACTTCCCCCGCCAACTCTCGGGAGGTCAGCAGCAGCGCGTCGCCATCGCCCGCGCAGTCGTGGCTTGTCCTAAACTCATTCTAGCCGACGAACCTACCGGCAATCTCGACTCCAAAAACGGTCGCGAGGTGATGGATTTGCTCAG
>JAEEGG010023761.1_pt1 | contig 11947 bp, 3 predicted proteins | sample 9134161 | NCBI WGS metagenome assembly JAEEGG01 (sample SAMN16246543, study PRJNA631951) | gut metagenome | biome: gut microbiome; feature: rumen; material: CR-attached | host: Bos | place: Iran: Karaj | collected 2018-10 | reverse complement strand
CGCGGCGCGTCCGGGCGCCGGCGGCGCGGGCGTCGGCCCCGCGGGCGGCGAGATAGCGGTGCGCGAAGAACCCCGCCGCGAACCCGAGCAGGATCCCGGCCACGAGCGATACGGCGACGGCGGTCAGCATGGAGGATGTCTCCTTACGCCGCCCGATTATCCCCGAACCGGCCTTGCGGGACAAGCGAAAAATGAGCATCGCGACCCGACGCGGGGCGGCGCGGCCCCCCTTGCCGCTTGCCTCGCGCGCGGTAAACATGTAGAATCATCCGCATCCGAAACCTCCGATGCCGCGTTCCGCGGGAGCAGCGAACGCCGTCGCCAGGCGCAGAGGAGGGTTGTCCGATTCGCCATGAAGAAACTACTTCTCGTCCTCCTCGCCCTCGCCGCGCCGTGCGCGCTCGCGCTGCCGGGTCCGGCATCCGCCTCGTTCGACAAGGGCGCGATGTTCACCGTCGCCGGCTACACGGGCTCTTCGCCGCTCTCCGGCTTTCCCGTGCTCGTCCGCATCCAGGAGAACTCGCCGGCCGGGTTCTCCTACGCCGACCTGCATTCGCCGACGGACGGCGACGACCTCGCGTTCGTCGGCATGGACGGAGCCGGACTCCCCTACGAGATCGACACGTGGAACACGAACGGCACGTCCCTGATCTGGGTCCGCCTGCCCTCGATGTCGAGCGGCACGCAGTTCGTCATGTGCTGGGGGTCGGACTCGAGCGGCCGCGCCGTCAGCGCCGCCAAGCCCTGGGCCGACTACACCGGCGTCTGGCACATGAACGAGGATACGGCGGGCGTGACGACGATACACGACTCGACCGCCAACGCGCTCGACGGTACGACCGTCACGTCGTCCGCCTCGAAGACGGACGGCAAGATCGGCCGAGCGCGCCTCATTACAACGAACACGTCCAATACGGCCGGAAATCCTTACGATTCCGGCGTGACGATCGACATGACGGGCGATACGGCGAAGCTCAACGCCGTCAACGCCATCGTCCCGGAGTTCACGGCGTCCTTCTGGGTACGCCCGCAGAACAACGCGCAGTGGTGGTACTTCATCACCCGCAAGGCATCGGATGCGGGCCCCGGCTGGGGGCTCCAGCAAGGAGCCTCCGGCGATTTTACGGCATTTCGCGCCTACGGCGGCACGGAAACCGATGCAAACTGCTCGACTCTTTCCGGCGTAAGCGGTCTTTCCCAGCAACAGTGGACGAAACTGGACGCGGTGTGGATGTCCGACAAGACGTTCATGCTCTATGTGAACGGCGCCTTCGCGAAGCAGTGCACGCTCGTGAACCAGGCCGCGAACGGCAACCAGAACAAGCTCGCGCTCGGCGGCGCGATGGGACCGACGGACAAAACCAAGAAGAACGGACGCGGCGTCTACGGCGACATGGACGAGATCCGTCTCCGCGCGGGCGCCCTTTCCCCCGATTGGATCGCCGCGGACTGCGCGACGGTGACGAACTCGGCGTTCCTGACCCCCGGGACGGCCGAGGAATACGAGGTGAACAACGGTCCCCGGGCGGGCCTTCGGGTGTCGGACGTCGGCTACTCGGACGCGACGGTCTCCGTGACCGTCTATTCCCGCGGCGCGGGCGCGACGTCGGCGGAGGTGACGGTCGAGATCTCCGCGGCGGAAGACTTCTCCTCGCCGGTCTGGACGACGACGTACGCCGTCAACGCGGACAACGACGTACGCACCTTCAACCCGACCCGTCTCGCGGCCGGGACGACCTTCTACGCGCGCGCCATCGTCGCGAACGACCTCGATGCGGTCCTGACGACGCCGACGACCACGTTCGCGACCACCGTCCCCGGCCCCGTCTTCTCCGCGAGCGTCGACACGGACCACATCGCCCCGGTCTTCTCCCTTTCGTTCGCCAGCGCGGGATTGGGCGAGGCGGTCACCCGAATCGACGTTCTGGTGTCCACCGCGAACGATTTCTCGCACGTCGATCTGTCCAGGACATACACGGTCGACCTCGCCACGATGCCGACGAACGTCACCGACCTCGTCCTGGCCGGCCTTCCGGCCTCATCGCCCCTGTACTTCCGGTTCACCGCCGTGAACTCGGGCGGATACAACGCGTCCGTCGAACTGTCGGCCTCCTTGTCCATCGATGCCGGCGACAACGTCTGGTCCGGTCTCTCCGAAAACATCGACGACCCCAACGCCTACGTCTTCGCGGGCGGGCTCCCGGCGCCCGGGAAGACGCTCTACTTCACCACGCCCGCCGGCCTCAGCCCGGTCATCAACCGGGACGTCGCCATGCCGTCGCTTCGCTTCTGGACCGGCAAGAAAGACAACTACAACAATGATTCGGCCGACACGGCCTATCTGAACGGCTATCATAGCTGCGGATACGACTTCTCGGGTTCTGGAGTCCTCACCTTCACCGCCGAGAAGCCGATCATGCAGGGTTCGTACGGAACCAACGTGATACGCAACCCGATCCTTTTTTCACGATCCAATACGGAGACCGTTACAATCACGTCCGTTGGCGAAGACAAGGCATGGCTTGTTCTGAACGGAACCCTCATGCTGCCCTACGGCGTCACAAACACGACGATGAAAGTCACCGGCCGGGGCAACACCGTTCTGGGTGGAGCTTCTCCGGACTTCATGGGCCAGCTCAGCGTCGAAGGCGGGCGATTGTCGTTCGCAAGCCCCTGCGCCATGACGAACGTCAGCAAGTTCTACTTCTCGGGGGATCCCACCTCCATCTCCAATGCGATCGGCGCACCCTTGGTGTTCCCGCGGGTGTCGTCCATCAGCATGGACAGTGGCTGGCCCGGACGCAAGCTGCATGAATACGGGGCGCCGTTCGTCTTTCCCCAGGCGACGTTCTCATGGAGAATCCGCGATTACGATCAGTCGACGTTCGATGCGGATTGGGTGGTGTCCAACGTTGTCGTCCGCAATCATGGGTCGAATACGGGAGGCGAGGCTTGCGGCACCAAGACGGGCGCCGGCACGTTCGTCGTCAAAGGCGAGACCTCTTGGTACAACCCCTCCGCAAAATCCTTCATCAAAATCTTTTCGGGTTGCTTCTGGGCGCAGACCGATGCCGGCCTGCCGCCGAGCGGCGAGTTCTACATCCCCCGAGATTCCGCCTGGCAAAGCACGATCGGCCTGAGCCGCGACTTCTATCCAAGGCTCGACGGCTCCTCGACGCCGCGCATGTTCCAGGAGAGCAAGTGGGCCAGCTGGGGCTTCACGGGCTTCGGCGGCGAGCGCACCGTCTGCTGGAACGCGGATCCGACGCTGAACCTCACCAACACCACGGGCGGAACCGTGTCCATCCCGCTCGGGGACGCCGCGCACACGAACGCCATCGGCAAGGCCTACAGCAATTACTACGCATATCCCGCGTACCTCATGTTCGGAAACCGCTCGGAGTACGCCGACGGGACCATCCTCTTCCTGAACCCGATTCGCTACGAGCTCGGCGGGCAGGAATGGGACACGAAGACCTTCTTCGAAAGCACGAACCACGTCGTCGCCGCGCGCCTCCGGGGCTCGCTCCGGCTCGGCTCCCGCAACAAGACGTGGACCTTCACCGGCCGCAAGTTCGGCGGCTACCTCGCGCTCGAGGCCGACAACCCGGACTTCAACGGCAATGTCAGCGTGACCGAGAAGGGCAACCTTCTCGTGAACTCGAACCTCGTCGCCCGGTCCGTCGCGGTGCAGGCGGGCTCCGGCCTCGGCGGCACCGGCTCCCTCTCGACCGCGGACGGCACGACGGTGAAGAGCGGCGGGGCTCTCTTCGGCGGCGAATGGAACAAGGGCGGATTGCTGACGCTCGGCGGCAAGGTCACGTTCGAGAACGGCTCCGCGCTGCGCGCCGAGGTCGGCCCCTCGACCGACCGCGTCGGGTTCGTGAAGCTCGCCTCCGGCGCCATGCTCTCGCTCGGCTCGCCCGTCTACGTGGAGGTCGACACCGACCCGCGGGTCTCGCCCGTGCGCGGCACGGCGATCAAGGTCCTCGACTGGAGCGAGATGTCCTTCGAACCCGGCGCCGCACCGACGCGCGAAGATTTCGTGGCGCGCCCCGAGAGCAACCCCGACATGAGGACCATCTTCCTCTTCGTCCGCGACAGCTGCCTCTACGTGAGCTACATTTCGGTCCGGTATCCCCCGGCGACGATCATGCTCCTTCGGTGACGCGACCGTCCCATGAAACGCTTCGTCCTCCCCGCGCTCGTCCTCCTCGCGCTCTCCGCCCGGGCCACGGTCTACCGGCCCGGGCTGTGGTTCGTGCACAGCGAAACGAAGGCCGACGTCGGCGCCGGCGTCGCCGGCCGCGCGGACAAGGTCCCGTGCCAGGGCGCGTTCATGGAATACACGGCGTCCTACGCCACGAACTGGACCAACAACGGCGGCTACCACGAGAGCACCAGCTTCGGGATGTCCGGGACGAACGCCTACGACGGCACGGTCTTCACGTGGCGCCACAACACCGGCTTCGGCTACGCGGGCGAGTTCTTCGTCGAGAAGGGCCGGACCTACACGTTCGGCGAATGGCACGGAACGTTCCTGAAAATCTTGCTGGACGGCGGACAGATCCTCGACGGCGGCGCGTGGTACGCCACGCAAAACGGAGCCTACACGGCCGCGGAGACCGGCTGGATTCCGTTCGAGCTCCGAGCCGGAATCGGAACGGAGGCCGGCATCGCCGGGCCTCTCTACAACGACTTCGGGACGGGATTCAACACGAACGGCGTCCGGATATCCGGGCGCGGCGACCGGACCTGGGGCCTCCCGCCCTGGCGGCGCATCCTCGATCCGGGAGACTGTTCGCTCCTGCGCATCGCCGCGCCGGACGCGGACTACGTCGCGCTCGACTCCGTCGCGGCGTCCGGAAGCGACCTCGCGCTGTCCGTCTCGTTCTCCGGCGTGCCGTCGGCGGGGAGGCTCACGGCGTTCTGGGGGCCGTCGAACGGCGGCGACCTGCCGTCCGCGTGGGCGCATTCGGCCGACCTCGGGACCGTCGCCGCGGGGAGCGCGGCGTCCGTTTCCTACCCGGTCCCCGGCGCGGCGGACGCGAACTTCGTCGCGCTCCGCCTGCAGAACGCGGACTACGCGGCGGGACCCTACACGCAGTTCACGGAGGCGGCGCCCGTCCCGCGGCCGTCGCCGACGTTCGACCTGTTCTGCACGGGTATCGGCTACACGAACCTGGCGTTCCGGGCCGTCGTCGCCGCCGTCGGAACGGGCGCGTCGGCGATCGACGCCGCCGAGGTGCAAATCGCGACGGACTCCGCCTTCGCCCACGTCGTGACGAACCTTCCGCTCTTGCTCGCGGCGGTCGGCTCGGAGACGGTCTATACGTCGGGCCTCGTCTCCAACACGGTCTACTACGCCCGCGTGGCGGGGTCCAATGACGAGGGCGCCTCCGGCGTTTCGGCGACGGTCGGCCCGCTGCGGACGCTCCTGCCGACGATCTCGACCTCGACGGTCGAGGCGCTCGAGCACGGCCTCGGAACGCTCAACGCGGCCGTGACCGTGACGGACTGGGGCCTCGATTCGACGGGCGCGCGGGTGCGGATCGAGGCGGCGGACAGCCGCGGCTTCAATCCGCTCGTCGGCGTCTCGGAGGAGGTCGACGCGACGCTCGGCGTCGCGACGAACCTCATGATCGTCGGTCTCCGCGAGGACTACGTCTACGACCTGCGGGCCCGCATCGTGAACTCGTGGGGATTCGTCGAATACCAAGTTCTCCCCGAGCCGCAGCGGACGCGCGGCAGGCCGTTCGCCGGGACGCCGCTCGTGTGGGAGACGGCGGCGGACGGCACGCTCTCCGTGCACGAGCGCCTTCTCGACAACGAATTCGCCGGCGAGGCGGAGCTCTTCGTCGACGGCGTCTCGCGCGGCACGAGGTCGTTCCCGGCGAGCCCTTGCCGCATTTCCTTCACGGGCGTCCCGATGCCGCCGCATCCGGCGACGGTGCGCGTCGTCGTGCGCGTCGTCGTCTCCTCCCGGCCCTACTCGGAGGAATGGACCGACACGGTCGTCCCCGGCTCCGCGTCCTACCTCGAGAACAAGTGGGTCTACGATCCGTCGGCCAGGACCCTCTCGTGGACCGACTCGTACCCCTCGCTCAACGTCGTGAGCAACGTGACCGCGAAGGGAAACGCGCTGACGATCGGTAACAACCGGTTCAATTCCCTGGCCGTCAATCTCGACTTCTCCCCCGGAGTGGAAGGCGGCTGGGAGATTTCCAACATCGTGTCCGCGGCCTTCGTCGTCGAACAGAGCACGGATCCCGCCGCCGTCACGAACGTCGTGTTTCCGTCCACGCTCCGGGAAGTCGGCCGGGCCGCCTTCTCCGGCGCGAAGAACCTCCGCCGGGCGGTCTTCAACGAAGGGCTGGTCGATCTGGGGACGGACGGCAGCTCCTACGGCAACTACTGCTTCAACGGATGCACGTCGCTCGAATCGATCGGCCCGTTGCCGTCCACGCTCCGGATCGTCGGCACGCGGCTGTTCACCGGATGCACGTCGCTCACCAACGACATCGTCTGGCCGCGGGGCGTTCCCGTGGTCCCGGAGTACGCCTTCCAGAACACGTCCATCCGCTCGTTCAAGGCGGAATACGGCGTGACGCACATGGGCCCCTACGGAACGGAAGCCCGCGTGACGAGCGGAAACAACGCCATCCGGACAATCGACCTTCCCGTCACGCTGCAGTACGTGGCGGGACGGATGTTCTCCGACACGAAACCCGACCAGGGCTTCTCCGCCAACGTCTGGTACCGCGGATTCCCGAAGCTCGGCTGGCACAAGTCGCTCTGGGACAGCATGACATGGGGCAAGACCTCGGTCACGAACTGGTTCGAATGGCATCACCGGGACGAATTCCGCGCCTTCGCGGAGACAAACCGGCAGTTCACGATCCGCCTGCCGGAAACCTACACGGGCGAAGGCACCTGGGCGGCGAACGGGGGATACCAGATCGTCCGCTGGTGGAAGGACCCGGACCAGTTCCCGCCCTCGGTGATGCTCCTCCGGTAGCGTCGCGCCTTCCGACGGGCCCGTGACGGGGTGCGGCACCCCGCCACGGCCGCGTTTTCGCTTGACATTCGTTCTTCGATTCGCACACTTCGTCCCCGCAAAAGGAACAATACGCATGAACGCATCACCCCTCCAGACGCCCGGCCGCGCATGGCGGCTTTGCCGCTTGGGGCCAGCGGCCGCGATTGCCCTGCTCGCTCTGCCTGCCCCGGCCTGGGACATGCTCGTCTGGGCGAACCGAAGCTCCAACATGAACCTGGCGTCGAGCTGGAACGGCCCGGACGGGGAGGTCTCGGCGGTCGCGCCGTCGGCGGACACCGTGCTCGTCTTCCCGACGAACGCCGTCGTGCAGCCGGTCCTGACGGCGAGCATGAAGGTGATCGGCCTGCATTTCCATGCGTACACGAACAGCACCTCGGCGGACGTTCCGAGAGTCCATTCGGCCGACGGCTGCGGCGGCTGGAACTACAGCGGCTACCGCATCACGGGCTCGGAGGGCGCGGTCCTCACGCTCGACGGAAACACCGACAACAAGGGCTGGACGCGCGACGTGTACATGGCGACGAAGGGCACGAACACCATCGCGGTGCCCGTCGCGTTCACGGACAACCGCAAGCACCACGTCTACTCCTCCGGCGGGCGCCTCGTCTTCGAGGCGCCCGTCTCGACGCGCGCCGCGCAGGAGTTCGTGATCGGAAGCCAGGCCTACGGCCGGGTCGTCTTCGCGGCCCCGAGCCCGGACTTCGTCCCGAAGTACGTCAACATCCAGGGGGACCTCGCGATCGCCGATCCGCGCGCCTTGGAGGCCGTCCCGAAGTTCACCTCCGGCTGCTGGGCGTGGAGCACCTCCGTCAACGGCTTCGCCAGCGAAAAGTCGTGCCATCTCATCAACGAGACGGACGAGCCCGCCGTCATCACCGCCGCAGCCATCGAGCTCGGCGACCACGACGGCTTCGGCATCAACGGCGGCCCGTTCCCGATGTCGAACACGGTCTTCCGGGCGAACATGCGCGACGGCAAGGCGATCGGCGGCGGAACCGCGAACATCGTGGTCAAGGAGATCGTCTGCACGAAGCCCTCCGAGCAGAAGACCTTCCACAAGCACGGCTCCGGGACGCTCGTCAACCTGGGCGGCTTCTGCACGAACAGCGTCGCGACCAACGTCCTGCAGGTGAGCGCCGGTACCTATGTCGCCATGACGCCGGACGGCCTGAGCCGCAAGCAGAACATCCTTCATTCGGACGTCTATCCCGACAGCCCCATCGGCGCGCGCTTCGGCGTGGACTTCGACTATGCTCCGCTCCATAGCTCGGACGACGACGGCGACCTGCGGTTCTACCACTACCGGCGCCCCGCCGGGTTCGCCGCCGCTTCGGGCGTCCGCCACGTGAACCTCTACGGCGGCGCGCTCCTCCGGCGCGGGCAGACGCATCCCGTTCTCGGCGGCAGCTGGAAACAGTTCGCCAGCACGATGGGCTTCGGCGCCGAGGGGACGGCCGGCACCGTCGTCCTCGACAACGACATCGACCTGAACCACAAGGACAACAACGCCGAGCTCTCCGTTTCCGTCTGGGACGGCGACGCCTTCGTCGACGCCCGCTTCGCGGGCATGGTGACGAACGCGCCCGACAGCAAGCCGGAGCACCGGAACGTGCGCCTCAGCAAGAAGGAGGCGGGCGTCCTCGCGCTGGACGGTCCGTGCTGCGTCACGGCCGACGGGCGCGTCTACGCCGGCGGCCTGCTCGTCAACGACACGATCGCCTGCAAGTACGTCGTCTACGACGGCGCGTGGATCGGCGGGACGGGCCGGACGCTCGGCCTCGAGATCCAGTCCGGCGGGGGGCTCCGCCCGGGCGAGCAGGGCGGCGATCTGGAGGTTTCGGGGGCGATGTCGCTCGCGGACGGCGCGAAGATCATCGTCGACCTCGGGCCGGACGGCGTCCACGGGTGCGCGAACCTCACGGGATCCGGCGTCAAGTATTCGGCGGCCGGGAAGGTCGTCGTCGAAATGGTTCCCCTCGAGGGGCTCAAGTACGGAACGAGGGTCAAGATCCTGGACTGGTCCGAAGCGGACCCGACGGACGACTCCGCGTTCGACCTCTCGCGATACGAACTCTCCTACGACGAGACGTTCTTCTCCTCGGCGAAGCTCCTCGTCGAAGGGGATGCAATGTACCTCGCCTTCGGGGTCATCAACCACCATCCGTCGATCATGATTCTCCGCTAGGGCGCGCCGGCGGCGGCAGGCCGCCCTGGGCACTCATTGCAGCCAGCGTGGAATCCACCGCTGCGCGGCCAACTTCGCGCCATCGGTCGAATCCGTTCGGGAACGGACGTGGGCGCCCCGGACGCTCAGCCCGCAAGGGAGCGAAACTTGAATCGCCGGCGCATTTCGTGTAGAATTTGAGCCGTTCGCGATTTTTCGAATTCCTTCGATCTCATTCGCCCTCTTTGGATTCACTTGTTTTCCCACCCCCAGACGTCAGATTCCCCATGAAGAAAACCGTGCTCCTTCTCCTCGCCCTCGCCGCGCCGTGCGCGTTCGCGTTGCCGGGCCCGACCGGCGCGTCCTACGACTGGGGCTCGCAGCTGACCGTCGCCGGCTACGCGGGCGCGGACGCGCTCGCGGACTTCCCCGTCCTCGTGCGGATCGCCGAAGGCGCGCCGTCGGGATTTCTGTACTCGCAGATGCGGCTGCAGGACGGCGCGGATCTGTGCTTCGTCGACATGGACGGAAACGGCCTTCCGTTCGAGATCGACACGTGGGACCCGCAGGGCACCTCGCTCGTCTGGGTGACGCTTCCGACGATGGAGAACGGTTCGCAGTTCGTGATGTGCTGGGGCGGGCAGACGAGCGGCAAGACCGTCTGCGCCGACAATCCCTTCGCGGGCTACAAGGGCGTCTGGCACATGAACCAGACGAACGTCGTGGACGCGTCCGGCTCGGGCAACGACGGCACGGCCTCCGGAGACGTCGCGCTCGTCGCCGGCGCGGTCGGCACCGGTCTTTCGTATCCGAACACGTCCTCCTTCGTCTCGTGCGGCTCCTCGCAGCCCGAATCCGAGCTTGCAGCGAACGGATACACCGTCGAGGGCTGGGTCAACCTCTCCGGCACGTCGGGCACCAAGGCGCTCTTCGGGAAGAGCGGCTTCATCTCCTACCGCATGGAGGGGACGGCCGTCAAGATCACGACGCCGGGCGTCACCGACTACGGCTCGGTGAACAACTTCATCACCGCCGCGAACGAGTGGCACCACTTCGCCCTTTCGTTCGTCCCCAACCAGTCGGGCGGAGCGAAACACTACCTCGACGGCGTCCTCAAGTCGACGCAGGGCACCTCCGGCATCAACAACAAGACGGGGTCGATCGAGATGTGGCTGGCCCGCAACCAGTGGGGAGGCAGCCAGGGTTTCACGGGACTGATCGACGAATACCGGCTCGCGCCGAGAATCGAGAGCGCCGACTGGATCGCCGCGACGTACGCGACGCAGAGCGATCCCGCGTTCCTGACGGCCGGCGAGGCCGAGTCCTACGAGGCGACGCCCGAGCCCAAGGTCGGCCTCTCCGCGCCGGCGTCCGCCGTCCTCTACACGAACGCGACGCTCACGGCGAACGTCGGCGCGCTCGGCACGGACGCCGCGATGTCGACGGCCGCGGGCTGGGTAGACCTCCTCCTCGTCGTGAGCGCGAACGAAGACCTCTCCGACCCGCTGTTCAGCGAACCCCTGCCCCGGGCCACGGCCGCCCCGGCCTCGATGGCGCGGACCCTCGTTCCGCTCGCCACGAACGCGACCTACTACGCGAAGCTCCTCGCGACGAACGAGTTCGGCGTCGCCGGCGAGTCGGGACTCGTCGTCTTCACGACGCGCGCCCCCGGCGCGCCGTCCGGGACGGCCTCGTTCCTCTCGCGCGGTCTCACGAAGCTCGCCGCGACGGGCGCCATCACCGACTTCGGCGCCGGCGCGGAATCCGCGACGATCCGCCTCGAGGCGTCGCCGGACGGCTTCGCGACGCTCGTCCCCTCGGCCGAGACCAACGCCGTCCCCGGACAGTCCGTCGCGTTCGTTCTCGACAATCTGGAGCCGAACACGGACTACGCGCTGCGCTTCCGCCTCGTGAACGACTGGGGAATCGTCGCGTACGTCCCGCTGCCCGAGACCTACATGACGCGCACCGGCCTGGCCGCCCTCTACACGTTCGACCGGTCGAACCCGTTCGACGCGGTGGTCGGCTCGCCCGCCAAGGAGGGCACCGCCGTCACCGAGGACACCCCCGTCACGCTCTCCGACACGATCTCGGCGCTCTCGATGGTCTCCGACCCGGCCGTCCTCGAAGGCCGCACGGGCGTGATCGCCGTACCGAGCTACGGCACGCTCGCCATCCCCAACCCGGGGCTCCAGAAGAACTGGACGATCGTGCTCTGGTTCTACGCCCCGGAGTCCGCGGACTACCACAGCTTCTTCCAGTTCACGGGCGCGAACAACGGAGACGCCTCGCTCTTCATCCAGGGCGACAGCCAGATCGGCGCCGGCGGCAAGTACACGACGCTCACCAACGGCGTCGGGGAGACGATCAGCGCCATCGGGGGGTGGCACCAGCTCGCGGTCTCCAGCGCGAACAACGTGCAGACCATCTGGTTCGACCGGCAGAGGCTCGCCCAGACGCGCGCCTGGAACATCGCCGGCACGAGCCTGCTGCAGTTCTCGCTCGACAACGACGGCGAGGACGCGCCGCTCTACTTCGACGAGATCCGCCTCTACGACGAGACGGCCCCGGAGGACGTCTTCCCGGAGGGGCTCGCCGCGGGGCCGGTCCTGCTCGGCCGCTGGACGGAGGCCCCCTACGCAGACGTCTGGGGCTCCTTCTCCCGGGCGCCCGACCGCGTGATCGAGAGCGCCCCCTACCGCGTCTACGTCTTCTCGCGCCAC
>JAEEGG010023760.1_pt1 | contig 11947 bp, 3 predicted proteins | sample 9134161 | NCBI WGS metagenome assembly JAEEGG01 (sample SAMN16246543, study PRJNA631951) | gut metagenome | biome: gut microbiome; feature: rumen; material: CR-attached | host: Bos | place: Iran: Karaj | collected 2018-10 | reverse complement strand
GACAAGATGTTTCATTAGTTACCTTCTTGTTCATCTGCTTCTTCGTCTGCAGGAACCGAACCGCACAGAAGATTAGATAGTGATTTCAACTTGATTACTTTAAATGCCGGTGCTTGGTATTTTTTCTTGTTAGTCATGATGTTGTTTATTTATTGATGAATTTCTTTCCGTTTTTGATATATACGCCCTTGTTGGGTTTGCTGTTGAGAGGACGACCATTGAGGTCGTAGATACGTTCTGTACCATCAAGGTCGATGGTATGAATGGTGGGACGGATAGCCGTAGCATCGTCTTCCACCTCAAAGTCTATGTCGCTATAGTAGGCATCAGCAGGGAAGTCAGTAATGCCGTCATCTTCTAATGCTGCACGCTGACGGACATTACTACTGCCTGCCTGATAGTTGGTGAAGTAGCGGTTTCGCACAAAACCATCTGTGCGGCTGAAGTAGGCACGGAATGGCCATACTTGCAGTTTCTTCTGCTTCTCCGTCTGATTGGCGATACGGTGCCAGTTTCCAGTAGACTGGATAACATAAGCGTGGTTGTTTACAGCCTCGTCATTAGTTAAGAAACTGAGGACTCCCCTGAATTCTCCCACAACGGCACCTGTATTGAAGTCAGTAACTGTCAGTGGGTGCAACTGAGCGCTAATCTTCGTCTTGGTATCGTTCAACAGAATATAACCGCCTCCATTAACGACGAGGAAGTATGGTTCACCAGCCTTGAGCTGTTGAGCCACCTCAACGAAGATGAAGTGGCTATTGTCCTTGACATACTTCAGCTGATAGGCTTTCAAATCGCTCTCATCGTTGGTTGCCATTGCCTTGAGGTCAACATCGAAGGGCAAGCAAACGGCATACGCCTTACGCGAATATTGAATGTCGAAGAGGTCGAAGTTTGCTTTGGGCGCCAAGGCCTCGCCAGTACCGTCCTTGGGATTTGTTTTCATTTCCTCTATATCGCCTGCCTCATAGTTCCATATAATGTCGGGCTTGGCCCAGAACTGATTGGTATACTGAACATAATCGGCATAGAAGTCACGCGGTGGGATAAACGAATGACTATCGACCAGATAGAGCCGCTTACACTGGTCGCCCATCACCACGTTCCACTCGTCATCAGCCACGGTATAACCTGCATCGGCTGAAGGCAGATAGACGATGGTGCTGTCGTTCAGACCGTAGAAGGGATTGTCTTTCTCCTGGCGGGCTACACGCAGCGTCTTGATGCTGCTCGGTACATTGACTGACCAAATGGTCACGTCGTTGTCGTAGAAAAGGTTCTTACCCAACGCAGTAACAGGAATGCCCTCCACCTCGGCAGGGATATTGATGTTCTGGTCGTCGCCGTAGTACCACACGGCACGGCACGACTTGCCGTCGTCGCTCTTCTTGTAGGCGAAGAGGTCGTCGAAGAGGTCGGCATCCAACTCCTGCAGAGGTTCGTCGTTGCTATCTGTTATGTTGACATCGTTGAACCTTACCATGCGGGCGGTGATGGTATTCGCCGTCAGATAAGCGTGATAGGGCTGGATGAAGTTATTCTTATAATAGAAGAATCCCAGCTGTTTCTGACTGTTGCGACCCAGCGTGAGGCAGTTGCCCTGATTGCTGTCGCCCTGGTTGACGCGCAAGCCCTGCTCCCCTACTCCATTGAGGGCATTGAGGTAGAGAGGAATGGTTGCGACATCGTCACCTGTATAGGGGTACAGTTTGACAACTCCTTCATAGGACGAGCGCACCACTACGGCCGTATTCTTCGCCAGCTTGTTTTCAATCTTCTTGCTAATGTTGAGCAGCGTAGCAGTCTGCTCGTCGCTATCTTCTTTGCTCACCAGATAGACGCGCAGGTCGGCAGGCAGCTGGGTGTCGAAGCCCAGATAGAGCGTAGCTGCCTTGGCATCGTTGAAGGTCAGTGGATAGTAGCGTCCCAGATGCTTGCAGTCCTCATAGTCGCCCCATTTGTCATCGTTCTTATATTGTTTGAACAGGCGTTGGTCGAAGCTGCCGTCGTTGACGTAGATGCGCATGGCAGGTGCTGAGGCACCAGCATCCTGCGAATGGTGGACGATGCCGTCGTTGGCCAGATAGATCATGTCGGACTGGTTTCTACCCTCGATGAAGATGGAGTCGAGACCAGGCACTTTGTAGATAGCATGCTTGAGGATGCGGCGGGTGACGCCAGGAAGAGTCAGGCTACTCGTCTTGCGACCATTGGGGTAGCACACCAGTTCGTCCTCCTTGTTGTAGAGCAGACCGTCGTTTGATGTGAATGTAGTGTTGGCCTGGTCAACCAGAATGTTCTTCACGTTGGAGTTGTAGAATGCCTTGCCCGAAATGCTGGTAACCTTATGTGTCAGCGTGACGGTCTCCAACTTATCGCAACCCTTAAACGCCTCGTCGCCAATGGTCGTCACGCTCTCAGGGATGCGGAACTCTTTCAGATTCTTCATGTTGTGGAAGGCGGTACCTGCTGCAGCGGCACGTCGCTGAGAGGCATTAGGTCCTTCTTCGGTGATGCCTAGCTTGGTGATGCCACGGAAGAGGGCAAACTCATTGAAACGAACAATCTGTTCGGCCTCCTGCTGACTGTTGTTGATTGCACTTGCCAACTTGTTCTCGTCGACCTTGCGCAGTTCGCTGAGCGACAGACGCTGGTTGCCGTCGCTATCGAAATTGGTCTCGCAGAGAGCACGGGCATGCTCGTCGTCGAAGGACACACCGGGTTTGAAGTCGTCAGCAATGATGATGGGCGTCGTGATGTGGGCCTTCCCCAAGGTGCGTTGCAACATGCATTTGCCTTTCTGCAGAGGGGCAATGGCCATCATGTCGTCGTCAATCTCGATCATCTCTTGGTTGTTAGTCTGGAGGGTAGCTCCATAGCGCAACTCCATCTGTCGCTTCATACCGTCAAGTCTGTTGTCACCATCCGTCAGGAAAGGCAGCGACAGCAAGCGTCCCCAGTCGTTGCCGGCAAAACTCTTCAGCATGGGGAAATAGCCCTTTTCTGATTGCCAGAGGCGCTCATTGGCAAAAATCGTGCCGCTGGTCAACTCTTCGATGGTCCGTTCGTAGTTGTTGAAGCCTGGCTTGGTAGGATGGTCGAAATAACCCTTTGGGAAGTAGCAAGAGGCCACGTCCCCATTCTTGTCGTCCATGACATAATCCTCTGCTGCCCCACCCAGAACCAGGATACGGTTGACAGTGGTGACAGGTCCGTCATAGTCCGTCCACTTATCGCCGTCTTTGCGGGCATAGCGAAATATATTTGACTTTATCTTGTTGTACTTGCCATAGATGGCTATGACGCAGTCTTCGATGGTTGGCATGACACCGTCTTTATAATAAATACCGGTGACCAATCCGTGGGTATCGTATGAATTATTTATAGTGTAGGATCTAGGACTATCGCTGGCGAGACCCTGGAAGATGCAGTTGCGGACGACAGCATTGCCAAACATCCGCATTGCCAGGAATCCTGTGGCATAATCAGGGAGATCAAGCCCCACAACATTTTGTACATAGGTATCGACGAATCCTACGTTTTCTATGGAAGCACCGCTGGTGATTTCTGTGAAGATGCCCCACTGGTCTATCATACACAAACCTTTGACCATGTGGCCGGCACCATCGAGATGGGCTTTCCATGCTTTATTTTTAGCAGCGGAATTTTGGTCAATCACCTTTGCATCCGCCTTAATGCTACCGTCTTTCTGAATGAGATCAGTGTTAAAGAGGATATCCTGCGTCAATTTGTAGAACTCGTCACTTTGATTGTCTCGCATCATCTTGGCAAACTGGCGGGCATTATGAAGAAGATAGGGCGAAGCTTCTGAGCCGTTGCCACCGTCGTAGCTGTCGGCAAAGGTGCCATCCCACTGTTTTCCGATAGAGATGTTGAGAAAGACCTGCTTCTCGAGTCCCTTGTCCGACTTGATGGTTACCAACATTGTGCCCGGGTCTTGCAACACGGCCTGATTGTTCTCTATCTTTATCAACTTCTGATTATCGGGCAGGTGGTAAGTGGCTTTGAAACCGTCGCTACTCTTCTCAGCTAACGGGAAGTTCATTTCCAGTTCATAGGCCCTGTGATTGTTGCCGAATGGCATGGGGACAGCCGCCATAAAGGCATAGGCAGGGAAGAGGGCTGGCGCTTTCAAGTTGGTCTGGTCGCCCCATACTCTCTTGGCTTCCTCAATGACATTATCCGTCATAGTACCCGTTTCGGCATTATTCCCACTGGTGATGACCAGTCGTGGGTAGAATCCTTCCTGATATTTGAAGCTGACACCTGTCACCTCAATGGCACCTTCTGAGAAATAGGTGTTCTTGAGCGACGACACATTGGCTGTCACGAAAGGACAACTGCCCTCCTGACCATTCGTCAGCGTACCAGTGGGCAGGCCAATACGAGTTTCGCTAAAACGTCGTTGTTCATCATTGAAGATGTTGCTGTCGTAATAGCAATTCTGATTTTTTTCGTATTTCTGCCAGTTGTCTGGAAAACTGACAGGTTGATAAGGCGAACTCGGGAATGGTTGCGCACTACCCGTAAACAAGCAATTGGTCAGCACTGTCTTCGTACTCGTCGAGATGCCAGCAAAACTTGTCTGATCGTTATTGTCAATATGTCCGCTATAGCTGCAATAGTTGATGAGTCCCATATAGGTCTTTCCACCAATGGTGGTGGACGAGTTGCTGGCAGCAATACCACCCGCATACATTCCGTTTGTCAAGTGTGCCACACTGACACAGCCTATAATGTTACCCTTGTTCGTGCCACAAATACCTCCTATGAAGTCAGAAAAGTAAACGGAGAAATCTCCTGCCGTGGCGCAGGCCTCGATATTGCCACCATCGTTCCATCCGCAGATGCCTCCGACATCACCGGTACGTTTACCCTTGAGGGTGCCTTTGTAGGTGCAGTCGAAGACAAAAGACTCCAGGGGTCCCCAATTACTCTTCCAGTGGTTGATCTGATCGACATTATAGCCATAGAGCGTGCCTATGATACCACCGACGTGCGAGATATAGGTCACATCGATGTTGACGCCTGAATGACAGCGGTAGATGCTGACAGGATTGTCGGCATAGCCCACGATGCCGCCAAGAGAAGCCTTTTTGGAAATGGTTTCCTCCACGCCACCCGAGACATTGCCATCTACTGTACATCCGTACACTGCGCCATACTGTTTGCTGTTCCTATCGAAGAACAAATAGCCGCACAACATACCCACATAGAGGGTCTTGACTTCTTCTCCAGCCATACGGAAGTCAATTTCGCCACCTTTGATATTGAGATTGCGGATGAAACCACGAGAGGCTCCAAACAGGCCATAGCTAAACTGACTCTCCTTGCTACCTTCTGGCCACATCATCAAGCCGGAGATGGTCTTGCCGTTGCCATCGAAATAGCCCTCGAAGGGATAGCGATGGTCGATGCCGATGGGTACCCACAGGGTGTTCATATTGTCTATCTTGTAGTCCTGCAGATTGATGTCGGCAGTCAACTTGAAGTACTTGCCCTTATAGGTATTATGACGCACGTTGACCTCGTATGCCAGCTTGGCCAAGTGGTAGGACTGGCTAATCTGGTAAGGATCGCTCAGTGTTCCGCTACCTTGGAAACCACCATAGTTGTTCTTGAACTGGTTCTCCCATATCGACTCCCAATTGTGACGTCTCGAACAATGAGACTCGGCAGATAGGTGTACTTGGGGCGTTAGGAACAGTAACACGAAAAGTGCTATGCTGATATATGTGATACGCTGTTTCATCTATGATATGATTTAATAGTTATACTTGAGAACTTCACTGTTGGTCGAAATGAGATAGACACCATGCTGTTGGACGGGAATGAACACCGTACCCGTGGTGACGGGAGCACCATAGACGGGTGTTGCCTTGGTGTCGAACACACGAAGGTATCCGTCGTCGCTGGTCAGTCCTGAGAGACGGAAACCACCCTCCGTGCGAGTCACGTTGATGTGGCGCTGCTGGGCACCGTCCTTCTTAACGATGGGAATACCCGTCAGCTCGTCTTCCTCCGTAGGAATAAGGTTGACACCTATCATACATTCATCAGCAGACAGGTTGTTGACCACGCGGATGCTTTCATCCGGCACATCTTCAGAGATGTCCAAAAGTCGCTGGTCGTAGATAAATGCATTGGCATAGCACCATGTCGCCTCCTCGACGTTCTGGACGGTGAGGGTGACGTATGCTTTGCGCTCACCGCCAACATCCTGGAAGTCACTGGCAGTGAGTGTTTGTTCTGCCGTGTCGCAAAGTGGGACGTTGTAGCAAGGTCCGGGATAGATACCTACATAGACAACATGATCGGCTTGCAAACCGTTCAACGAGTGGTCAGTAACTTCAATCTCGAAAGTGTTGGTGTTGCCTTCTACTACATGGTTGACCAATTCACAACTGATATCCTCATAACCACGGGCTAGTTCACACTCGTTGTCGTCGTTGGGTTTGACAGTGCGGCGCAGACTGGCAGCACGGCGCGCAGAATAGCTGGTATGGAAGACGTTGTCATATTCTGCAGCAATGTCCTTGGGCAGCAGCACACCATTGAAGTCGGCTGTCACTGGGTACAGCAGTGTGACGGTCTCATAGTCATTAGGCGCAATATAGAGGTTGTAACGGTCTTCGTCTAACATCATCTCAGTGATGTCCTGATCGTTTATCTTACCCGTGACGCTGATGATGGGCGACGTGCCGGTGTTATAAATAGTCAGGCTGACAGGCATCTTGTTACCTCCCACAAGGGCTGCGTCGTTGCAGCTCAGTTTATAATCAAAGTCGTTGAAGAACTCCTGTGTGCTCAACATAACGTGTGACTCGTTCGTTCCTGGATTTGTCAGTGTATAAACGGAACGGATCTGGTTATCATCCATATAGGCATCGTATGACGGCATGAGCAAGCTGTCACGTGTGGAACCGATAGTGATGTGTGGTGTAGGAGCCATATTGTCTTCCATAAAGATGCGCGAGACATTCAGGATGGTCTGCACGGTCGGCTGTCCTACTGCCTTACTGCTTGTACGGACGAGGTTGTCTCTACATGTCCAGAGAATAGCAAAGTCGGTGGGGTTGTCAACAGTCTTGTCGGCAATGACCTTCAGGGTACTGGGCATGTATTGGACCATGTTAAGGTCAGTCGTATATTCGTCGTAGGGCAACCCTCTCATGTTCATGGCCTGAACACGGATATCGCGGGCACTATCGGGGGTTTCGTAGATACTGGCACATATCACGCGGTCGCCCACCATCTGCATGGAGAACTGCAATGGGTCGGTATTGTCCATCGTCGAAGATACTTGTCCGTTGACGCAGGCGTGATACCATAGCGTGTGGTCAGTAGTAACCTTGTTATTCTCCTCTGTGTAGGTGATCATGTTGGTAGCCATCAGCAAGGTGTCATTGGACATCATCAACTGGCAGTCGGAAAGCATGCTGTTTTCATTGATGGGATTGAGCAACGCCTTCGGGGTGCTCCACTGCTGACCATCATAGATAGAGAACATCATGTGTCCGGTAAAGGGGCGAATAACGACCTTTTCATCATCGGTCATTTGTGAATCGCCGCTATAATCGATGGTTCCATATTTTCCATGCATCCACAGACAGGCCATCTTTCCGTCGCTCTGTATGGTGACATGAGGTTCCTTGTCGATATAGCCTTCTGCGGCACCTTGATGAGGCACTTTGGGCACGACGGTCTCCTTCCAGAGGCCATTGCTTCCTTTGCGTGACTTGACAACGATGCGTGCATTTTGCATGAGTTCATCGTTCCTGGCGATACGCTGTTCAAGCGTTGTAAATGCTGTTCCATCGATTTCCTGAGTCAGTTCGCTATAACCCACTGCCTCGTAATCACCAGCCGTAGCTGTTATGAGGTGACTGGTCTGACGGTTGGCAGTTGACAGGGTGGTTTTGGTCTTATTGCCAGTGTCATATACCTCAATGTGATCACTGTTCTTATTGCTGCTATGCCCGTTCAGCAGGGCAATGTCACCGTCATTGAGAAAAGTGGGCACTGGATTGCCGGTGAGGTTGCTGGCAACAGTATTACCAATGTCGATATATGGATTGTCGCCAACAAACTCTTCGTCATCCGCATCCTGTGCACGAAGGGACGCTTCTGGTGCTTTATTCGTTGTGCTCAGCCAATGTGGATAGCCTGGGTAGTAGGGGTTTTTGGTATTCTCGTCCCAGAAAAAGCGACGTCCGAAACAACCAGCCCAACGCGGTCGCCATGTGCCCATAGGTGTCTTGAGCTCAAAGAATGCATCGATGCCAATCATTCCCAACAGTTTAGAACCGTGATCGCTAAATTTCATTTCAGGCTGAAATGGTCCGCCCATGCCCCAGTTAAACTGCACTTTTCCACCGCCTCGTACAGAACCAGAGAAATAGAATAACTGATTAAAAAGTTTCCCCCAGAAGCTGTCCTTGTCACCGCCAGAAAGGTCGATAGTCGCTGCATAAGCGACACCCAGCTTTCCACAGACTTCAATATCAAACAACCAACCCAGCCTGCCTGCTATGAGCTTTTTGTTTTTTTCTTTTTTGAAGCCGTAGCGTTTGACACCAAAAGAACCCTGCACATATAATGCAGCGTTGAGTGTTGCAGTAAATTTGACGTAGTTTTTAACCCATTCTGCCCATTTTTTAAAGACGCTGTTTTCTTTACCCAAATCGACAGCCCAAGCCATAAACCCACCATAGCCAAAGGTCCCAGAGATGTTTTTGACATATAAATCAAAGGGACTAAAAGTCGACGAAACACTAAACAAGCCATCAAGATAGAAACCCAATCCCAGTTTGTTGCCCTGTATCTTGAAGATGTCGTCGAACTCGTTCATGAACCAATATTCATCGTCATATTTCTTCAGACCCATCGTTCTGTTTTGACTGTTAAATGTAACCTTATGGGGATTGTCTTTGCCAGTCAAAGGGATGTTGTGGATATTGGTTTCCTTCAGAGATTTACGATAATCTTTGCCGCTTTCTTTATCTCCTGATCCTCGTCCGGCTATAGAGATACTGACGTTGACATCTAAATATTGTTTATCCCAATAGATAACAGGAATAATACTTAAACCAAATCCAGGGAAAGATTCTGGGCTATAACTGATACTGGGTGAAAAAAGGAAATCCCAAGTACCCCCATCCTGTCCACCACCATGAAACCAGTTCTTATTAGGTTTAATGATTTCTTTAGTCTTATTCTCACTTTCCTTCTTGATTTCCTTATTGTTTACGACGGAACGTTTCAAATAAGGGAACTGGCCAAATTTGTTTTCACCAATAGAGAGCAACAGCTTATAGGGTTTGTTCTCAGGCAGCTGTGGGTTCGACAGGTCATAGTATAGGTCAAAGTAGTCACGAGCCAGACCTGGATAATTCTTAGCCAGAACGGAACTGCGCTGCAGATAGTTGAATGTGTACGAGGTGGTGCCGCCCTTCTCCTTGGCTGTCAGCGCAGGGTCTTGCTGATTCTTTCCCTTGGGAACGGACATCGTGATGCGCATGCGGGCATACTTGTCTATTTGCTTACCGTTCAACATCTTGGGGTCTTGATAGCCGCCGTCCTCAATGAATACGACTTCACTTTCCTTACTGCGTGTCTCTGTCCTAATGGAGTCGATGCCGAATTGCTGATACTTCTTGCCGCCGACAGTGGTGGACGTGTTCAGGTTTTTCAGCAGGAAGATAGTCTGCTCGCTGATAGCTTCTTTCTTGCTGTCGTAATTGCCAGAGATAAGTGTTACCCTTGCACGACAGCGCTTCGTGTCAAGCACTCCCGTTGTGGGGTCGCTCGCTCCGGGATAGCGATAGAGCCGGGGATAATATCCCTGTGCCAGGATTTCAATGTAGGCAGGGTTGCCCATTGTTATAATGCGATAGGCTCTCTTCTTCGTGTCGTATTTGTCCACCTTTACATGGCTGTCGGCAACATATTCGCCTTTATTGTTCAGACTGACAACATTCAGGGTGGCATTCTCCACAAAGCGGTTTTTGCGTCCGTGTATAGTCAGATACAGCGTATCGAAATGCTCCACCAGTCCTGTTCCTAACATATTGAAGATGGTCAGCTCACGGTTGGCGTGCTTGTCGAGGTTAAAGTTTGTCTCCAGACGAGGACGCATGTAAGCATCCGACAACCATACGCCATACATCAGTTTGTTGAGGTCCATCTTCAACTTCTGCTTGTTGCCGTTGTTGTCGCTGACGAGGTTCAGACCGGTCAGCGTTTCATCCTCGGGGACGTAGAATGACTGGAACTTGTCGTTCTTCAGTTCCAAGGTCTTTGTCGTGGTCTGCCCTCCGTCTTTCTTTGTGGTATATTCCAGCAGGTAGCTGCGGTTCTCTGCCTGTCGCTTCGAGTCGAGCTGGAAGGTGTACAGGCGGTCGTTGTCCCAGTCAAAAACCTGATAGGTGAAGGTCAGCGTATCAGTCTTGGTCACATCCTTTGACACTTTTTTGTTGACCTTGATGGTTACCTTGTCGTCCTTGTGGGGGATGTTGACGAAGAAATAGTTGCTGACACCGAGATACATGTATTTCTCGTAGTCGTTATAGTACATGCGCACCTCAAACAACGCACCCTTGTTGTTGTCGCCGTCGTTGATGCGGAAACAGAGCAGGTTGTTGTCGCGCATCTTCCAGAACTGCTGCTGTTGCGCACGACCTTTCATGTCCGTAGAGGCAAACATGCTCTTCACGCCTTCCACCTGCACCTTATTGGTGGCGAGTGCCCCGTTGGTGACAAGTTGCCAATTGAGCTTATTCGACTTACGAATGCTGCGCAGATTGGAAACGTCGCTGACGTTGTTGGCAAAGTACAACTGGAAGTCCTGAGCCTGGAGGCTGAGGGCGGAAATTGTCAGTAGGAATAAGTAGATTATACGTTTCATATTTTTGCTATTGCTTAATTATTTTTCTATTTGATAGGATTGTCACTTGATTGCCACTTTCTTTCCGTTGATGATGTAAACACCCTTGGGAAGTCCTTCGAGTGAAGTAACATTCGAACGAACTTTATGACCAGAAAGGTTGAATACTGATACGGGATGCTCAAACGATATCTCCTTGATACCATCAGAGGCTGTAATGGTCAATTTTCCTGCTACATAACTGATGTCATAGTTCTGAGCCTCAGCACCACTGATGGTGATGTCGTATTCACCAGGCTCGCTTGATGAAGTAGCAGTAGTGGTGATAGCTGGCTGCTTCGTCAGCACCTGAGAAGTCTCATTATTCTTAAAACCTTCGTAGGTGGCTTCGAATGTTGGCAATGCCTCACCCTGCTTGATGGTGCAGCTCTTGGCTGTAATCGTCAACGGAGCCTTCGTGATGGTCAGCGTACCACTGACAAAGGTGGTGTTGTAGTTCGTCACACTACCCTTTGTAATCACAATGGGGTAAGTACCTACTGCCGAGGTCGTTGTTGCCTCACAAGTGATGGCTGGTTTCCCTTCAAGTGTTGCCCCCTCGCTGGTGAACTCAAATGCTGGCAGTTCGCCACCATACTGAATGGTATAACTCTTTGCTGTAATAGTGACAGGATCTGCCTGCTTGATAGTCAGCGTTCCCTTCACATAAGCGATGTCATAGTTGGTGGCATCTGCTCCACTGACGACGATGTCGTAGGTACCTGGAGCACTGGCTGATGTGGCGCTGCAACTGATGGTAGGCTGAGTGGCTAATACAGCTTTCGTCTCGTCGTTCTTGAAACCGCTATACTCAACCTCAAAAGTTGGCAATGCCTCACCCTGCTTGATGGTGTAGTTCTTGGCTGTAATCGTCAACGGAGCCTGTAAGATCATCAACTCGCCGTTCACATAAGTCACATTGTAGTTGGTAATGGTTCCCTTGCTTGGCACAATGTCATATTCATCAACAGGCGACGTGGCTGTTGCTTCACAAGTGAT